>ENA-UOOA01003661-UOOA01003661.1-human-gut-metagenome-genome-assembly--contig:-P61old-NODE-3661-length-18738-cov-10.552053_pt1 | contig 18738 bp, 15 predicted proteins | sample MGYA00242467_ERZ724014 | MGnify/ENA metagenome assembly ERZ724014 | reverse complement strand
ATTCGCTCGAAAGCGTGCTTTCAATCGAGAGGCTGCTCGAAAAACGGAGTTTTTCGACAGCCTCAAAGCACCGCTTTCGCGGTGCTTTTCGCATTTCTTTAGAAGAACTTATCCTTAATGCCGAGTGCAAAGATGATGAGCACGATAATCGGCAGGATATAGCTTACATAGAAGCGGATATTATCCTTGACCTTGAATCCGCCGCCTTCGTTGGCCTCTTCCTTGAAGTTCTTCCAGCCCCAGCCGCAGCGGGAGGTGCAGAACAGCAGGTAAACCAGCGAACCGAGCGGCAGCCAGATGTTGGACACGAGGAAGTCCTCGAGGTCGAGCACGTTCGAGCCTGCGCCGAACGGCTGGAAGCCGGACCAGACATTGAAGCCGAGCACGCACGGCAGCGACAGCAGGATCATCAGCACGATGTTGATGGCTGCAGTCTTTTTGCGGCTCCAGCCGGTCAGATCCATGCAGCAGGACATGATGTTCTCAAACACGGCGAGGACGGTCGAGAAGGCCGCAAACGCCATGAATACGAAGAACAGACTGCCCCACAGGCGGCCGAGCGCCATGTGGTTAAAGATATTCGGCAGCGTAACGAAGATCAGGTTCGGACCGCTGTCCGGTGCCACGCCGAAGGCAAAGCACGCCGGGAAGATGATCAGACCGGCAGTAAATGCTACGAACGTATCCAGAATCGCAACATTGACGGCCTCGCCGAGCAGCGCACGGCCCTTGCCGATATAGCTGCCGAAGATAGCCATCGCGCCGATGCCGAGCGACAGCGTGAAGAACGCCTGATTCATCGCGGCAACGATAACATTGGCGATGCCGCACTCCTGCATACGGCCGAGATCCGGAATCAGATAGAAGCGCAGGCCCTCGCCCGAGCCTTCGGTCATGATGCTGTTGATCGCCAGAACGACCATGATGGCCAGCAGAATGATCATCATCACCTTGGTAACGCGCTCCAGACCGCCCTGTAGACCGAACGAGTTGATCATAAAGCCGATGACAACAACCGCAACCATGCAGACCGTCATAACCACCGGCTTGCCGAGCATTTCCGGGAAGGCTGCCTGCACCTGCTCACCGGTCGCGCCGACAAATCGGCCGCTGACCGTCAGGTAGAAGTAGTACAGCATCCAACCGCACACGGTGGTGTAGAACATCATCAGCAGATAGTTGCCTATCATCGCCAGATAGCCGTGGATGTGCCACTTGCTGCCCGGCTTCTCGAGCGCCTGATACGCCCGCACCGGACTTTTCTGGCTCGCACGGCCGATGGCAAATTCCATCGTCATGATCGGCAGACCGAGGATGAGCAGGAACAGCACATAGCACACGACGAACGCGCCGCCGCCGTACTGACCGACCATCCACGGGAACTTCCATACGTTGCCCACGCCGATGGCACAGCCTGCGGAAAGCAGGATGAAGCCGAGGCGCGAGCCGAGTCTTTCTCTTGGCATTGTTTATTTTTCCCCTTTTTTTCTGTGCCGCGTATTGAGCAAACTGCAATATCGGCACGACTTACATACTATAATCAAGCGTCATGATTGTTCTTCGACGCGTGATTTCTCTAATTTTCGGATTTCTTTCCGTTTTTTACGCAGCTCGCGGAAGAAATTCCGCAGAATGTCCGCGCATTCCTGCTCCAGCACGCCGCTCACCAGCGCAGGCTGATGATTGTACGGCAGTGCGAACAGGTTTATCAGCGAGCCGCACGAGCCGGCCTTCGGGTCGGGTGCACCGTAGTACACGGTTTTCATGCGCGAGTTGATGAGCGCACCTGCGCACATCGGGCACGGCTCGAGCGTAACGTACAGGTCGCAGCGGTGCAGCCGCCAACCGCCCAGCTTTTTACACGCCTTCTCGATGGCCTCGATTTCTGCATGGTGCAGTGCGTTTTTCTTTGTTTCCCGTCGGTTGCGTCCGCGTCCGACAATTTTGCCGTCGCAGACAACCACCGCGCCGACCGGCACTTCGCCTTCGTCCGCCGCCTTTTGCGCCAGCTTGAGCGCGGCCTTCATATATTTTTCCTGTTCGGTCATAAATTCCTCAGATTTTCCCGAGCAGACGCGCTTTCGCCTGCTCAAATTCTTCCCGCGTAACAAAGCCGCGGTCGCACAGTCCGGCGAGGATATCAAGCTGCTCGACCGGCGTCGGTGTGCGGTCGCTCAGCGCCACCTCGTCAAATTCCTTTTCCGGAATGAGCGCGCCAAACGCCGCAAGGCTGTCCGGCGAAAACCGCAGGTCCACGCGCCGGTTTTCCCACTGCACCCGAAGCTGCACATAGCGTTCATCGTGCTGCACCTGCTCGGTGCGGACCGGTTCGGACTGCACCGCCGCCTCGATGGCGCGTCCATGCGGATTGAACGAAAACGGATGTTCCCAGCCTGCCCAGTATGCCGCCGAGCGGTCAACGGTCACGCCGCCGCCGGATACGCGCGTTTCCGTGCGCATGCCGCCGCACAGACGGTAAAACCGGATTGCCTGCACCGGCAGTTCGCCGCTGTACAGGTTGTCCTTGCCCGTGTAAAGGTTTCTGTCGCGCCGGAAAAAGCACAGCGTATCGCCTTCGCGCCAGACCTCCAGCTTGCCCTTTGACAGCAGCTCACCGCCATCCGTCACCCTCACCAGAAAGGACTTTTCAGGCGGGTTCTTCGGCTCTCCGGCACTGCGGCAGTCCAGTCCCCATTCCTGCAGCACCGCAAGGTTTTCCGCACGGTACGGCACGGAAAGCGCCGCCTTTGTGCCGCGCACATCGGTCAGCGTCAGCGCGATCGGACGCACCTTGTACACGCGGAGCAGACCCTGTATTTCGTCCGGCTCGCTTGACACCGGCTCAGCGCCGAGTGCATAGCTGTGCTTGTCCAGCGTGAGCGGCAGCTGTTCGCTGCCCTCGTCGGTCGGCACGAGCGTCCATGCCGCTGGGTCGGAAAACAGATAATACCTGCCTGCCGATACGAACGGTGCGTCATTTCGGATGGTTACGGTCACGTTTGCTGCACTGCTCATCGCGGAAACCTCCCTCTATGTATCCTTATCGCTTCATTTGCCGCTGGCGCGAAAGATTCATCGTGCCGTCCTGCATTTTCGACAGGTTTTCCAGACAGTTGCCCGTGCCGTATGCCACGCAGGAGACCGCTTCGTCCGCAACGCGCGTCGGAATGCCGGTCTTGGAGGCGATCAGCTTATCGAAGCCCCAGATCAGCGAACCGCCGCCTGTCATGGTGATGCCGTTGGCGGAAATGTCGCCGGTCAGCTCGGGAGGTGTGCGCTCGAGCACCCAGTGCACCGCCTCGACAATCGCTGAGGAGACCTCCTCGAGCGCATCGAGAATCTCACTCGAGCTTACGGTAAACGTGCGCGGCAGACCGGTCATCAGACAGCGTCCCCTGACCTCCATGATCGCTTCCTCGCTGCGCGGATACACACAGCCGACCGTGCGCTTGATCTCCTCTGCCGTGCGGTCGCCGATCAGCGCATTGTGCTTGCGGCGGACGTACTTGACAATAGCCTCGTCGAACTTATCGCCCGCGACCTTGATGGACGTGGATTCGACGATGCCGCCGAGCGAAATAACCGCCACATCGGTCGTGCCGCCGCCAATATCGACCACCAGATTGCCGTTGGCCCTGTTGATGTCGATGCCCGCGCCGATGGCCGCCGCGACCGGCTCCTCGACCAGAAAAACGCGCTTTGCGCCCGCCTGCGTGCCCGCATCAATGACGGCACGCTCCTCCACCTCGGTGATGATTGACGGCACGCAAATAACCACATTCGGCTTGAACAGGTGGATACCCTGCACCTTTGCGATGAATTCCTTGATCATGCGCTCGGTCATCTCGTAATCCGAAATAACGCCCTCGCGCAGCGGACGGATGGCGACAATGTTGCCCGGTGTACGGCCAAGCATGCTCTGCGCTTCCTCGCCCACGGCAAGGATTTTGCCGGAAACCTTGTCCACCGCCACAACGGACGGCTCGTTAAGTACAACGCCCTTGCCCTTGACATAGACCAGCACGGTTGCCGTGCCGAGGTCGATGCCGATATCGCTTGAAAAAAGCGACATCTTTTTCGCGATTCTTTGCAGAAAAGAAGCCATATTTCATTCCTTTCTCCGCGCTCTGTTCGCGTGGATTGACAGTATTACCATTATACAGATTTTGTGCGCCATTTGCAAGACTCCGGGGCAAATACCGAAAATTCGACAGTGAAACCGGCATCACTCCGGCAGCGTGTTCTTATACTGCTGGAATCTTACATCGTTTTCCACCCGTTCTTTATAGGCTGCATACGCCTCCGCCAGCGTGTCATATTTCGTTCCTGTGGTATAATCCTTAAAGGTGTTGAAACTGTTGATATGGTCCGCAATCGCAACATAGCTTTTGCCCTTGTTGCTCCGGGCCGCGGTAATCGTTTCGGAGATGTAAAAGCCGCCGCTCGCCCGGCTGACAATGACCGGTATCTGCTTGCCCGCACCGACGGTATCTGTATCGACCGATGTCCAGAACAAATAGCGGTTGCTCTCGTTCGTGGAACTGCCGAGAAACGCCCATGTGCCCCTGTTCAGCAGGCTGTCGCTTCCGATCTCTTTCTTCACCTGGGGCACCATACTGGAATTGGGGCACTTCGAGTCGATCTCAAAATACTGATTATATTTCAGTGTCTTCAAAATGCCGGTCCGATCGAGTATGCCGTGCAGCTTCTCGTCCCATTTGATCGTGCTGCCCGCTGTGCTCTTGCCTTTCCAGTCAAACACGATCACAGCCGCTGCTCTGTCGTAGTACACCTCGCATTCCCCGCCCGCGGTAGGGATTCCTTTCCAGTTCGCGGTATCTCCTTGCGTCTTAGAATGGGTAACGCCTGCAATTGTAATGGGATCTCTCGACTGCCAGTCATCCTGCTTCTGCTTCAGCTTGACCGTCTTGCTCATGTTTTCGCTGTCCTGCTCCGTAACCGCAGCCAGCACATCAATATACGCCGCCCGCACCTCGATGAGGTCGGATGCCTCCAGACTTCTCTCGATATACTGTATCAGCGCCGGTATCATAAATGCCGCAAGGATCGCCAGAATGACCAGCACAACGATCAATTCCACCAGCGTAAATCCCTTGCGGGTATTTTTCTCTTTCTTCTGCATTTTATCAGCACCTTTTACTGAGTATCGGCTAACCTAAGACGAGCTTTCAGCGCGCTGTACCGTCTGCCCTTCTGGTTGTTATTTACCATATACGCTACCACATCCTGACTGCCGACGATAACCAGCAGGCGCTTCGCGCGTGTGATCGCGGTGTAGAGAATGTTGCGCGTGAGCAGCTTGCGCGGCAGACCGTCCGACAGAGCGAGCACCACCGCGTCGAACTCGCTGCCCTGCGATTTATGTACGGTGACGGCATACGCCAGCTCCAGCTCGTTCAGCATATCGAAGGTGTAGGTCGCAATGCGGTCGTCAAAGCGAATCACCATGCACTCCTGCTGCGGAAAAATGCGAATGATCTCGCCGACGTCGCCGTTGAACACGCCGGTTCCCTGCTCGTCATCCCCCTGCTTTTCCCACACGATGTCGTAGTTGTTTCGCACCTGCATCACGCGGTCGCCCTCGCGGAAAATGGTGTCTCCGAAGCGCTTTTCCAGCTTGCTTTCACTCGGTGGATTGAGCGCCTCCTGCAGACGGCGGTTAAGCGGAATGGTGCCGCTGCCGTGCCGCTTGGCAGGTGAAAGCACCTGTATCTGTGCAGGAGTGAAGCCGTAGTGCTTGGGCAGTCTCTGGGCGCAAAGCTGTGCTACCGTTTCGATAACAGACGCCGGATCCGCCCGTTTCATGATGAAAAAATCGCCGTCCGCACCAGATGGCCTTGGCATTTCACCTGCGTTGACCGCGTGCGCGTTCATAACGATATCCGACTGCTGCGCCTGACGGAAAATCTCGGTCAGCTGAATGGTCGGCACCCGATGTGAGGCGATCAGGTCGCGCAGGAAGTTGCCCGGACCGACCGGCGGCAGCTGATCGGCATCACCGACGAGCACGAGCCGTGCACCGTGCGGCAGCGCATTGATGAGTGCCTGCATGAGCGTGATGTCCACCATAGACACCTCGTCCAGAATGACCGCGTCGCACTCGAGCGGATTGGTCACACTGCGGGCAAACACCGTGCGTCCGCCGCCCGCAAAGCCTGCCTCGAGCAGCCGGTGGATGGTTTTCGCCTCCATGCCGGTCAGGTCGGAAAGACGTTTTGCCGCGCGGCCGGTCGGCGCAGCGAGCAGCGTGTCCAGTCCCAGCGCCTCAAACACCTGCAGGATGCCGCGCACCGTGGTCGTTTTGCCGGTGCCCGGGCCGCCGGTCAGGATAACAAGACCATTGCGTGCAGCCGTTGAAATCGCAAGCTGCTGTTTCTCGGAAAAAGTGAACTCACTGCTCTCCAAAAGCGTGGAAAGCAGCTCATCCACGTCAAAATCGTACTCATAATTGCGCTCTGCCATGTAGCTGAGCATTTCGGCAAGATAGGCCTCCGCGTCATGCATGTCGCGAAGATAGACCGCGTCGCGGTCCGCGATATGCTCGCGCACCAGCCGCCCCCTCTCCTCCAGACGGGAAATGCCGCGCAGCGCCCGATCCTCGTCCACGACCACGTCATCGTCGCTCAGCAGCATGCATACCGCGTACAGCAATTTTTCGACCGGAATGAACGTGTGGCCGTTGTTCAGGTTGAAGGTCAGCGTATACAGAATGCCCGCGTCCACGCGCTCATCGCTCAGCAGCGACAGTCCAAGCTCCATCGCCAGACCGTCCGCCAGCTTGAAATCCACATCATAGTATGGGTCACACAGCAGATACGGGTTCTCGCACAGCGCGTCGATGGCGCTGTCGTGCAGGCGCTTGTACAGCAGCGGCGTGAGCGCGACCGGCAGACCGTGTTCGCTCAGAAAGTCCATCAGCAGGCGCATTTCGCTCTGTTCGGTGAACTGACGGCCGATCTCTTTCGCCTTGCGGTCGGTAATGCCGCGCAGCTCCGACAGACGCTCCGGCTCGTGCATAAGAATGTCAAACGTGTCCTCACCGAACTTTTCCGCAATTTTTGCCGCCAGCCGCGGACCGATTCCGCGAATCAGGCCCGAACCGAGGTACTCCGCGATGCCGCGCACCGAGGTCGGCAGCCGGCGCTCAAACGCCTCGGTCGCAAACTGCTCGCCGTAGGTCGGGTGCGTCACCCAGCAGCCGGTCAGAATGACCTCCTCACCCAGTCCAATGTTGGGAAACGTGCCGGTCGCCGTGACCTCGGCTCCGTTTTCCGCAGCAAGGCGCAGCACGGCATAGCCGTTTTCGTCGTTGTAGTAAACGATCTGCTGCACCGTGCCGCGCACGATCAAATATTCTCTTTCGTCCAACGTCCCACCGTCCCAACTTGTCATTCCAGATAGGTTATGTCCTGCCGCGCCGCCATGTACTTGGCGATATTCTGTCCCTGTCCGCTGCCGATTTCGACAAATGTGATCAGCAGACCGGAAAAATACTGCCGCCGCACGCGCAGTGCTGCGCGGATCAGATGTTCACTGACGGCATCGCAGCCGTCTCCGTACAGCGTCAGTTCCGCCGAGCCGTGCAGCCGCAGCAGCCGCGCGGAGACGATCTCGTACACCGTGTGCAGCACGGTGTAAAATCCCACCGCGGCAAATACCGCCAGAACCGATTGCAGAAAAACAGACATGAGCGTTCCCTCCTGCTATCAGCCTATGCACGGAGGGAATACTTTGTTAGTATATAGTATAGCACAATTGTTCGGATAAGTAAACCGAGCAGAAAATCAGGGAATAATTGAAAATTGAGAATGGAGAATGAACGTGATGATAGAACGATAACCAAATTTCATTTCCCATTCTCAACTCTCCATTTCTGAAAAAGAGACGCTTTCGCGTCTCTTTTCAGTCTGTCAAAAAAGTATTATTTTAATTTTCACGCTTCGTGCGGCAGCACGCATAAAATAGAATTTGCGAAGCAAATTCATAAATTCCGGGAGCATGTATCTCGGAATTTATACAAGGGAAGAAAAAATGTGCCCGCAGGGCGCGGTTTTTCTTCAGTATTCGCTCGAAAGCGTGGTTTCGAGCGAGAGGCTGCTCGGAAAACGATAGTTTTTCGACAGCCTCAAAAGAGACGCTTTCGCGTCTCTTTTTCAGGTTTCGTGCTCTTTGCACCACTCGTTGAGCGTTTCCCGATCGGTGCCCTGCATGGAACAGGCGGTTCCGCAATCCCGTTCATTGGGCGGCAGCGAGATACCCTCGCTCATCTTTTCCTGTTCCCTCGCGGCCACTGCCGGTTTGCTGCGGCGCAGCCACTCGAACGCCTTCGCGGCGGCCCGGAGCTGATAGCGGTTTTCGTGATTTTCCGACATAATTGCATCCCTCCTTCGCATAGTATGCGCAGGAAAGAGGATTTTACGCACAAAAAAAGCTCCCATGCCGAAGCATGGGAGCTTGTAAATTGCGTTATGCTATTGCTTAACTGAAATTAAGCGTTGATAGCGGTTACGACGCCGGAACCTACGGTGCGGCCACCCTCACGGATAGCGAAACGCAGGCCTTCCTCGATAGCGATCGGGGTGATCAGCTCAACGTCCATCTCAACGTTATCGCCCGGCATGCACATCTCAGTGCCTTCCGGCAGAGTGATAACGCCAGTAACGTCGGTGGTACGGAAGTAGAACTGCGGACGGTAGTTGTTGAAGAACGGAGTATGACGGCCGCCCTCTTCCTTCTTCAGAACGTATACCTGACCGTGGAACTTGGTGTGCGGGTGAATGGAGCCCGGCTTAGCCAGAACCTGGCCACGCTCAACCTCGTTCTTCTGGATGCCGCGGAGCAGAGCGCCGATGTTGTCGCCAGCCTCAGCGTAGTCCAGCAGCTTGCGGAACATCTCGATACCGGTTACAACGGTCTTGCGCGGAGCGTCCATCAGACCAACGATCTCAACTTCCTCGCCCATCTTCAGCTGGCCACGCTCTACACGGCCGGTAGCTACGGTACCACGACCGGTGATGGAGAATACGTCCTCGACCGGCATGATGAACGGCTTGTCAGCAGCACGGTCCGGGGTCGGGATATAAGAGTCAACAGCGTCCATCAGCTCGTGGATGCACTTGTACTCCGGAGCGTTCGGATCCTTGGAGTCGCAGGTCAGAACGTTCAGAGCGGAACCACGGATTACCGGAACGTCGTCGCCCGGGAAATCGTAAGAGGACAGCAGCTCACGGATCTCCATCTCAACCAGGTCGAGCAACTCCTCGTCGTCTACCTGATCAGCCTTGTTCATGAAGACAACGATATACGGAACGCCTACCTGACGGGACAGCAGGATGTGCTCGCGGGTCTGCGGCATCGGGCCGTCAGCAGCGGATACAACCAGGATAGCACCGTCCATCTGAGCAGCGCCGGTGATCATGTTCTTAACGTAGTCGGCATGGCCCGGGCAGTCAACGTGAGCGTAGTGACGCTTAGCGGTGTGATACTCAACGTGTGCGGTGTTGATGGTAATGCCGCGCTCCTTCTCCTCCGGAGCCTTGTCGATTGCGTCGTATGCCTGATACTCAGCATCGCCCTCGAGAGCCAGAACCTTGGTGATTGCAGCGGTCAGAGTGGTCTTGCCGTGGTCAACGTGGCCGATGGTGCCAATGTTAACGTGCGGCAGAGAACGGTCAAATTTTTCCTTTGCCATTGTGGATATCCTCCTCGTAAAATGAATTAAAAGTCATGTTGCATTTATTTTACTGCATTTCGAGAAAAAATGCAATAGGGTGCAGCAGATTTTAGTCGTTGTTTTTGTTACGGTTGTCGATGATCTTCTCCTGAATGCTCTTCGGCACTTCAGTGTAGTGGCTCGGCTGCATGGTGTACTGACCACGGCCCTGGGTGCGGGAACGCAGAGCAGTTGCGTAACCGAACATCTCGCTCAGCGGAACGCCGGCAGAGATAGCCTGTACGCCGCCGCGCGGCTCCATGCCCTGGATCTGGCCACGACGGGAGTTCAGGTCGCCGATAACGTCGCCCATGTACTCCTCCGGTACCATTACGTCAACCTGCATGATCGGCTCCATCAGAACCGGATCAGCCTTCTTCATGGCTTCCTTGAACGCCATAGAACCAGCGATCTTGAACGCCATCTCAGAGGAGTCGACTTCGTGGTAAGAGCCATCATACAGGGTTACCTTAACGTCAACAACCGGGTAGCCTGCGAGGATACCAGCCTGCATAGCGCCCTGGATACCCTGATTAACAGGCTCGATATATTCCTTCGGGATAGCACCGCCAACGATCTTGTTGATGAACTCGTAGCCCTTGCCGGACTCGTTCGGCTCAACGATGATCTTAACATGGCCGTACTGGCCCTTACCACCGGACTGACGAGCGTACTTCTGATCAACGTCAGCGGAGCGGCGGATGGTCTCCTTGTAAGCAACCTGAGGAGAACCTACGTTAGCCTCTACCTTGAACTCGCGCAGCAGACGGTCAACGATGATCTCCAGATGAAGCTCGCCCATACCAGCGATAATGGTCTGGCCGGTTTCCTCATCGGTGTAGGTCTTGAAGGTCGGGTCCTCTTCTGCCAGCTTAGCCAGCGCGATACCCATCTTCTCCTGACCAGCCTTGGTCTTCGGCTCGATCGCAACACGGATAACCGGCTCCGGGAACTCCATAGACTCGAGGATGATCGGGTGCTTCTCATCACACAGCGTATCGCCGGTGGTGGTGTTCTTAAAGCCGATGCCCGCAGCGATATCGCCGGAATATACGCAGTCGATATCCTGACGATGGTTAGCGTGCATCTGCAGAATACGGCCCAGACGCTCGCGCTGATCCTTGGTAGCATTCAGTACGGAGGAACCAGCGGTGATGGTGCCGGAGTATACGCGGAAGAACGTCAGACGGCCAACGAACGGGTCGGTAGCGATCTTGAACGCCAGCGCGGAGAACGGCGCGTCATCAGAAGACGGACGGGAATCCTCCTCGTCGGTCTGCGGGTTTACACCCTTGATGTCCGGGATGTCGGTCGGAGCCGGCATGTATTCGATAACAGCGTCCAGCAGCGGCTGTACGCCCTTGTTGCGGTATGCGGTGCCGCAGAGTACCGGAACGATCTCGTTGGCGATACAGCCCTTGCGGATTGCAGCCTTAACTTCCGGAATGGTCAGCTCTTCGCCCTCGAGGTACTTCATCATGAGGTCCTCGTCCAGCTCAGCAACGTGCTCCCACAGTTCGTCGTGGTACTGCTGAGCCTTCTCCATCATGTCAGCCGGAATATCCTCGTCGCGGATATCCTTGCCGAGGTCATCGTAGTAAACCTCAGCGCGCATGGTGATCAGGTCGATGATACCCTTGAAGGTATCCTCAGAGCCGATCGGCAGCTGAACCGGGACAGCGTTGCACTTCAGACGATCCTTCATCATGCCGACTACGTTGTAGAAGTCAGCACCCATGATGTCCATCTTGTTTACGAACGCCATACGCGGAACCTTGTACTTGTCAGCCTGATGCCAAACGGTCTCAGACTGCGGCTCTACGCCGCCCTTTGCACAGAATACGGTTACGGAACCGTCCAGTACACGCAAAGAGCGCTCTACCTCTACGGTAAAGTCAACGTGGCCCGGGGTGTCGATGATGTTGATACGATGCTCCGGGAACTGATGAGTAGAACCGGACCAGTGGCAGGTGGTAGCAGCGGAGGTGATGGTGATACCACGCTCCTGCTCCTGCTCCATCCAGTCCATGGTAGCGGTACCGTCGTGGGTATCGCCGATCTTATGGTTTACACCGGTGTAATACAGAATACGCTCGGTGGTAGTGGTCTTACCGGCGTCGATGTGCGCCATGATGCCGATATTTCTGGTTCTTTCCAGGGAATATTCTCTAGGCATATTGCTCTCCTTTCAAAGCGTTATGCGGAAACCGACAGATTAATAGCGGTAGTGTGCGAACGCCTTGTTCGCCTCTGCCATCTTGTGGGTATCCTCGCGCTTCTTAACAGCACCGCCCAGATTGTTGCAAGCGTCCAGGATCTCGCCTGCCAGACGCTCACGCATGGTCTTTTCAGAACGAGCGCGGGAGTACTTGGTGATCCAACGCAGGCCCAGGGTCTGACGACGCTCCGGGCGAACTTCCATCGGCACCTGGTAGGTAGCGCCGCCTACACGGCGAGCCTTAACTTCCAGGGTCGGCATGATGTTTTCCATAGCCTCGGTGAAAACCTCCAGCGGTTCACGACCGGTCTTTTCACGAACGATATCGAAAGCACCATAAACAACCTTCTGCGAAACGCCCTTCTTGCCGTCGAGCATGATAGAGTTTACCAGCTTGGTGACGAGCTTGGAATTATAAAGCGGATCGGGCAGAACGTCTCTCTTGGGGACATTACCTCTTCTTGGCACTTTACTTCCCTCCTTCAAAAATATTTGATTTCATAGGTACTTCGGCGGATCTTTGACCGCCGTTGTTCATGCCTGTCCGAGGTAAAGGCCCGATTTATGCAATCGGAACTAAAATGCCTCAGACAAAGCATAGCTGCTTTGCTGAAAAATAACTTTCTCGCAAAACCTTGTGGGTTGGCTCCTTGCCTTCCGTTTCCTTATTTGCAAGGTAACGGTACAGGAGTAATCAAGCATGGTGGTGTGAGACAAGGCGCGGACGACTGCCGCGTACAAAGGTACGCAAAGGAGTCCGCAACGCAGTATCACGCCATCAGGCGCAGATTACTTGCCTGCCTTCGGGCGCTTAGCGCCGTACTTGGAACGAGCCTGACGACGGTTAGCAACACCCTGGGTATCCAGAGTACCACGGATGATGTGGTAACGAACACCAGGAAGGTCCTTTACACGACCGCCGCGAACCATAACTACAGAGTGCTCCTGCAGGTTGTGGCCTTCACCGGGGATGTAAGCGGAAACTTCCATCTGGTTGGTCAGCTTTACACGAGCTACCTTACGAAGAGCAGAGTTCGGCTTCTTCGGGGTCATGGTCTTAACCGTGGTGCAAACGCCGCGCTTCTGCGGAGCGGACTGATCGGTAGCCTTCTTCTTCTGAGAGTTGTAGCCTACCTGAAGAGCCGGTGCCGTAGACTTGGTAACGACTGCCTCACGACCCTTACGGACGAGTTGGTTAAAAGTTGGCATTTTATTTCCTCCTTCTTTCAAAGATATTTATGAAAAGCGCGTTTTGCGCAATTCAACAAAGAAAAATCAGTGCAGAACAACGACTACTGCCGCGCCGACATCAATGCCGACCGCATCGCCGAGCTCCGTCATCGTGGTGACCTCGGTAACTTCCATACCGTGTTCACTGCAAAGCTCATAAATCGGTCCGACGACTCGTTTTTCTGCGTCCAGCGCAACAAAGACCTGTGCGGCTGCGCCATCCCGAATCGCTTTTTTCGACTGCTTTACACCGATCACCTTGTGCGCCGTGTGAAGTTCTGAAAGCATAATATTCCTCCTATACGGCATACTCCCATAGTATACGGGTTTGTCCCCCTGTTGTCAAGTGTTTTCTCGAAATTTTTTATTTTTTACGAGATTTTTCTTTTCCAGACAAATTTGACACCTGGCAAAAGGAGTTTCCGCAGGATACATTCAATGATTACGCTATACCGTAGGGTGCGACGACCTCGGCGCACCGTTTCTAACGATTGGTACACGTTATCCCGTAGGGGCGAGCAGTGCTCGCCCACGCATCCGTTTAACCATAGCGCAGGAGGCCAATGGCCTCCCCTACGGGGATAACATTATGCAAACGGTTTACCAATAAATATGTGCCTGTCGTTATCGGTTTGCGGGCGAACAATGTTCGCCCCTACGGGGCAGATTGTACAGACCGGATAGATACGGTATCCATTCAGCATAAAATTGAAACGGAGAAACATCGTAAACCGTCACGGTAATTCTCCATTCTCAATTTTCCATTCGGCACAAGCAAAAACAGGAGAACACCTTACAGTGTTCCCCTGTTTTACTTAATCTATACAGCGTTTTCGGCTTTCTGCAAATCAGTCGAGATTTACAGTCTGCTCGTAGTGACCGGTGCAGTAATCGGACACACCCGAGCCGGCCGGAATCAGCTTGCCGATGATTACGTTCTCCTTCAGACCCATCAGCGGATCGACCTTGCCCTTGATTGCGGCGTCGGTCAGCACGCGGGTAGTCTCCTGGAAGGATGCAGCGGACATCCAGGAATCGGTTGCGAGGGATGCCTTGGTGATACCCATGAGGGTCGGCTCCGCAACAGCCAGACGGAGACCTTCCTCGCCGGCGTCGATGCGTGCCTGCACCTTGTTGTTGTAATCCTCGAACTCGAGCCAGTCCATAACAGAACCCGGCAGAACCTCAGCGTCGCCCGCGTCCTCAACGCGAACCTTGCGCATCATCTGACGAACGATAACCTCGATATGCTTATCGTTGATATCTACGCCCTGCTGACGGTAAACCTTCTGAACTTCCTTGATCTCGTAGTCGTGAACGGCGCGAGGATCGAGGATACGCAGAATGTCATGCGGGTTGAGCGAGCCTTCGTTCAGCTGGAAGCCCTGCGGGACTTCCTGACCGTCGGTTACGCGGATACCGGAGGACGAAGCCAGCTGGTAGGAACGCATATCGCCGGTCTGCGGGTTGACGATGTTGACGGTCTTGACGGTGGTGCGCTTGGACTCCTCGATGGAGACCATGCCGCCGATCTCGGCCAGCGTTGCAGCCTTCTTCGGCTTGCGGGCCTCGAACAGCTCCTCAACTCGCGGAAGACCCTGCGTAATATCCGAACCTGCGACACCGCCGGTATGGAAGGTACGCATAGTAAGCTGGGTACCCGGCTCGCCGATGGACTGTGCTGCGATGATACCGACAGCCTCGCCCTTGCCGACCGGCGTGCCCATTGCAAGGTTGATGCCGTAGCAGTGCGCGCAGACACCCTTGCGGGCACGGCACTCGAGCACGGAGCGGATCTGAACGCGGGTGATGCCGGCGCCGACAACCGCATCGGCGTCAGCCTCAGTCATCATCTTGCTCTTCGGTACGATAACCTCACCGGTCTCCGGATTTACGATATCGTCAACCGGGAAGCGGCCGAGCAGACGCTCGCGCAGCGGCTCGATGATCTGGTTGCCTTCCTTGATATCCTCTACCCAGATACCCTTGGTTGCGCCACAGTCGTCCTCGCGGATGATAACGTCCTGAGAAACGTCTACCAGACGGCGGGTCAGGTAACCCGAGTCAGCGGTACGCAGTGCGGTATCGGCCATGCCCTTTCGAGCACCGCGGGCAGCGATGAAGTATTCGAGTACGGTCAGGCCTTCACGGAAGTTGGACTTGATCGGGATTTCGATGGTCTTACCGGAGGCGGATGCCATCAGGCCTCGCATACCGGCCAGCTGACGGATCTGGTTGATAGAACCACGGGCACCGGAATCAGCCATCATGTGAATCGGGTTGTAGCGCTGCTCCTTCATGTTGGCCTGCAGCTTTGCGGTAACCTTCTTGGTGGTCTCTTCCCACTCGGCTACGGTCAGACGGTAGCGCTCCTGATCGGTGATAAAGCCGCGCTTGTACTTGCGGTCGATCTTGGCAACCTTCTTCTCGGACTCGCGGATCATCTCGTCCTTGCCTTCCGGCACGAGCATGTCGGCTACGGCTACGGTCAGCGCACCCTTAGTGGAGTACTTGTAGCCCATCGCCTTGATGGAGTCGAGCACCTCAGCGGTGATGTGGAAGCCGTGTACGCGGATACACTTGTCAATGATCTTGCCAAGCTCCTTCTTGCCGCAGGTGAACATGATCTCAAGATCAAACTTCTTGGACGGATCCGAGCGGTCAACAAAGCCGAGATCCTGCGGGATGCGCTCGTTGAAGATCAGACGGCCCGGGGTCGCGTCTACGATAGCGGACTCGGTCTTGCCGTTTACTTCCTTGGACAGACGAACCTTGATCGGCGCGTGAATGCCAACGATACCCTCGTTGTACGCCATCAGCGCCTCGTCCACGTTGCGGAATACCTTGCCGGCGCCCGGCTCGGTATCGCGGTCGATGGTCAGGTAGTAGGAGCCGAGGACCATATCCTGAGACGGAATGGTAACCGGCTTGCCGTCCTGCGGCTTGAGCAGGTTGTTCGCGGACAGCATCAGCAGACGGGCCTCAGCCTGTGCCTCTGCGGACAGCGGAACGTGAACTGCCATCTGGTCGCCGTCGAAGTCGGCGTTGAATGCGGTACATACCAGCGGATGCAGGCGGATCGCACGGCCTTCTACGAGGACCGGCTCGAACGCCTGAATGCCCAGACGGTGCAGGGTCGGTGCACGGTTCAGCATAACCGGATGACCCTTGATGATGCCCTCGAGCACGTCCCATACCTCGGGCTTTGCGCGCTCTACCATCTTCTTGGCAGACTTGATGTTCTGTGCGGTGCCGTCCTCAACCAGCTTCTTCATAACGAACGGCTTGAACAGCTCGAGTGCCATTTCCTTCGGCAGACCGCACTGATAGATCTTCAGATCCGGGCCTACGACGATAACCGAACGGCCGGAGTAGTCAACACGCTTGCCGAGCAGGTTCTGACGGAAACGGCCCTGCTTGCCCTTCAGCATGTCGGACAGAGACTTGAGTGCACGGTTGTTCGGGCCGGTGACCGGACGGCCGCGGCGGCCGTTATCGATCAGGGCGTCAACAGCCTCCTGCAGCATGCGCTTCTCGTTGCGCACGATGATGTCCGGCGCACCCAGCTCGAGCAGGCGCTTGAGGCGGTTGTTGCGGTTGATGACGCGGCGGTACAGGTCGTTCAGGTCGCTCGTTGCGAAGCGGCCGCCGTCCAGCTGTACCATCGGGCGGATTTCCGGCGGGATGACCGGAACAACGTCCATGATCATCCACTCCGGGCGGTTGTGCGACAGACGGAACGACTCAACGACCTCGAGGCGCTTGATGATGCGCAGGCGCTTCTGGCCGGAAGTCTCACGCAGCTCTGCGGTCAGCTCCTTGGAGAGCTGGTCGAGGTCCAGCTCTGCGAGCAGCTCCTTGATGGACTCCGCGCCCATGCCGGCACGGAAGTCCTCGTCGTACTTTTCACGCATGTCGCGGTACTCAGCCTCGGTCAGGATCTGCTTCTTCATCAGCGGCGTGTCGCCCGGATCGATTACGATATAGTTTGCAAAGTACAGGACCTTCTCCAGTACACGCGGGCTGATATCAAGGATCAGGCCCATGCGGGACGGGATGCCCTTGAAGTACCAGATGTGCGATACCGGCGCTGCCAGCTCAATGTGGCCCATGCGCTCGCGGCGGACCTTGGCCTTGGTGACCTCAACGCCGCACTTGTCGCAGATCTTGCCCTTGAAGCGGACCTTCTTGTACTTGCCGCAGTGGCACTCCCAGTCCTTGGTCGGTCCAAAGATACGCTCGCAGAACAGGCCATCGCGTTCCGGCTTGAGCGTACGGTAGTTAATGGTTTCGGGCTTCTTTACCTCGCCGTAAGACCACTGGCGGATCAGCTCGGGCGAAGCCAGACCGATCTTAATGGCGTTAAACGTATGATATCCCATATATTTTAAGATGCTCCTTCCCTATTCACAGATGATTTCACTTACGCTCAGCCTTATTCGCCCAGACCGTCGTCGAAATCACCTTCGGCATCGTCACCGCCATCCTCGGCGGGGTTATCCAGTGCAAAGAGATCGGTGTCGCCTTCCTCGGCATCGTTGATGCCGAAGCCTGCTGCGGTGAACTCGTCATCCGCGCCGGAGACAGCCTGCTCCATCGGACGGGTGTACTCAGCGGTCTCCTCGTCGTCGTCCTCAGACAGCTCGATCACTTCCATGTTCTCGTCCAGAACCTGAATATCCAGACACAGAGCCTGCAGCTCCTTGGTGAGTACCTTGAAGGATTCCGGAACGCCCGGCTGCGGTACGTTGTGACCCTTGACGATCGCCTCGTAGGTCTTGACACGGCCGGTGATATCGTCGGACTTGACGGTCAGGATCTCCTGCAGGGTATATGCGGCGCCATATGCTTCCAGCGCCCAAACTTCCATCTCGCCGAAGCGCTGGCCGCCGAACTGCGCCTTGCCGCCCAGAGGCTGCTGGGTTACGAGCGAGTACGGGCCGGTCGAACGAGCATGGATCTTATCGTCTACCAGATGATGCAGCTTGAGGTAATACATATAACCAACGGTTACGCGGTTATCGAACTTCTCACCGGTACGGCCGTCGTATACGACGCTCTTGCCGTCCTCGTTAACGCCTGCTGCAACCAGCGTCTCCTTGATATCCTCGAGCGTTGCGCCGTCGAATACCGGGGTCTCGACCTTCCAGCCGAGCTTCTTAGCTGCGAAGCCAAGGTGAACCTCGAGCACCTGACCGATGTTCATTCGGGACGGTACGCCCAACGGGTTCAGTACGATGTCGAGCGGACGGCCATCCTCCAGGAACGGCATATCCTCCTGCGGCAGAATGCGGGAAACGACACCCTTGTTACCATGACGGCCTGCCATCTTATCGCCGACAGAGATCTTGCGCTTCTGCGCGATATAAACGCGGACAACCATGTTGACACCGGGAGACAGCTCGTCGCCGTTCTCGCGGGTAAATACCTTAACGTCTACAACGATACCGGATTCGCCGTGCGGCGCACGCAGAGAGGTATCACGAACCTCGCGGGCCTTCTCACCGAAGATCGCGCGGAGCAGGCGCTCCTCTGCGGTCAGCTCGGTCTCGCCCTT
>ENA-UOOA01003659-UOOA01003659.1-human-gut-metagenome-genome-assembly--contig:-P61old-NODE-3659-length-18752-cov-15.431834_pt1 | contig 18752 bp, 11 predicted proteins | sample MGYA00242467_ERZ724014 | MGnify/ENA metagenome assembly ERZ724014 | reverse complement strand
CACAAGGATTTTCAGTCCTTTGCTCTACCAACTGAGCTATGGCACCATCCCGATATCGTGGTCAGGAATACTCCTTTCCGTATTATCGTGGTGCAAAGGTAAAAATTCTTTTTCAAATCTGCAAATGCCCGCTGCATTTTTTCTGCTTTTTTCAGTTGCGGAAACATCTCACGCCCTACCCCGGCTTCACAAAAAAAGGGAGGAGCCGTCGATGCTCCTCCCTCCCCTTGATCAATAATGCAAGCGATCTTACTTGAGCATCACTGCATTTGCATTAACGGCACGCCGTTCGAACGACGGCGCCGAAGTCAATTGCGGAACGGCCGGCTTCATATTCCGGTCCGCAGCAGCTGCAAATTTACCTGCCAGCATGGCTTTCCCCTTAACGGGGGCAGCGGCCGGAGATTTTTTCACCAGCGTAAACGGTCCGACCGGATAGTCGTCGGCCGTAAATCCGGAGTCGGCCGTCGGATTATACTTGCCCAGATAGTTGGACCCATTGTAAACGAACTGGTCCATCATAACCACCTCGGCCTCCACATCTCCCGTAAGAGTGAGTTCATTGCCGATAACCTTGCCCTTTCCGTCAGACATTATGGCACCGATCAGGCCCACATAGGAACCGCCTACCGGATAATAATATTTACCGCTTACATTCTTGTCACGGCAAAGAGCGACATAGCGAACGGTGCCGTCTCCGGTAGCTCCGATCTCCTGATAGCTCTGGATCATGATATAACCGGTTTCCTTGTCGAAAGTGGCAATTGCGGGGAACCGGTCGCGATAAGCCGAGATGGCCCATCCGGTAAGCGCAAAGTTGGTATTGGCGACCTTCGTGGAGAAAGTGACGTCGAAGGAGATCGGCTTGGCAGACTTCATCGAGGTCGTACTCGTCACGGTCCACGTACCGAGCCAAGCGGCATAAGCCTCATCGAGTTCGGGAGCCTTCTCCGTAGTGAATTCCTTCCTGAAAAGATCCGTCGTAGCCAGAACCACATTCTCCGTAGCGACGATGCCGAACCCGATGACCACATGATCCGTTTCCGAAGAGAGGTCCTCGAAGATCTCGCTCGCCGCGCCCTTCTTGCCGAGAGCGGAGACGATGAAATCGGCCGTATAAGTCCCGACCAAGGAGTTCATCTCGGAGATCAGCGACTTGATGATCGCCATGTCGCTCTCGCCTTCGAGATCCGCCTTTTCATAAACGTCGAAATAGTAATAATCGGTGGCGACGCTCGGCGTCACATTGACGGTCGCGCTGCTGAAGGTAATGTCCGCCGGATTAATCGTAAGCTTGTTATTCGAGCGGACGGGCTTGGGCGAATAGATCTTGACGCTTCCGTCTTCATTCTCGAAATAATAGTCCTCCTTGAAAGTCATCTCCGAAACCGTAGCGTTTCCGATCGTCAGGGGCGAATAGAATTTGAGACCCGTTTCGGTAAAGACAAAAGGAGCCTTGACGACCTCGCCCGCGGAGACCGAACCGTCATCTCCGGGAGCCGGCGTGTAGGAGATCCTGAAAACGCGGGAAGAGAAGTTGTTGAGCCTCATCTCCCAGTCAATCGGATAGGCAACGCCATCGACCACGCAACGGGTATAGATCAGGTCCATCTTGGCAGCCGCATCCTGATAGCTCTGCAATTCGGTCTTCCAATTCACCCCCGCCTCGATCGGATAGAGGTAGGCGTAATTGTTGGTTTTGCGCCCCTTGAGTTTCACGAAATCGGCGGAAGCCTCCATGACGATGAAGTCGGAATCGCCCTCCAGACCTCCGTTGCTCGTACCGATGCCGAGTTCAGCCCCCGTCGTCGGCGAGGAGTAGAAGTGGATGATGTCGTTATTGGTGTCGAACGCGAGTACGGGACCGCTCTCCGCAACCACCGAATAGTAGGACGATTCGGTTTTGCCCGCAGCGAAATTCTCACTGGAAGCGACGACCGTATTGTCGGCATTGAATTTCAGGAAAAGCGTGTAGCCGCCGTAAATGCGCTCGCTTTCGGGATACAACTCCATCCGCCAGCCGTTTTCTGCGCCCTGAAGTACAGTGATGGCTTCCTTGACCGCCTCTTCAATACGTTCCGTCGCCGATTTCGAGAATTTATCCTCATCGTCCTTCAGGCAGGAATTGAAAAGCAGGGGCAGAGCCAGTAATATCAATATTTTTTTCATAAACATCCTTTTTTACTTAATTAGTGGCATCTAAATCGAGGTTCGGAAGTTCTTTCTGGCGGCGTAAAACGACTTTGCGCAATTCGTCCAGATCGATTCCCCAATCGTTCTTCATGTATTTGTCCACGATCTCGAATTTGGCTTCGAGCATCGGACGGCCCACCTCGCCGGCCGTTTCGAGCATCTCCTCCCAAGTGGCAGCCGTGTTGGTGACGTAGATGGAGCTTACCTCCACGAACTCCTCCTCGGCCGAAGTCGAAGCGTAACGGCTGATAAAACCGTCCTTAAGCGCCAAGTCCTCCGAAGGATAGACGTCCCAGCAGGCATTGCCGACATAGCGGATGCCCGTGGCCAAACCGGTGATCTGATTAAAATCCGTCGAGAAGGGTTTCTTCTGGTTGAGGATATGAGCGAATTCGTGGTGGATCGTCTTGAAATACCACTCGTTCAGCAGGTCCACATCGGTCGGGTCCATATTGTTGACGGCATAGAGCGTAATCTTGGTTCCGCCTTCGGCCGTACCCAGCACGACCTCGCCGTTGTTGTTATAGGCGGGACTGCCGACCAGAAAAACCATCTTCGGGAAGTAGCTGGTGATGAAGTCGCGGCTTCCGGTCACCTCGTCGTAAGCCTGCAGGCAGAGGTGCTTGACCAGCTTGGCCATCTGAACCGACTTCTCGTAGTTCGCGGGAGTCAGATCGTAGATCATGTCGCTCTCCATATCCTCATAACGGTAGCGGAACTAGATGTTATAAGGCTCGATATAGTTTTTGTAAAGCCACGCGTCCAAAGGCGTCTCCGTCGTCTGCTCCGGTTTGATGACACTCGTGCCGCTCAGATCGTCTTCGGAACACGAGATGCCCGAAAAAGCGCAGACGAATGCGAATAATCCTAATATTGTTTTTTTCATAACGTTCAACTTTTATATATAGATCAGCGAATTATCATTATCTCGGATTAGGAGTCATGTCGGCCGCGAGCACATCGGCGGGCAGCTGAACGGCACGGCGGTTGTCCCGGACCTCCAACGTATCGTCCACGCTCTTGATTCCCAAATCGTTGCTGGTCAGGGTGCGGCGGTAAATCTCGATACCGAAGCGCTTCACGTCGAACCAGCGCAGGCCGTAGTGCAGCGTCTCGTAGCGGCGCAGCAACAGCAGCGTATGAATCATGCCCTCCTGCGTCTGATCGATTTCGAAAGCCGGGTTGAGCGGCTTCTTCGGAGTCGGATTCTTGGGATCGTAATCCGCAACCGATGCGGCCCAACTCGAAATATTGGCCTCGGTCAGCGTCTTGTATTTACTGCATGAATTCGAAAGATAGAGATTCATGTCGCTCAGGGCCGCCGTGTAGTCCTTCTGCATGATATAGGCCTCGGCGCGGGTCAGCAGGGTCTCTTCGGCCGTGAAGAGCGGATAGACGGTATGCCTGTAGCCTGTTCCCGCCACCGGGTCGAGGTCCTCGATCAGATAGGGAACACGGGGCAGCAGGATTTTGTCGATTCCGCTGACAAAGCGAAGCGGTTCGCACTTCCACGTGTAGGGAGCGAAGGGAGTATTCGTGCAGTCTATGCCCTCGTTATCGGCAATCATCTGTCCGTGATTGTACTGCATTCCGACACCGTATCCGCCGAATACGCGGCCGGCATACGAATAGGCGGTGGCCATCATGAAATTGCACGTCAGATCCGCACTGACATAGTAGGTAGCCGCCGTATTCAGTGTAGCGCCGTTGTTCATCGGATATTCCAGCAGCTCCTCATAATTGCGGAGCGAACCGGCAGGCGAATTGGTCAGCGCCACCGTAGCGTATTTTACCGCCTCGTCCCATTTCTGGTAGTAGAGGTAAAAACGGGCCGCGAACGCATTGGCCGCACGCTTGTTGAAATGGTACTTGGGCACCGAATAGATCACGTCGTTTATCAGCGGCAGTCCCTCTTCGATATCCTTCTCGATCTTGGCGTAGACCTCGGCGACGGTTCCGCGCTCGTATTTGGGATCGAGTTCCGTCTCGGCCTTCTCCATATAGGGAATACCGAGATCGTCGGGATGCGCAGGATCGTAATGCTGGCAGAAAACGTTCACCAGCACGAAGTGGGCATAGGCACGGCAGATAAGCGCTTCGCCTTTTGCGGCGCTCAGCTTGTCGGTCATCTCCATCTTGTCGATGGCCTTGAGCACCTCGTTGGCGTTGGCGATAGCCATGTAGTGGGCTTCCCACGTGTGAGCGGCGTCTTCGTTGTCGGTTTCGGTCGGATCGCTCCATTCATAGCTCTCCTGCCAGAAACGGCTCCAGCCATCGTAATTGGCGCCGTGGTTATCGGTATTGTCGGAAGCCATTTCGAGGAAAAGCCACGGCTGGCTGTCCGCATAAGCCGATACCAGCATCTTGATAGCCTTCTCTTCCGAATCGATAATCGTCCGGTTGTCAGGCTGCTCGTCGAGGAAATCGTTACAGGAGGAGAGTCCCGCAACAAGAAGTCCCGCAAGCAGGAAATATATCAATTTGTTCGTTTTCATATGCTTTAAACTAAATTATAAACCGATTTTGAGCGTTAAGGTAAACTGCTTCGGCACGGGAGTGGCCACACCACCCGAATTGAAGAATTCCGGATCCTGACCGTTGAGCTTCTTGTCGGCATAGATCAGGAAGAGGTTCGTCGCCTGAATCTTGAGCGCGAGGTTGGACATTCTCAGCTTCTTGATCCAGCGCTTCGGGAAGTCGTAGGTCAGCGAAATTTCCTTCATGCGGATGAAATCGCCTTTGGCGATTCGGGCCGTAGAATAGTTGTAGGCATTGTAGGCGTACGACAGCTTGCTGTCATTCCGCACCTGACGGCTCGACACGATAGCCGGAACATCGGTGTATCTTTCGTCTCCGGGCGTCATCCAGCGGTTGCGGAACTCGCGCGGCATGGCGTCGAGGTCGTTATAGATACTGGAGAAGACCGGATCGAGACGAACGACGTTGCCGAACGAATAGGTGATGAAGACGTTCAGACGCAGACCTTTGTACTGGAAGATGTTGCCGAAGCTTCCGACGTCCGTCGGCTCCGAGGGACCCGAATAAACCAGATTGTCGAAACGCTCGGTCTCTTGGAAGTTGATATCGGTCGAAGTCAGCACGCCTGCTTCGTTGATGAATGTCGGAACGCCGTCTTCGTTCAGCCCCCGGAAATCGTAGGAGAAAAGCGAATTCACCGGGTAGCCCTCACGCGAGAAACCGATACCGGAAACGAGGTTGAAGGCACGGGTGGAAGTATTGAACTTGGTCACCTCGTTCTTCATGTGCGAATAGATGAAATCGGTGGTCCAGCTGAAATCCTTCGTCTTGATGTTCTTCGTCGAAAGCGAGAACTCGATACCCCGCGACTTCATCGTCGCGACGTTGCCGTACTTCTGGATCTGGCCGCCGATACCCTGCGTCATCACCCGACCGATCAGGTCGAAGTTGTCGCGCTTGTACCAGTCAACGGTCAGGTTGATGCGGTTGTCCAGAAAGCCCAAATCCGCACCGATATTCAGCTCGTGCTTCTTCTCGTAGGTCAGATCGCTGTTCTCCAGATCCTTGATCGTCAGACCCGACTCGGTAACGCCGGCCGAGGGGCGCCACGGCGAATAGCTCTGGATGACGGCGAGCGCATTGGTCACCGAGGGGCGGTCGGCCGTCAGCGAATAGGAGGCCTTGAGCGACAGGTGCGAAACGGCCTTGCTGATCGAATTGAAGAAATTTTCCTCGTGGACGTTCCATGCGCCCGAAACGTTCCACGTAGGCAGCCAGCGCGAACGGGTCGTCAGGCCCAGCGCGTTGTTACCTTCGTAACGCAGCGTGCCGTTAAGCGTATAGCGGCCCTTGTAGGAGTAGGTCCCATTGAAGAAGAAAGCGACGTTGCGGTAGTGGGTGTTGCCCATTTCGTAATAGGGCGAGTTATCCTCCTTGCCCTTCTTGAAGACGAGATAGTCGTAGAACGGAATTTCACCCGAATCGTACTGCAGGCCCCAGCCGCGGAACCACGTTTTCTGACGATCGCTCTGGTTGGTTTCCATACCGAGGTAAGCATTGATAATATGCGTATTGTTGATCGTCGTATTATAGGTCGCGGAGAAACGGAAGTCATAGGACAGCAGCCGGTTGTCCGTACGGGTGTAGATACCGCCGGCGGGCAGAATCGATACGGGAACGGCGTAAATATCATCCGGATCCTTGTACAGCAACGGGTTGTTGTCGCGAATCGTCGTCGTACCCATGGCCCGGTAGGCATTCGCCTGATTGGAAGCCTCGCGTACGTTATGCTCCTGCGAAGTTCCGGTATAGCGCACCGACGCCAGCGCCGAAGCCTCGAATCCCTTGAAAGCCTTCCACTTCAGTTCGCCTTGGAATTTCACATCGGCGACGTTCAGGTCGATATAGTTGTTCGCCAGTTCATGGAGAATATTGAAATCCGCATAGTTACGGACATAATACTCCTTCGGATCGAGCACGCGCGAAGTATTCAGGGCATACGAATAAGGGTTGATGTCGAAATCGCGCTTCACCTCGCCCGTTACATAGTCGGTCGTGGCGCCGAGCGTTCCGGGCGCTTTCTGCTTACGGTACGAACCGTTGGTAATCAGGTTGAGCGTAAGGGCGTCCGAGATATTATACGTCGCATTGAGATTGGCCGTATAACGGGAAATCTCGCTGGTCTTCGTCCATCCCGGATCGAAAAGGGCGCTGATCGACGCATAGTAGGCGGACTTCTCGGTACCCGAAGTGATACTTACCGAATGCGAGTGCATGACCGTATTCTGGAAAAGCTCCTTGAACCAGTCCGTGTTGCGGTACTCGGCCTTGCGCAGGTAGCGGTTGCGCGTCTCCACGGTGTTTTCCAGCAGTCCGGCATTGATCAGCGAATACATCTTGCCGTAAACACCGCTCGCCGACGCGTTGGTGACACGCGAATTGCCCAGCCAGCCCTTGTTGTACAGCTCCTGATAGACGGACATCTGGTCCTGAGAGTTCATGATGTTGAAATCGGCGTAGGAGGGAATCATACGATACGTGAACTCGCCCGTATAATTGATATGGCTGACGCCGGCACGTCCCTTTTTGGTCGTAATGACGATCACGCCGGCCATAGCGCGCGCACCGTAGATCGAGGTGGCCGAACCGTCCTTCAGGATATTGAAACTCTCGATATCCTCGGCGTTCAGACCCGCGATGGCGGAACCGATCAGCGTCGTGGCGTCACCCGAAGAGAGGTCCTCGGCCGAAATATCGGCGACATCCTCCATAATGACGCCGTCCACGACCCAAAGCGGCTTCGAGCTGCCGTGAATCGACGTCGCACCGCGGACGCGGATCTTGGGAGCGGTACCGAAAGTACCCGATACGTTCTGCACCGAGACACCGGCCGAACGGCCTTCCAGACCGCGGCTGATATCGGCCATACCCGAAAGTTTCACATCGTCGGCAGAAAGGCGGTCCGCCGCACCCGTAAAGAGACGTTTGTCGGTCTTGGTCATACCCGTAACCACGACGGACTCGATAGTCTGCTCGTCAGGAACAAGGGTAATCTGCATGTTCGGACGGATCTTCACATCCTGCGTAACATACCCCAAATAGGAGATTTGCAGTTCCTCGGATTTCGCCGGAACATTGTTCATAACGAAAAATCCCTGCTGATCGGTGGATACACCGATGGTCGTACCTTTGACGATAACCGAAGCGCCGATCACGGCCGCTCCGTTTTCATCAACGACACTACCGCGCACTTGTTTGGCTTGGGCGAATGCCCCCGCTGCAAACACAAGTACTCCAATTAACGATAGTAGGATTTTTTTTACCATAAGCGTTAATCTATTAGTTAATTTTTTAAAATAGAAAGCCAGCATCCTCCATTCGGGTTTCCGAATATTCCCAATGGTTTGACTTTCAGTGCCGTTTTCGATTTCCGATACCGGAAAAAGACGCACACACAGGCACCTCTGCAACTACGCGGTCACCTTAAAACGCCGAACAACGCTTTAAAAATCAGCCGATTGGAAATAATCCGACCGACAAGAACGTTACCAGAGCATAACCGCTTCGAGCTGCCTGAGGGCTGAAACCGGAGCCGGAAACCGGGTGGAAAGTGCATAAAAAATGTGCGGCATCTAACGATGCCGCACATGGCGCCAGAGGGGAGCGCTCCCGCCTGCGATGTTCTATAAAAGCCGGATCGGAACCGTCCGGGAACTCTTCATCACGGCCGCTCCGTTTTTGACCCCGCCGGGAATCGCGGCGCGCACGTAAACGCCCGTCTCCGCGACGCCCGTGGCGCTGGTCAGCGTCAGCGTATTGCCCGACTCGTCGAAAGCGATGTCGTAAGTGCTGCCGAACGGCTTGCCGTCGCTGTATACGCCGCCGAGCACGTCGTTTTTGACCTCGTATTTTCCCGAATACTTCTGGTAGCCCACCTGCTCGATCCGTTGGTATATTTCGAACGAACGGTCCGCGCCGAAGGAGACATAGGCATCGAAATCCCGCGGAGCTTCGCCGTTCCACGTTTTGAGCTGCCATTCGCCTGCAAGCTGTTTTACCAGCGGCGACACCTTCTCCTTGTCCGACGATCCGCAGCCGGCGAATAGACACAAGCCCAGTGCGGCCAGTACGATATAGATAGTCTTTCTCATAATCTTCATGCGTTTATATTACAACCAACCTCCGTTTTCGGTCTGTACCGCGCGGGCGATGACGGCGAACTCCTTGGCGATCTCCATGCCGCCCATCGATGTCCCCGTGCCGAGACCGCTGCCTCCGGCAACCGCCCTGACCGTTATTCGGGCCACGCCCGGCTTGGTGCAGTGCAGCCTCAGTTTCCCGGACACGAAGGTCGGCTCCGCCGAAATACCGAGCTTGGTCCTGTCAGCCTGCGAGATCTCGACGCCGAGATAGGTCAGGTTCGCCGAAGCCTTGCCGAAGTACTTGTCGAGCGAAAGCTGCTGCTGTACGCCGACTTTCGCTTTCAGGCAGGGTGTGCCCTCGATCTGCATCAGAAGCTGGTAGGCGTCGATCGCTCCCGTACCCATCTGCTTGCGGTAGTTGCGCAGCTGCATGGTGGTCAGGGATTGTTTGGTGCCGTCGAGGTAGGTGTCGATGTCGTTCACCGAAGTCAGAAGCATCGATTTGAATTCGGCCACCGTATATTGCTTCCCTTTGGCCAGCGCGTAGGAAAGCCCCAGCGCGGCGACGCCCGATACGTGCGGGCAGGCCATCGAGGTGCCCTGCATATAGCCGTAATCCGACTGGTAAAGCTCGGACGGAAGCGTCGAAAGCACCTGCGCGGCGCTGCTTCCCGAAGGCGAGATGTAGGCGTCGCCGCCCGGAGCCGCGACGTTGCAGCCCGGACCATAGTTCGTGTAGTAGGCCGGCAGATAGTCGGGCGAAAAGGCAGTGACCGAAATGTAATCGCGGTAAGCGCCCGGATAACCGGACATGGCCTTGGCGTCGTTGCCCGCAGCGAAAATCACAAGTCCGCCGTCGAGAACGGCGTTGTTTTTCGTCGCGATGAAGTAGTCGATCGCCTGCTTTTCGATCCGCGCCCCGCTGGCGTAGGCGTTGTCGGTCGTGACCGCTCCGGCCGGATACCCCCACGAACACTGGAGAATCGACGCCCCGTTGTCGGCGGCGTATTTGATCGCTTCGGCGGAAACGGCGGCCGAACCGCCCTCGCCGCCCGAAAATATCTGGCACGACATGAGTTTCACGCCGTCGTTCCTGCCCGTGCCTCCCGCGATGCCCGACACGCCGACGCCGTTGTTGCTGACGGCGGCTACCGTACCTGCGACGTGGGTGCCGTGGCCCGAATCGCCGATGTTCTTGCCTTTGTCGTCATAAGCTTCGACGTCCCATGTCAGCCGGCTCGTGCCCAGCGCGAAGTTGTAGCCGTAAACGTCGTCGGCATAGCCGTTGCCGTCGTCGTCGCGGCCCGTCGCACCGCTCTGCTCGGCCTCGTTGATCCACATGTTGGCCGCCAGATCGGGATGCGAGTACTTGATGCCCTGATCGACGATCACCACGGTCAGCGACGGATCGCCCGCGGCGAGTTTCCACGCCTCCTCCACGTTGATATCCGCTCCGGCGCGCGTCGTTTCGGCAAATATTCTGTCGCCGTTGTTGCTGTAGTGCCACTGGTCCTTGTAGCCGGGATCGTTGAAACCTCCGGCGGCGGCGCGCGTCGCCGCCGAACCGCCCCTGTAGGGACAGGCCCTGTTGTCCGAAGCCAGCTGCAGTTTGGTGTTGAACTGCACGAAGCTCACCTCCGAAACGGCGGCGAGCCGCCGTGCCGCTGCGTCCAGATCGACTTCCTCGCCGAACGTTACGATATACCATTTATGCAGTCCCGCCGCGCGGGTGCGCTCTTCGGCGACCGGATTGCAGGGAAATACGCGGCGCAGCGAAGTGACGCCCAGTTGTGTGAAGATGTCGTCCACGGGCGCTATCCCGGAGCGCGTCGCCGCCGTACGCGTAATCGCCGCAGCAGCGGCGGTCTGTTCGACGTCCCCGACGGCATCGCCGTCGAAATAGATCAGCAGTTCGCCCCGCGCGGCATTCGCGGGAGCATTGACGATCTTGCGCATGGCGGCCGCCGGAGCCTCCTTGCCGCCGCTCTCTTCCATCGGGTCCGAGGCACAGCCCGCAAGGAACAGCAGCGCGAGCAGTAAAATTTTCTTGTCAGTCATGGTAGGTGAATTTAAAAAGGGAACCGGCCTCGCGGGCCGGCTCCCCGGTGATAGTCGTACTGTCCGAACGACAGTTTTTTATTCGGTTATTTTCGCGCCGGTCCTGCGGATGAAGTCCGCACTCCGGGCGGCGATTCCCTGACGGAATTCCACCTTGGCCTTGGCGGCGCCCAAAGCGGGCATGCCGACGATTTCGCACTCACGGCCGCGGTCGGCGGGCATTCTGTTTTCGCCGACAATTACTTTCGCAAGCTCCGGCCCGCGGAGTTCCACATAATTGCCGGGCTGCACGGAGAGCGCCTTTACCACGGAAGCCATATCGGCGGTCGGATACAAATCCGGGTCTGCGAGCAGCAGCCATTCATGGAAGACGATGCCTCCTTCGCCGCCGGAGAATTTGTTCGTCGCAGGATCGTAGTCCGCATAGATTCCGAACCACATACCCGTGAACGTCAGATTGTTCGACGCCTGAAGCTGGGGATTCGGCACGAAAGCCACCAGTCCGTCGGCCACCGGCGCGCCCAGAAGCAGGCCGCGTCCGCTGTAAACTCCGTCGTCACCCTCGGCCGTATAAGCCACGTTCACGAAGTAATCCGTTCCCTGAAGCGTCACGTTGCCGATCAGCTGCGGAGCGAGTACGTAGAGAAGGCCGCCGCTCCACGCCATATACTGCGATTCGCCGGCATTGAACGCCTGAGGAGCACCCGTAAGTCCGGACACCTTCACGTAGTCGCTGAATACGTTGTCGAAATCCGCATATCAGGAAGTCGTTCCTCCGTCTTCGACGACTACCTGTCCGAAGTACTGACGGGAGGTGTTGCCGGTCTTGTCATAGGCATCGACCGCATAATAATCCCACGTTCCGCAGTAGCCCGCCTTGGTCAGGCCGTTTTCGACATCGTCGTACGTATAGTGGATCTGCAGCGGATCCGGTTTGCCTGCCGTAGTCTGTTGCACGCTGTACAGTTTGCCGTAATAGCCGTTGTAAGCCCACACCAGCAGCACGTAATCCGTACCGGCGTTCAAGCCTTTATGAAGCAGCGAGAGACCCGTGTCGTTGATCTTGTCAATTTCTTCAGCCGTAATTGCCTTGCCGGACGTTTTGGCTATTTCAATCAGGTCCTCGCTGCTTTTACCGGTCAGGTCGGCACTCTTGAAGAGTCCCATGTAGCCCGATTCGATATTTTCACCGAATATAATGGAGCGGATAGAGTTTTCGGGAGTGTGTCCCTGCGCTTCGAACTCCCACGTAAGCTCCGTACGGACGCTCAGCACGACGGGTTTGTCGTCGCCGGCCTTGACGTAGCCGAATGACAGGAATTCGTAGCCCTGAAGCTCGCCCGCCTCATCGTAAATGTTGGCAACGACGGTGTATTTGCCGGTCTCTTCGAATTGGGCCACGATGGTTCCGTCCGCCGTGATCTCCTTCGATTCGACCGTTCCCGCGTCGATGCCCGCCGAATTCGCCTTGGCGATGGCGTCGCCGAAGACTCCTTCGAAGAAGGCGTATTTCACCTTGGCGACGTCGGCGCCCAGTTTGGCTGCGATCTCGACCTTGCCGTCGGCCGGTTCGCTGTCGGTCAGGGCGAGCGAGTAGTCGTACTCCTCGGCTCCCGGCAGCATCAGACGCTGCATGCCGCCGGCGTTGCCGACATACCAGCCGTCATCGCCGAACATCAGCAGTACGCTTTTGGCCGGGAATGTGATGACTCCGTTCACGTTGGTGCCGTACCCGCTGCCGTTGAATCCGTTTTCCGGCACCTGCGAGGCAAAGCTGACAATACCGTCGCCGCTGTTGAGGAACACGCCCGTAGACTGTTCGGGCAGCCAGACCTTATCCGGATTCGTCGCGTCGATATAGGTAATGACGTCCGAACGGTTGCCCGACACTTCGGACGGAGACATGTTCAGCAGCGAAGCCAGATACTCCGCCGAGTAGACGTTGCTGATGCGGTAGTAGCCGGGGTTGTCGTCGCGTTCGTAGATCTCCACCTCGCCTTCGCCGTAACGGTTGGGAATTCCGTAGGCGGAACTGAGAATGTCGTCGCGCCATTTGCCCTTGGTCTCGCCTTTCGGCCCGGTCACGAGGTTCCATTTCACGCGGGTGACGGAGAAGCTTACGCCCGAAGCCTTTTCACCGTAGATGAAGGCGTATTTCTTGTCTTCGATCTGGATGTTGCAGGAATAGGTCGTACCGATTTCGGCGTCGGGGAAAGAGACCTGAAAAGTCGTTTCCGTCGCCCCGTCGTCGAACGAGATTTCCGAAGCGGAGAAGATCGCGTCCTCGCTGCCCGTAACGGTTACGGGAACCGTGATGGCATCGGCGTCGTTGGTACGCATGGCCGTGAAGGTCAGTACCGTCGGATCGGCCGGATCGAGTTCGAGGTCCGCGGCGTTGTCCTGCGAGGGGAAGTAAACCCCGTAGCAGCCGTCGGCCTCGGATTCGCCGCGGGTGTAGGTCGGATCGTCGGAACACCCTGCGAACACGAAAGTCGCAATAAGCGCGTATAAGAAATATTTGATTGCTTTCATATGTTTTTCGGTTTTAAATCATCCATGAAAACTTACGTTACTGCACCCACGGATCGATGATTCCCACGGGATTGGGGTTGTTCTGCGATTCGAGCGCGGTGTTCTGCTGGGTATCCGTTTCGGGGATACAGAAGTTCCACCACGGTGCGCGGCCGTCGGTCGAGAAGCGGCAGTCCGAAGGTACGTTCGTGCCGACGTAGCCGGTTTTCAGGCTGTAATTCAGACGCTTGAAGTCGTAGAATACGACGCCTTCGCCCCATAGTTCGATACGCTTGTTCCAGATAATCTCCTCCACGACGTCGGCAGACGACACGGCCGAGGTGCTGAATTCCGGGTCGCGCTTGGCCATGAAGGTTTTGAGCAGCTGGAGACCTGCGGAGGCGTCGGCGTGCGCCGTAGCCTCGGCTTCGATCAGGTACATCTCCTCGACGCGCATCATCGGAATATCGGTAACGTTGCCGACGGAATAGGTCGCCGTCTCGCCTTCGGCGGGATGGAACTTCAGGTTCGCATAGGCCGGGAGGTTGGCGAACTGCGCCGCCGTCAGGTTGGTAATGTCGCTGTAATCGGCATATTTGGCATCGGGTCCCACGAACGCGCGCTTGCGCCAGTCGGTGTCGGATATTTCGTTGTAGAAATTGCTGGTAACGCCTTCGAAAACGTATTTGCCGCCATACCCCCACGTAGCCTCGCTCGAACGCCATGCCGCGAAATTCACAAGGTTGGCGATGCCTTCGGTAGACTGCGGAAGGTACCACATCCACGAATTGTTGGCTTTGTTGAAGCCCGTTTTGGGGTTCAGCCACTCCGCTTCGGTCATGATCGTGCATTTCGAGGCGTCGATGGCCTTGCGGGCATACGTCGCGGCGTCGGCATACTTCGACGAATCGAAGCCGCCCAGCCAGAGGTAAGCACGCGCCTTGATGCCGTAGACCACGGCCAGACTCGGATTGGTCTTCGACGAAGAGGTGTAGTTGGCCAGCAGCGCCTCGGCGTCGTCGAGGTCCCTGAGGATGAATTCGAACATCGCCTCGCGCGTCACGCGCGGATTGTTGCGGGCCATATCCTCGGTGGTGTTCTCGTCCACGATCGGGACGGTCAGCCCCTTGACGCCCGAAACGTCGGTGTACTTGTTGTTGAGCGGATCGTACAGTCGGGCCAGATCCAGATAGAGCTGGGCGCGATAAGCTTTGGCGAAGCCCAGATAGCTTTTCTGCGCTTCGGAAAGTTCCACGCCCGCCAGCAGGCCGACCACATCGTTGCTCGATTTGATGAACGTATAGTAGCAGTTCCACGGGAAGCGACATACGGTCTGCGTCGGACCGATCAGAATGCCCGACTGCCAGTAGGTGAACCAGTCATATCCCGAACCTTCGTCGCCGGAGGAGCATATCACGTCGCCCGTGGCGGCGTCCGTAGCGCACATCATGCCCGGATAGCCGAAGTCGAAGCCGTAGTTGTTCGTCCTGCCGTACACCGAATAGGGGTAGGTCATGTTGACGGGGATGGCATTGACGATGGCCTCCACCGCAGTCGGCGAATCGCTGACCTGTCCGGAAGTCGCGCTGTCGGTGGGGAAGGTCTCTTTGATACAGCCCGTGAGCGCCATGGAGCAGACAAGGGCGAGTGTCGTTGTTTTCAATATGTTTTTCATTTCAATCCCTGTTTTATCCGTTAGATTAGAACTGTACGGTTACACCGCCCGAAATAGTGCGGATCGGCGAGTAGTTGGAGAAGTTGGTCGCTCCCGTGAACGAATAACGCGGGTCGAGTCCCTGACGCTTCGACCAGTAGACCACGTTGTCGCAGGCCAGATAGACGCGCAGTTTCTGTACGCCGAATTTCTGGGTGATCTTCGACGGCAGCGTATAGCCGACGTTGATGTTCGAGATGTTCAGGTAGCTCGCGTCGGTCAGGAAACGGTCGGAGACGCTCGTCGTATACTGGTCGCCGTATTGCAGACGGGGAATGTCCGAGCCTTTGTTTTCGGGCGTCCACGCCTTGAGGATGTCCTTGTGGTAGTTGGTGCCGACGGTGGTTCCGTAGGGCGACGACATGAAGCTGGCGTAACCCGAATCGTAGACCTTGCCGCCGATCTGGTAGTTGAACGAGATCGAGAAATCGACGCCGTAGGCCGAAACCGAGGTCGAGAAGCCGCCGTATACCGAAGGAATCGCGCTGTCGTGCAGGTAGCGGGTCGCGGAGGTGTAGTCCGAAGTCTTGGTCCGGGTGATCTTGCCGTCGTCGCCCTTCACGTCCTTGTACCAGAGCGAAGCGCCCGTTTCGGGATCGACGCCGGCGTAGGAACGCAGGTAATAGGTGTAGAGCGGCAGCCCTTCGCCGACGAAATAACTGCCGTCGATATAGCCTTTGTAGCCCTCCACGGTCGTGGATTTGTGTTCGGGAGCCAGATAGGTGACCTCATTCTTCACATGGGTCAGGTTCAGGTTGAAGCTCCACAATACGTTTTTCGTGCGGATCAGGTCGGCGTTCAGCTCCACCTCGACGCCGCGGTTGACCATGTCGCCCACGTTGGCGTAATAGGACGAGTAACCCAGCGACGAAGGAACCGAGAATGCGAAGAGCATGTCCGAAGTCTTGCGGTTGAAGAAATCGACGCTTCCGCTCAGGCGGTTGTTCCAGAAACCGAACTCCGTACCGATGTTCAGGTTGGTGTTGGTCTCCCACGTAATGTTGGGATTGCCTTTCTGCCCGAAGAGCACGGCGATTTCGCCGTTGTTGTTCTCGATCGAATAGGTGTCGGTGTAGAGGTAGTTGCCGATGTTGTCGTTGCCCTGCGAACCGTAAGATGCCTTGAGTTTCAGCATGTTCACCCAAGGAGCGTCGAACCAGTTCTCCTGATTGAGGAGCCACGCGGCGCCTACCGACCAGAAGTTGCCCCAGCGGTGGTCGGGGTGGAAGCGCGACGATGCGTCGCGGCGGTACGAACCGCTCACGAAGTAGCGGCCCGCATAGTCGTACTGGGCGCGCATGAAGTAACCCTCCGAGTTGTAGTCGTCGATGTAGGAGTGGGCGCCCGCGCCGTCAACGACGGCTCCGCCGAGCTCCTCGTTGTCATAGGAGAAGAGTTTCGACTTGGTGCCGCTCAGGTAGTAATATTTTTTCTGATAGTACTCGTGACCGACCATCAGCCCCACGTTGTGCTTGCCGAAGGTCTCGTTGTAGTTCAGAATCTGCTGAAGGTTGTAGGCGATGTCGCGGGTGTGGTACTTCGAAATCGTACCGCCCGCCTCGGCGAACTGACCGTAATACTGGTTGTTGAGATAGGTCGTGCGGGTTTCGTCGATGTTGGTGCTGCCGTTTACCGTCAGCTTCAGCCCCTTGTAAAGCGAGATGTCCACGAAGCCGCTGCCCGAAAAGGCGTTGCCCTCGGCCTTTTTCTTGTTGAGCCAGCTGGTCTGCAGTCCGTTGGCGCCGGGCAGCAGCGGACGGGTCAGACCCGCATTGCCCTTGTCGCCGTAGTCGTACATCTGATAGCCGTTGTCGTCCACCATGATGCGGCCCGAACCGTCGCGGATGTATACCGGGTAGATCGGGGGCATCTGTGCAGAGAACGCGAAGATGTTGGCCGTCGAGGAAGCCGATCCTTCGTTCGAGTTGCCGTTGCTGTTGCTGAAGTGCGCATACGACATGTTGCCGCCCACCTTCAGCCACTTCTTGGCCTGATAATCGGCCTTCAGACGCGCGGTATAGCGCTCCAGCGCCGAACTTTTGATAATACCCGTATTGTCCAGATAACCGAGCGAAGCGTAGAACGAGCTGCGCTCCGTCGCACCGGAGATGTTCACGTTGTATTCCTGACGGAACGCCGACTGGTAAGCCTCGTCGATCCAGTCGTCGGGCGTCAGCCAATACTCCTGTCCGTTGTAGATGATCTTGCGGCCCAGCGTCGCGTTCGGATTCAGCTTGCCGTTGGTGCCGATCAGCGCCTGCCCTTCGGGAACCGTATAGACGTTGTATCCCAGACCGCCCGTGCCGTTGGAAGTCAGGCCGCTGCTGGCCAGCGCATAGGCCTTCGCCGCCGGATTGGTCTGCGCATAATAGCCGTAGAGCGCCTTGAAATGCGTCTCGTAATACTGCGCGGGCGAGGTGATCACGTCGTACTCCTCCAGCGCTTTCGAGTTGACGCCCCACTTGGCGTCGATCGTCACGACGGCGTCGCCCGACTTCGCCTTTTTGGTGGTGACCATAATCACGCCGTTGGCGCCGCGGGCGCCGTACAGAGCGTTCGAAGCGGCGTCCTTGAGGACGGTCATCGACTCGATGTCGTTCGTGTTCAGGTTGTTCAGGTCGCCTTCATAGGGCATGCCGTCCACAATCCAGAGCGGCTCCTTGCCGGCGTTGATCGAACCGAAACCGCGGACGCGGATCGAGGGGGTCTTGCCGAGATCTCCCGACGTGCTGGAGGTCTGCACACCGGCCACGCGGCCGACCAGAGCCGTCGCCACGTTGGAGGTCTGCACCTTGGCAATCTCATCCGATTTTATGACGGCAGCCGAACCGGTGAAAGCCTCTTTCTTTGCCGTACCGAAGGCCACGACGATCACATCGTCGATCGCTTGCGCATCCTCCTTCATCGTGACGTTGATCCGGGTTTTTCCGGCGATAGGCAGCTGCTGCGGCTCAAAACCGACAAACGTCACCACGAGCGTGCCGTTCACCGGAGCCGAAAGCGTATACTCGCCGGCCGTGTTGGTCGTGGTCCCCAGAGAGGTCCCATCTACAATGACGGTCGCGCCTGCAACCGGATGTCCGTTTGCATCGGAAACTGTACCGGAGATCTGCCTATTCTGGGCCGTGGCATATGCCAAGAACACGAATACGGCAATTAACGATAGTACAATTTTTCTTACCATAAGCGTTAATTTTAATTAATTTTAAAATAAAAAGTTCACTAGCAAAGATAAACGTTTGGCGATTCATATACAAATAAATTTTTAAAATAAAAAGTCAACTGCCCGCGTTAGTATAATGTAAATTGTTCATAATCAATACGCGAGGCCCGTCTCCGGCCAAATCTGCCAATTGCAGTCTAATTAATTGATAACCAAACGTCTGTCTCACAACAGGACGTTGTATCGGTTGCACATCTGTTACTACAGCGTAACCCTTCCGAATACGACAACAAGGGGAAAATAAGCTATTTAGACTCAATCCTGCGTCATATGGTTGTTACTTAATCATTACCTTTAAAGCGGTTTGTGTATTGTATAGGTTAATGAAAAAGGTTGTTAAAAACAATGAGAAACACGTTCAAGGTTCTATTCTACATCAAGTGAAGTAAGTATCGGTAAACAACGATAATTATAAATAAGAATATAGGGTGTA
>ENA-UOOA01003654-UOOA01003654.1-human-gut-metagenome-genome-assembly--contig:-P61old-NODE-3654-length-18765-cov-7.827472_pt1 | contig 18765 bp, 20 predicted proteins | sample MGYA00242467_ERZ724014 | MGnify/ENA metagenome assembly ERZ724014 | reverse complement strand
GCCCAGCAAAAAATAATGAATTGCCCAGCACGCGTCGGCAACGAGCTTGTGGATAATCAGCCGTTCGCGCTTGCTTTGCTGGTACGCGAGCAATAGCGAAAGCATGGCGATCGCACCGAAAATATAAGAAGCGATTTTCATGGCACTATTATAGCGCGGTTCTTTTAAAATTGCAATAGCCGATTTTGGAAAAAGTTAGCACTATCTTGGCATTTTTATGAAAAAATACTTTACTTTTTCCGCAATTCATTGTATTATAGTGATATGAAAACTCATTTTTTAGGTACGCGGCACGAAAATTACGAAAACCTGACTTCCGCCGGGGCATACGTTTTAAACAGCGATCTGATCAGGAACGAAAGGCAATTCAGCGCGGACATGAATTGGCACGAAAACCCGGAAATTCAATGGATCAAAGAAGGAGAAGGCAGCGTGATTTTAAACGAAACCGAGCTGCGCGTGCAGGCGGGCGATATAATCGTCGTCAACCCGGACGTGCTGCATTACACGGGTTTTACGCAGCACATGAAATACAGCTGCGTGATTATCGGCGCAAAGCTTTTAAACGATTTCGAGCTGAGCGGCGCGCGATATCGGGAAAAAATCCGCGACGACGCGCTTTTACATCTTTTAAACGAGCTTGATGCGGCAAATCGGCGCAACGATCGGCTGAAAGCCGTGAGAACACAGAAAATTCTTCTGGAAATCTTGCTGTATCTTTGCGAACGCTACGCGGAAGAAAAAATCGCCCCGCAGAAAGAAACGGTATCTTTCCGCAGGACGAAAAACACGATCGCGTATATCCGCGAACACTATCAAGAAAAAATCACGCTTGATATTTTAGCAAAGCAATCATACGTAAATAAATTTCTACTTGCCAAAGAATTTAAAAAAATTACAGGGCGCACGATTTTCGGATATATCAACGATTACCGTTCGAAACGTGCGGCGGAATTGATCCGCAACGGCGACACGGTGAACGAAGCCGCGCTGAATTCGGGCTTCAACAACGTATCGTATTTTATCAGAACGTACAAAAAAATTTACGGCGAGCCGCCTTCGAAACTGAAAAAAGAAAGAAACGCTTAAAAGCTATTTCCTCCGCACGGAAAATTGCGGCGCGCGCCGCTTTCGATCCCCTCGCGCATCGTTTCCGTTTCCTCGCGTATCCGCTCGTTTTCTGCGCCGCGAAAATTCTCGTCCACTTCCGCTTTCTGCTTTCTCTTCGCTTCTTCAAACATTTTCGCGGACGAAAACACCGCTTTCAGCGAATAATTTTCGTTGATATAATTCATTGCCCCTTCCGCATAATAGCTGTACACACCGCCGATTCCGCTCACGATGAAATGATCGCACAACAGCACTCCGAACGTGCTGCAAATCATCTGAATCACCTTTGTGGCGGCATTATCCGCATCGGAAGGGCGCGGCGAATCTTTCGGGTGATTATGCACCATCACAACTCCGCGCGGTTTAAACAATACAAGGCTTTCGCCGATTGCCGCCGACGGCACGGATACGCTCGTTTCACTAAGTCCGCCGTATTCCCGGCGGCAGATAATATTCATCTTTTTATCGAGAAAGTACATATCGAACGCTTCGAATTTCCGGCTTGCATATTCGCCGCGCGCGTACTTTAAAAATTCTTTCACATCGTAATATTTCGGATACAGCGCGCCGCTCGTACGATATTTTTCGAAAAAGACGCCCACCGCGCGAAGATAAGCCGCCACACCTTTCCCCACTCCGTCCACCGTTTGCAGTTGCTCGATCGAGCGCGTAAAAATATTTTCTACGCTGCCGAACGTTTGCAACAGCGCGTGCGCCGCCGGATTGGTATTCTTTCTCGGATACGCGTTGAATAGCAAAGCTTCCAGCCATTCGTGTTCTTCAAGTCCGCCCGACTCCATTTTTGCGATCAGTCGGCTTCTGTGTCCGTCGTGCGCGGATTTTTTTGTTTTTTTGTTCAGATCTTCCGTATCGTTCATCGATTTTTTTACAGTCCTCCGTACAAATACAATTTAAAATTTTACCACATTTTCACCGCGATGTCAATAATTTTTTACCCGCGTTCGCCCCACGCTTGACTTTTTCGCCGCGGTTTGCTATAATTGTGTACATGACGGACATTTTCTACGCGCCGCGCCTCGGCTCTTCGCGCGATTATACGGCGCGGGTGCTCGGCAAATTTTACGGCTTCGAAAACGTGATTTTTTCGCGTTCCGCTACGGGAAAGCCCCGCTGCGACAAGCCGGTTTGCTTTTCGCTCTCGCACACGAAAGAGTATTTCTTCCTCGCCGTATCGCAAAAAGAAACGGGCATAGACGCGGAGAACCTTTCGCGGCGCGGTGATTTTTCCGCGATTATTTCGAGGTTGCCCGAACCCGAACGCGCGAGCGCCCTTGCTTCGAGCGAACAATTTTTAAAAATTTACACGCAGCGGGAGGCGATTGCAAAATACCTTGCAAAACCCGTGTTTTCGCTGCTTCCGAAAATTTCTGTGCTGCCCATTGACGGCGGCGATTTCGGCTGTTCCGACGACAACGGCGATTTCGGAAAAGTTTTTTTAAGCGGCGAGCCGTTGCCCGCAATCGTGCGTACTTTTTGCCTTGCGGGGCATGCGGTATCCGTTTGTTTAGCCGCGGGCGAAACGCTCGGCAAAATTCGATATCTTGAAGGAGAATAACAAATGATCACGGCAATCGTCGCTATGGAAAGCGAAGCGGAAATTCTATTGAAAAACGCAACGATCACGGCAAAAAAAACGCTGCTCGGAAAAAATGTTTACGAGGGCGTATTCTGCGGCATATCATTTTCGCTGCTGCTTTGCGGCGTGGGTAAAGCGAACGCCGCGCTCGGCGCGGGAGCGGCACTTTCGATCTACCGCCCTTCCGCGCTGCTCAATTTCGGCGTGGCGGGCGGCTTGAACGAAACCACACGGCTTTGCGAAGTGTACTCTATCGAAAAAGCCGTACAATTCGATTTCGACTTAACGCAATTAAACGGCGGAAAAATCGGTACGCTCGACGAGTATTCCGAAAACTATCTTTCTCTTTCCCCTTTGCCCGCCGCGCTTAACCCCCGATTTTCTCCGCGCGCGCTTGCCACGGCGGACAGATTCAACGATTCTGCAGCGGACTACGCGCTTTTAACGAAAACGCTTAGCGCAGACATCCGCGATATGGAAGGCGGAGCGATCGTACAGGCGGCAAAGAGCGCGGGCGTGCCGGTGTATTCTTTCAAGGCGATTTCCGACGTGGCCGGAAGCGGCAGCACCACAGATCAGTATTTAAAACACCGCGCCGCCGCGCTTGAAAATCTCGAAAAGGCATTGCCCGGAATTTTTGCGGCGATCGCCTGATTATTTGCCGCCAAATAAAAAACGCACAAAGGACAAGAAAATGATTGATTTAGGCGATTGGAACGAAGTTTTAGCCCCCCTCTTTCAGGCGGAAGAATATCAGAAAATCCGCAATTTTTTAATCGCGGAATACTCGAATCACACGGTGTACCCCGATATGTACGACTTATATAACTGCTTTCGTTTTACGCCGTTTTCCAACGTGAAAGCGGTGCTTTTGGGGCAGGATCCGTACCACAACGAAGGTCAGGCGCACGGGCTTTGTTTTTCGGTGAAAGACGGCGTTGAGCCGCCGCCCTCGCTGATCAATATTTTCAAGGAATTAAAAAGCGATCTCGGATGCGAGCCGCCGAAAAACGGCGACCTCACGAAATGGGCGAATGAGGGCGTGCTGCTTTTGAATACGTCGCTCACCGTGCGGGCGCATCAGGCAAATTCGCACTCGAAATGCGGCTGGCAATGGTTTACGGACAACGTGATTAAGCTGATTTCAGAAAAAAAAGAACACGTTGTATTTATCCTTTGGGGCGGAAACGCGCGCAGTAAAAAGCCGCTGATCAATACGCAAAAGCACCTGATTTTAGAGTGCGCGCACCCTTCGCCGCTTTCGGCGTACAACGGATTTTTCGGCTGCAAACATTTTTCGAAAACGAACGAGTATTTAGCCGCGCACGGCATTGCGCCCATCGATTGGGATTTAAACGATTGAATTTTTGATATAAGAGGAGGAATAATGGCTATCTTTTTAATCGATTATGAAAATACTCATTCGCTGAACGGCATAAATAATCTGAGCGAAACGGACAAGGTAATAGTATTTTATAGCAACAACGCAAATACATTAACTTTTTCCGCTCTCGAATCTATTTTATGCGGCAAAGCTTCGATAACTTGCAAAGCGGTAGAGGTCGGCACAAAAAACGCGTTGGATTTTCAATTGAGTACTTATTTGGGATATTTATTAAAAGAAACCGAAGGTACAGATACTAAAATTTTCATTGTTTCAAAAGACTTAGGTTTTTCGCTTGTAAAATCTTTTTGGCTAAAAGAATTGAATGTGGATATCGAAATTTTATCATGCATCTCGGGAGAAGAGGAAAACAACACGGAAATTTCACCGGGATCGTCAAAACAAAAGCAGAAAAAAAAGTCTAAAGAAAAGCAATCAAAAGCTTCCGAGCTGGAAAAAATCAATTTACAAACTCAATTATCTTCTCTATCGCTCGGCTTAACGCAAACACAAATACAAGAAATCGTTTCTCTCGTTGAAAGCGGTAAAACAAAACAAGTTTTGAACAGCGAATTAAACTCACTGTTAAAAGATAGCAAAAAATCAGGAAAAATACTAAAAATCATTAAATCCATTTCTAAAAAATAGACTTAATTTTTTTTCGTATAACAGTAAGGAAGCGCGGTTGCGCTTCCTTTTTTATTGAAAATTTGCAATCTTTTTCACTCGTTATTTTCGCCCGGGGATACGCCCGTTATATCGCGGATCACTTCGCCGGCGATGATCAGCCCTGCCACCGAAGGCACGAACGCCACGCTTGCCGGCGGCACGCTTCTCTGCACGGGAATTTCGGTGGAATACACTACTTTGCAATGCTTCACACCGCGCTCTTTCAGTTTGCGCCGCATCACGCGCGCCAACGGACACACGCTCGTTTTCGAAATATCCGATACTTTAAACTGCGTGGGATCAAGCTTATTTCCCGCCCCCATCGCCGAAATCACAGGTACGCCCGCCATAGTAGCGCGCACGATAATTTCCGTTTTCGCAGCCACATCGTCCACCGCGTCGATCACGTATTCGTATGCGGAAAAATCAAACGTATCCGCCGTTTCCGCGTTGAAAAAAATCGGAAACGCCCGCACGTCGATTTCCGGATTGATGTCCTTTGCGCGAGCCGCGAAAACCTCGGCTTTGTTTTGCCCGAGCGTGGAAGTAAGCGCGATAATCTGCCGATTGATATTCGAATCCGCCACAACGTCGCCGTCTACCGCGTGGATCTGCCCCACGCCCGTGCGGGCGAGCGCTTCCGCCGCGTAGCCGCCCACGCCGCCTACGCCGAAAATCAGCACTTTCGCGTTTTTCAGTTTTTCAAGTCCGCCCGCGCCGAGCAAACCGATAATTCTTTCATATCTCGACATTTTCGCCTCGATTTTACCGTTTCAACAACCGATTTTACGCGGCTTTTTTGCGATACGTAAGATACCATTCGCTTTTCGTGAACGGCTCGCTGCTGCCCGAACAGGTTACTTTCACTTCGCCGCCGTTCGAAGAAACGATAATGTTTCCGTTTAAAGAAACATGGTTTCCGTCCGCCGTTTCAGAATACATCGTGGTTACGTAAATTTTATCGGTGTATTTAATCACGTTATCAAAAAAATCTTGTGAAGGAAATTCGTCTTTCTGTTCTTTCTGTTTATATTCACGATATCCGCCGCAACAACACACGCAAACGATTTCAGGTTGAATAATATCTATCAGCTCTGCATTTGACGATGTTGCCGAACCATGATGCCCCGCCTTGAACAATTTACAATGCGGCAACCGATTGTTTTCCACCAACGATACTTCACCGCTTTTTTCCAAATCACCAGTAAACAAATAATTATTATTTCCTTGCGTCAGCAAAAAACAAACAGAATAATTATTTTCCGTACTTGACTTTTCTTCATAGAATTTCTGATACAGAAAATTCAGCGTAATATCTTCCGCAAGCTGATATGATTTTTGCGCGCCGTCCGCTTCATTCCAACATTGAAGCGCAGTATAATGTATCGCGCCGCCTTCCACCAGCGCATCACGTTTATCGCAGTATTGCTTATACAAGGTATCGTTCCCGGCATTTGTTTTAAGTTTTTGATCCGTTTTAGGAAAATCGATAATCGTACCGAACTCAAAGCGATCAAATATACCTTTCACTTTCTTTGTCCCCACAAACGCCGAAATATGATCATCATGCGCATGCGTGGCAATCACGTATTCTATTTTTCCGTCCGTCACATAATCATTCAGATAATTGCCGATTGTTTCCGCCGAGTTTTCCTGCGATCCCGCGTCTACAAGCACTTCCGTATCGCCTACTTTTATCAAAGTACAATCACCCGAACGATTATTCCCGAGTTCCAGAAAATGGATCTGCAGATCGTCGGTGATAATATTTTTCGGTTCTTCTTTTTTCAGCCATCTATCGAAAAATCCCTGCGTGTACAGAATGTAGCACGCCACCGCAAGGATTATCAGCAAAATGACGACGAAAAGCGGCAATTTTACCGCCGCTTTCCGCTTATTGTTTCTCTTTCTTCTTTTCGTTGCCATAATTTATCCGATTTCTTTCGCAAATTCACCACGAAATCCGCTCACATGTGCTCGTGAATCGTGCGCGAAATCACTTCGTCCTGCTGCTCTTTCGTAAGCTTATTGAAATTCACCGCGTAGCCCGATACCCGAATGGTAAGCTGCGGATATTTTTCGGGGTGTTTTTGCGCGTCGAGCAGCGTTTCGCGATTGAAAACATTCACGTTTAAATGATGCCCGCCGTCCGCTACGTATGCGTCAAGCATGTTCACAAGATTATCTACTCTTTCACTCATGGTTGTTTCTCCTTGTTGTATCTTCTTTCATCTTTCCGCGCGGTTAGTCTTCGTCGCTGCCGAGCGAAGAAGGAGTCACCGAAAACGTATTCGAAATGCCGTCGCGCGCGAACGTATACGGCAGTTTCGCCACCGAGCAAAGTGACGCGATCGCGCCCGTGTGATCGCGCCCGTGCATCGGGTTTGCGCCCGGCGCAAGCGGCGTTCCTTCCCTTCTGCCGTCCGGCGTATTTCCCGTCTTTTTGCCGTACACCACATTCGAAGTAATGGTTAAAATCGACGTGGTGGGAATAGAATCGCGGTAGGTGTGATGGCTTGCCACCTTGCCCATAAACGTTTTTAAAAGCCATACGGCGATTTCGTCCACGCGATCGTCGTTGTTGCCGTATTTCGGATAATCGCCTTCGATGCGGTAATCCACAATCAAGCCGTCGTCGTCGCGGATCGGGTACACCTTCGCGTATTTGATCGCGGAAAGCGAATCCACCGCGCAGGAAAGTCCGGCAATGCCCGTAGCGAAAAATCTGCGCACTTTCGTATCGTGCAACGCCATTTCAAGCGCCTCGTACGAATATTTGTCGTGCATGTAATGAATCAGATTCAGCGTGTTTACGTACAAATCCGCAAGCCAGCCCATCGTTTTTTCGTAACGCGCCACCACGTCGTCATAATCCAGCGCGCCGTCGCCCTCCACCGCGGGAAACGCGGGCGAAACCTGAAAAGGCTTGCCGTTTTTATCTTTTAAAAGCTCGTCTTTTCCGCCGTTCAGAGCGTACAGCAGGCACTTCGCAAGGTTTGCGCGCGCGCCGAAAAACTGCATATCCTTGCCTTCGCGCATGCAGCTCACGCAGCACGCGATGCAATAATCGTCGCCCATCAGGGGGCGCATCAGCTCGTCGCTTTCGTATTGCAGCGAAGAAGTGCGGATAGAGAGATCCGCGCAGAATTTCTTGAATTTTTCGGGCAGAGCGCGCGCCCAGAGTACCGTTAAATTCGGCTCGGGGGCAGGGCCTAAATTATCCAGCGTGTGCAGAATCCGGAAAGCGGTTTTCGTAACCAGCGTTCTGCCGTCTTCGCCCATGCCGCCGATCGATTCCGTCACCCACGTGGGATCGCCGGAAAAAAGCTCGTTGTACTCGCGGATACGCATAAATTTCACGATGCGCAGTTTCATCACGAAATGATCGATATATTCCTGCGCTTCCTCTTCGGTGATCACGCCGTTTTTCAGATCGCGCTCGATGTAAATATCGAGAAACGTGCTGTTTCTGCCGATCGACATCGCCGCGCCGTTCTGGTCTTTCACCGCCGCGAGATATCCGAAATACAAAGCCTGCACCGCTTCCCGCGCGTTTTTCGCAGGCTGTGAAATATCGCAGCCGTAGATATTCGCCATTTCTTTCAGCTTTTTCAGGGCTTTGATCTGCTCGGAAACCTCTTCGCGATCGCGCACAAGTTCCGCCGTCATGTCGCCCGTCATCGCCTTTTTATCCGCTTCCTTTTTCGCAATCAGGTAGTCTACGCCGTAAAGAGCCACGCGACGATAATCGCCCACGATTCTGCCGCGACCGTAGGTATCGGGAAGTCCCGTTAAAATATGCGCCTTTCTCGCCGCGCGCATTTCGGGAGTGTACGCGTCGTACACGCCGTCGTTGTGCGTTTTTCTGTATTTCGCAAAAATCTCTTTTACTGCGGGATCGAGGTGATAGCCGTACATTTCGAGTGCCTCTTCCGACATTCTCACGCCCCCGAACGGCTGCAACGCGCGCTTAAAAGGCTTATCCGTCTGCAAGCCTACGATTTTTTCGAGATCTTTATCGAGATACCCTGCCGCGTGCGACGTGAGCGAAGATACAATCGACGTATCCGCGTCTAAAACGCCGCCTGCTTCACGTTCTTTTGCGGAAAGATCGGTGACGATCTTCCAGAGTTTTTTCGTGTTTTCCGTGGCGGGCGCTAAAAATTCGCCGCCGCCCTCGTAAGGAGTATAATTCTTCTGAATAAAGTCCCTCACGTTTACTTCGTTTTGCCACTCTCCCGGCTGAAACCCGTTCCATCCCTCGTATACCGCTGTTTCGTTTTTCATTGTGTGCCTTCTCCTTTGCGTCTATTCTCTTTCGATTTTCCTCTTATCCTCGCGCATGTTCCCCTGTATATCCGTATATTTTGCCGCGCGTTCTTTTTCGGCGCGTTCTTTCGCTTCGCGTATAATCCGCCGTGCGTTTTTAATTCTCTCTTCCGTGGGCGGTTCTACGCCTTCAAGCGGATACGGCAACCCCATTTTTTCGTACTTCGCCTTGCCCAGCGTGTGATAGGGCAAAATCTGCACTTTTTCCACCGTGCCGAGCGACCACGCAAATTCGCCGATCCTTTTCAGGTTTTCGTCGAAATCGGTGTACCCCGGCACAAGCACGTGGCGAATCCACATTTTATTGCACCGCGACGATGCAAAACGCGCAAAAGCAAGAATATTTTCGTTGCCGCGCCCCGTGAGAAGTTTGTGCGCCGCCGAGTCGATCTGCTTGATATCCAGTAAAATCAGATCGGTGAGCGACAATAACTTTTCGATTTTTTTCGTTTTCGCTCCGTCGGCGGGATCAAACGCGCAGCCCGAAGTATCCAGCGCGGTGTGTATGCCTTTCTCTTTTAAAAGCGCGAAAAGTTCCGCCACGAATTCCGCCTGCATCAGCGGCTCGCCGCCCGATACCGTTACGCCGCCCGAAGAAATGTACTTTTCATACTTTAAAATTTCTTCCAGAACACGCTGCGCTTCGTATGCCCTGCCGAGCCGATTTTTCTCTTCGCCGCTTTCTCCGCCCGAAAAAAAATCGCGCGTATCGGGGTTGTGACAATATAAACACCGCATAGGACAGCCTTGCAAAAACACCACGAAGCGAATCCCCGGACCGTCGCTCGTACCGAACGATTCAAAAGAATGTATATATCCCGTCACCCGATCTCTTCTCCTTCGCGTTGCTTTTTTCTTTCGGTTAGCCTTGGCAAACCAAAATTGCACATCTTGTGTGATTTTAAACTATTATACACTATATATAGTGCCGTTGTCAAGCTGCGAGACGTAGAAAATTTATAAAAAATTTGAAATTTTTTGTTTTATAATTGTTGCGAAAGGCGGGGCGAGAGAAAAAAGTAGAATTTTCCCCCGTAAAATTGCGTAACGAGAGGGACATAAATGAAAGTGAAAAATGCAAGTTCTTATTTTACTGTTCGTTTTATACCCTCTTTACGCCATAACTATACTTTTATATCTCGTTTCGTAAAACAGATTACGTCGGAAAAGGCGTAGTCTGTTTTTTCATATATAAAATGTCGGGCGGTTACTCCTTATCGAAAGCAAGTTCACTGCTTGCGCCCGACAACCGCCGTGAGTGACGGCGCAAAGTCACTCCCCCTTTTGATACAACGGCGCATAGCCTTGTAAATATATTTTAAACGGCGAATAGCCAAAGGAGAAACAATTATGCAGGTAAATTTATTCAAGAGAAGAGTTCCGTATGTAGATCAGAAAGACGGGAAAGAAAAGATCGCGACGAATTTTTTCGTTTCGTGCGGTGATATTCTCGTACCCGTGGAAGTGAAATACTTCGAGAACAAAGAAACAGGCAGAGACGATCGGTATATGGAACGCAAAACGCTGTTGTCGGCATTTGCGGATACGTTACCCGACCGCCCGAAGAAAGACGAAGCGCAAGCTTCCGCGCCCGTTATCGTACAAGCCGCCGCACCCGCCGTGCCGAAAGATATAGCGGGCAAAGCATTGAAAGTCGATTCCGCCACGGGAGAAGTCGCGCCAGAAATTCCCTTTTGATTGCAACGGATATTTTTATACGGAATCTTACAGATAAATGCTTCCCTTTTACAGGCAGATTGCACTATAAAAACATCGCAAAAAACTTATATTTGGGAAAAATGGGAAAAACGGGAAAAAACAACAGAAAAAAAATATTCAATTATAAACTGAATAAAACCGTTATTCTAAAAGAGATTTCTTAAATTTTTCCATAATAATTCCCAACGCGACGGGGCTTGTCCAAAGCGTTGGGAAAAAGTGGGAAAAATGGGAAAAATTTTGGTTTCGAGGGGTAAAAAAATGAAATCAAAGAAAACGGCTGAAAAAAGCAAGAAAATACCAAGTGGGAAAGAATGTGAGGTAATGAATTATCTGCCTTACTTCAAAGAACCGCCGATCAACACGATTAAACGGTATAAAACGATAAAAAAGTATGCAATCATCTGCCACGATAAAGATTACAAGGAAACAAAAGACGGAAAACTGGTGCTGGAAGATCCTCACTATCACATATACCTGAACTTCGGACGCGCTACGATTCCGTTCGATATGGTGGCGAGCTGGTTCGGAATCGAACCGCAGTACGTAAATAAAGTTCAGAAAACGGGCTCTATGCTCGATTATCTCACCCACGCAAACGAAAGTCAGCAATTCAAACACAGATATTCCCCGGAAGAGGTTACGGCAAATTTTGATTTCGTCAAAGAAGCGGAAATCGAAAGAACGTTCGGCGATTTCACGAAATACAGTTATGCGCAGCAAATCGAATACGTTCACAGCCTTTCCGCGGAGAAACAGCTGAAATATTACGCGGAACTTAAAAAACGTTGGGAATTAGAGTGCGCGTACCGTTCCTTACATACCGAGCGGAATATCGAAGTCATGTTTATCACGGGGAAAGGCGGAACAGGAAAAACGACTTACGCGAAAAAACTTTTGCGGGATAAGTTAAAATATGATTTTTGTATGTCCTCTTCGTCGAACGATCCGTTTCAGGATTACAAAGGACAATGGGGAATTATTCTTGACGATTGCCGCGATTACTGGTTTGAGTTTGAAGATATGCTGAAAATTCTTGACAATCACACGGCTTCGTCGATTATCGGACGATACAACAATAAAATTTTTGACGGAAAAATCATAATAATCACTTCGACGGACGAGCCGTGGAAATGGTATAAAGAACCGATACAAAGCCGCGGCAAGCAAAGGCGGCTTTCCTTGGAAGATTTAAATCAGTTTTATCGGCGAATTTCGTGTTTCGTGAATATCACGAAAGAAGAAATAACGGTATATAACGAGGGTTTGGACGAAAAAGGGCGCGGCAAAGGTTTAGGACAAGTTTTCGTCAACGATTTATGGAAAGAGAAAAAAGAAGAAACGCCGCGAACGGATTTCGCGAAATTGTTCGGCGAAATGTGTGAAAGCCCGAATACGGATAACGTTTTCAAAGGTACGCAGGAAGAAATGAAAGAAGTTAAGGCTATTCCGAAAGAAAAGCCGAAACGCGATAAATAACCGCCCTATCTAATAGGACGGTTACGGAAAGAAATTAACGTTTCATTTCTTCGATTACATTCAATATCGCTTTGACGATATGTAAAGGCAAAAGAATAATTTCAAAAGCAATTTCTAATATAATGCTGGTAACATTTATAATTTTATTTGCTCTTTTTGAAATTTTCTTCATAGCGGGTTCACCTCCTTTTGGTTGGATTCGCAAAAACGTAGGCTAAACGCCGTGAATCAAGAAAAAGTAGGCTATGCGCCGTGAGGTGAAATAAAAAGGCTTACTCGCCGTGATTTGCGGAAACGGCTTGCGATTCCGCTTTGTTTTTTGGTTTTTGGTTTTTTTTGCAAATTTATTATATCATAACAAAAATGAAAAGTAAATCGGAAAAATTTGTTAAAAACCTTTGCGGGAATCCCGCGAAGAAAAAATATAAAGGCAGGTACAGAACAATGGCAAATCAGAAAGGCAAAAGCAAGTACACCCGCGCGCAAAAGCGGGCGTATTATTCGGGTATGGGCTACGCCACGGCGTACCATAACAAAGCGATCAAATTCGATACGCCCGAAAACCGATCTTCTTTCGAAGCGGGTTGGAAACAAGGTACGGCGATGGCGCGGTCTAAGCCCGATAAATATCCCCCGCTTACGGCGAAGAAGTCGCGCGGGAAGAAAGCGAAAAAATCTACCGATCCCGCGAAAGTCGTTGTCGAAATTAAACAGTAAAAAATACGCGAGTCGTATGCGATAAGCGGCAAAGGAAAAAGAAAATGGCAAGATACAATACGGCAAACGGAAAGAAAAAAACGTTGAAAAACGTACTCGTCGGCGTGATTTGCACGATTTCGTTGGCAGGCTCTGCGGCGGGGATCGTAGCGCTGGCGAAAGTAACCGAGAAAAAGCAAGTCGATTTGGCAGTATCGGCATACACGATCGGACAGCTTTCCGATACCACGGGCAAAGCGGAATCGGGCATAGACGGCGGACTGTTTACGGAAAAATATTACGACGTGGAAACTTCGGAAGTGAAAATCAAAGAGTCCGCCACCGTGAAAGTGTACGCAAATCTATACGATAAAGACAAAAAGTTTTTAAAAGTCGTGCCGATCTTGGCTGACAGCAAAACTTCGGCACTTGCGGCAGATACAGTCGGCGCGAAATACGTGCGTTTCGAGATTATTCCCGAAGAAGACGCGGACGGAAAAATCAGCAATTCGGAAAAGCTCGAATATTCGCGGCAAGTAACGATTACGGTAGACAAATAAAACAAACGCGAGGAAAAGTAAATGAAAACATTAAAAAATGTATGTATTGCTCTGTTCGTCGTGTTGGTAGCGGCGAGCCTTGCGGTGATCGGTTATAAAGTAAAGAAAATCGAAGAACCCGATCGGAATTTAACGGTACTCGAATACGAGATCGGCACGATTTCCGACGTAGACGGCGAAGAACTCGACAGCGGCTATGCCCTGCGCTCCAAAATGCAGTCGAAAGACAAATTCGTGAACATCTCGGTAGCCGACGGCGGGATCGTGAAATATCGTGTGTTCTGCTACAATGCGGACAAAGTATTTATCGGCGCGGGAACGACTTATGAAAACGATATAACCGAGCTTCCCGAAACAATGGTATTAAACAGCAAAATCGAAACGGTATCGTACTATCGTGTGCTTCTGATTGTTCCCGAAACGGAAGATATGTGTACGGTAACGAATATGAACGGATACGTTGAGCAAGTGAACGTAACGGTGAAAAAGTAAAAGGAACGAAAGAAACGGTAAAGTCCGTGCCGAAAGAGAAAAACGAAACGGCGCGGACTTGAATTTTTATGTGAGGTAAAAAGAAAATGGCAATCAAAATCAAACGAATTGCGGCGTTTGCAATGTGTTTATTATTGGTCTTCGGTTTGTTCGGGCTTTTTATGCTTGTGAGAAAGCACGAGCGAGAAAAAGAAGAAGTCGCGGCGAAAGAAGAATACGAACAAGTAACGCAGAATTTCCGAGACAGATATTTTCAGAACAAAGATAATTTGTATTTATTGTGGGACGGAAGCGAATTCCCCGTCGTTTCTACGGACGAAAAACTGGCTACCGTGAATTTTCGCAAAGAATTGACGGTTGATTGGGGCGATTCGCAAATCACGAACGGCGGTAGCGAACATATTTATACTGACAATCAGCGGTATCATTTAATCGTGGTATCGGGTGATATACAGGCTTCCGATTTACAAAACGAAATGTTCTTTCGGTGTACGTATTTGAGAAAAGTAGCCGTGCCCGACGGAATAACGATAGTTCCGCCGGGGTTCTGCAATCGTTCGGGGGTAGACGAAGCGATCTTACCCGAAAGCGTAGAACGTATCGGCTCGTGGGCGTTTCACGAAGATAAAATGGAAGAAATCAAATTGCCGAACGCGTTGAAATCAATCGGGCAAAATGCTTTCAGTTATACGAATTTGAAAACCGTGGAACTGCCCGAAAATGTAAATGTTATCGAAAAAGAAGCGTTCCTTGGTTGCACGTGGTTGAAAACCGTTCGGTTTAAAGGGGCTCTTCCCGAAAAAATCAGCGCGGATATATTTACTAATTGCGGACATCTTTCCACTATTATTGTGCCGCGCCACGAATTTGTAAAATATAAAGAATGTTCCGATTTGTCTGTGTGGAACGATAAAATCGTATACGAATAATACAAAAGGCGGTAGCGTATGAAACAAAATAATTCTGCATTATATTCGGTATTATCGTTTTTGCTGATAGCCGTACTAATGTTGTCGGTCGTAGGCGTGATAATGCGGTATACGAACGGCGGCACTACCGATTTCGCGCTGTTTTACGTTGCCCACGACGGGCAAAGCGTTATGACGGATACAACGATAACGTTAAGCGACGGCGAAACGGCTACTTTTGCGCCGAAATATGCCGCCGACGACATTATGCACTCCATCGGGCAAGGAACGGAAAAGAAAGGTTATAACGTAAAAATCGTGCCGAATATCACAAAAGAAACTTCGTTTACATATCAGGTCGGCGATAATAAATATCGTTTTGAAAAGTTGGCGGATACCGACTTTTCTTCGGCGTTTAATTTGAAAAAAGAAGAAAAGGTTTTCAGTATAAAGGTCGACGAATTTACCGTGCAAAATTTACTTTCTACGCAGTATGAAAATAAAACGGTTATAATGCCTAAAAACTTCGATAATAAAAAGTCTTATTTTAATATTGTAGTTTCGAGTTTTGACGAAAAAAATGTTATCGTTATAAGCTTACAAGATTCGGGGCTTATTTCTTTTACGTTAGACGGCACGGAATATTCGGCAAAACGCGGTACAACGTTGAAAGACTTGTCTGACTTGGATAATTACCCGATTCAAATAAAAAAGGTCCTCCCGCGCGGACAATTTTTTGTGGTTAGCAACGGCTTTGAATATCCAGTTTATGCAACTCTTACGGACGGTGAGATCATTACAGAATATAGTTCGTTAAGCTCTGTTAAAGGACAAAAATATTATGCCGTAACACATTTAAATAGCGTTACGATTTCGTCTGAACGTATTCCGCCCATTGTATTTAAATTGCCCTTGTTTATGTCTTGGGCAGAATTCGTTAATTCGGACTTTAATTTAAAAGATTCCGCCTATCGGTTTTATCTTTCTAATGAAAATGTTTATTATACAACGAGCTATCTCGGAAGTATGTATACTTTTAAATTATTGTGGCGTGGTGATCACGCAGTACGCTATGACGATGAAATAGATCCCGATTGTACTTATAATGGAAGTTCGTATAGTCTTGTTGAGGTGTCGTAATGAAAATGAAACGAATATTAAAAAGAATGGCGGTGATCATATCGGCGGCGTTGCTTTGCGTGTTTTCGGCATTTGAAAGCTTCGCCGCCCCGACTGCGTTTGCCGACGAAATCGATAATTTGCAAGAAGAATTTGAAAATATCAACGTTTTGGACGATCTGAAAGATACAACTATCGGCGAAAAAAAATTTGATTTAACCGATTACAACTTTGACGAAAAGAAAAAACTATCAATTTTTTCTTTCGTTGAATTTTGTTATAGTTTTTATGCCGATAATCAACAAGATTACGGATTATACCTTTATATTTATAACCCGCAAGGGCTAAAATTTGAACAGGACAGCCCTTTGCATGCTGTAACAATCCGCCACGGCAACGATACAAGTAAAAATTTTACGAAATATCGTATGCAATTTTTGAATTGTTCGCAAGGCGATTATTTCGGGCTTTTTTATAAGTTTAAAGTGGTATTATCCGATACTCAAAAGACTGAAATCCTACAAGGTGATTATAAAGTCAATTCAAGCGAACGGCAATATGAAATCGGCGAAATCGAATTAAAGCGTAAGTCTGAAACAAACGCGGATTCCTATCGGGTTGGTACAGTCTATAAATTTTCTGGCTATGCAAAAGGTTACGGTGCGGACGAAACAGCAGACAGCACGCTTTCTATGTTGACGGCAGGCGGACAAGAAGTAATCTCTTTGAATGTGAAACCTACTTTTTATCGCCCTGACGGCACAAACGGAAAAAACGACTATACGCAAGATAGTTTACATAGTGTATATTTTGCCGTGCCGAATCATTTTATCGATAAGTACGGCGAAATGTATGCCGTTCACGCTACATGGTTGAACGCCGTTTTAAAGCCTATGCTTGTTACGGGCAATCAAGACGCGTATAATGCTATAAAAAATTATTTAGGCGTTGATTTGAATACAGTTACAGGCAATAAACACGGCGGTAATATCGAGGATATCGGATACTTATATCTTGGTGGATTTACATATAAACCCGGTGCAGACGGTGGATATGATCAATATGGCTACGGATATTCCTATAATTTTAACACCGCGAGCGGTTCTACTTTTTCTCACGATTACTATGGCGATGTTATCAATCCGTTGTATGGTTTGTTTTATGCAGGGGCAGGAACAGATAGTGCCGATAATTGCGTCGTTTCTTCGGAAAAAATTTACGAAGAAATTAAAAAGAGTAAAGACCTTTACGGCAATGAACTTGTTAATGGAAAATTCAGTAAAGATTTATTCGAAAGTGTGGACGATAAATTTACTGAAGTAAATTTATCCCGAGATGACATGACTTTGGGAAAATCATTCCTTACAAGTCAAAAATTCACGCAAAGTTTTTGGCAAAAAATTTACGGAACAAAATCGTATACCGTTCCCGAATACACCGAAAAAATTTCTGTAATCGAAGAAGTTACCGATGAAAAAATGAAAGGCGATTTTAAATCAGTGTGCGATCGATTGTATGTTTTTGAAAACGATTTTAATGATTTTAAATCTTACTATAACAAATATGCTAAAAGTGAAAATAATGACTATAATGAAAAATGCACAGTATATCTTTTTCGTTATATGGTAACGGATTACATAGCGCAAGAAGCAACCGCTTTGAAATTCAACGGAAAAAAGTGGGAACAGCAAGATACAAACGCACGATTTTTTCAAGAAACGGTTAATCTTGATTTTGATATAATCGATTTAACATTTGTGAAAGATGATGTTTATACTGTAATTCCTGTAGCAATGTCTCCGATAGATATTATCCACGATTCTACGGGGGCGGTACATACGAAGTCGGATAAAGAGCCACCGAGTTTATTGGAAAAAATCATTGCATTGATTGCAATAATTTTATTGTTTATCGTGCTAATGCCGCTTCTGCCAACTTTGGTGAACGTAGTTATAAAAATACTAATGTTGCCGTTTAAGCTGATCGGCGCGATAATCAAGGGTATCGAAAAAGCGTTCCACAAACGCGAGTAAATTATAAACTGTGCCGTTCGGGGCGAAGCTTCACCCCGTTCGGCACTACTTCTTATTCCATTTACGAGGTACATACAATGTCAAGAAAAAAGAAAACGCCGATAAACGGCGAAAACAAAAGCTTAATTCAAGTAATTATAAAAACTCACAACGATACAAAAGGCGGTCATCCTCACATTATCGTGGATAATGTAGACGATAAACACGTTTCCGTCGGGTTGAGTACAAAGCCTACAAAAGGAAAAGGCTCGAAAAATTATCGTTTGGAAAAAAGTCCGCTGAACGACGGAAAGCAATCATTTATGCGCCGTCAAGGTACGGTTGCTCCGAAAGGTGAGTATTCGGGCAAAAGAAACGGCTCTTTAACGCCGAAAGATTATGCGCAAGCAAAAATCTATGGCGAGCGAGCCAAACAAAAATATTTGAATAAAAAAAAGTAACGACGTGCCAACGCTTTTCAGCATAAGCCCGATTTCATAATGAAATCGTCGTTACTATTGATATTATACCCTATCAGCAGACGAAAGTCAATTAAAAATAGCAAACAAACAGAAAAATACAATGAAAATTTACAAAAAACTATTAAGAATATTATTAGTCCTCACAATCGCCGCCGTTACAGGCTATTTCGTTTTTACAGGTTGCCACGTATGAAACAGTTATTCCGAAA
>ENA-UOOA01003653-UOOA01003653.1-human-gut-metagenome-genome-assembly--contig:-P61old-NODE-3653-length-18773-cov-5.766214_pt1 | contig 18773 bp, 11 predicted proteins | sample MGYA00242467_ERZ724014 | MGnify/ENA metagenome assembly ERZ724014 | reverse complement strand
GTGCAAGGGAGGCTGTCAGCGCGAAGCGCTGACTGGAGGGTTGTAAGCTTCCGGGATATCCGGGCTTGGCGTTTTCGGAAGCTTGGTAACAACCCCTCAGTCGCGGCTTCGCCGCGCCAGCTCCCCTTGCACAGGGAGCCTTTAAATTGTGCTGCATTCGCGGCGATAGTTTTAAACCGAATCAGCTTGCGCCTTAGGGGGGTTCCAAGGGGATCGTAAGATCCCCTTGGTCGTTTAGGAAAGGAGGGTGTCGGGAGGAAAACCCAATCGAAAGGGTTTTCCTTCTGACTGTGCCTTTGCCTTCTTTCCCCACGGGGGGAAAGAAGGTCGCGGCCGCGACGCGCCGAAGGCGCTAGTCCTTTAGGGCGGACGCGAAACAAATCAAATTTTAGCGCCCGCAGGCGCGTTCAAATTCTAATCTTTCCGCGCCGCGAATCACCAAAGCAAGCTCACTTCTCCTTCTCCATGACCTGCTTCACCACCAGATGAAACACAGGAAACAGCACGCCTGCGATGGGCCAGACGATCCAGCTTCGGTTCCAGTTGTCGGCGAGAAAGCTCCATGCAAGATACCCGGCGGTGACGACGAGCCAGTAGCCGCTGACCCAAGGACCGATGCGGCTGTCCGTCTGCTTGCTCTCGCGGGAGGCGTCGCCCTCTTCGAGCAGTGCGTTCATTGCGGAGGCGGGGATGGAGCCGCTGACGATCACATAGACGCCGGCGGCGACGAGCACGAGTAGAACGCCGACCATGCAGGTCGTCACGAAGTCGCTCTCCTTCACCGCAAGGGAGAGAAACAGCGGGATGACGGAGCAGATGCAGAGCGCGACGCCGACGACGATGCTGCGGGTCTGCTTCGGGGCGTAAGCGTCCCGCCGCTCGCGGACCATGCCGGAGACGCCGTATTCCGTCTCGATCGGCTCGTGCGCGATGAACTCAAAGGGCTTGAGCTTCGCGGCTGTGGAGATGAACACCGTGACTGCCGAGGCGACGAGCGCCAGCAGCACCGCGAGTCCGACGCCCGCCGCGGCGTTTTCGGAAATGCGTGCGGAGGTCTCCGACGCGGCGGCGAGGACGATGAGGCAGACGGGGGAGAGAATGCAGAGCGCCGTTGCGAGCGCGACGGGCTTCGCGGTTTCCCGCTTGACGCGCAGGTATTCGTTCGCCATTTCCATGCTGACGCGGCGCGGCGCCGGTGCGTCGGCGTCCGGTGCGTCAGCGGGAATGAATTCCTCCGCCTCCAGCTCATCTTTTAAAAGGTAATCCGTCGTGACGCCGAAGATGGACGCGAGGCGCAGAATTTTGTCGAGATCGGGGACGGACTGGGCGCTCTCGTATTTGCTGATGGACTGGCGGCTCACGCCGAGACGCTCGGCGAGCTCCTCCTGCGACCAGCCGTTTTTCTTGCGCAGGTCGGTGATCTTGTCTGCGAGGATCATAGTGGGGTGCCTCCTTGATTTTTGATGGGTCCAGCATACAAAAAACGCCGGTTGACTTCCACCAACCGGCGTTTTCAATTTGTCAACCGGCGGGTGCGTTTCGGAAAACACCGGCTTCTTCGGGCAGTTTTTCCCCGGCAAAGGCGGAGGCGAGGACCTCGTCGGTGTGCTGACGGGTGTAGAGCGCGTGGTAATAGCCGCGCTGCTTCAGAAGCTCGTTATGCCGCCCCTGCTCCACGATCCTGCCGTCGCGCACGACGAGAATGAGGTCGGCATTGCGCACGGTGGAGAGGCGGTGGGCGATGACGAGGGAGGTGCGGCCGCGGATGACCGTGTCGATCGCGGCCTGGATGCGCTGCTCCGTGATGGTGTCCACGGAGGCGGTCGCCTCGTCGAGAATGAGAATTTTCGGCTTGGCGAGGATGGCGCGCGCGAAGGAGATGAGCTGCTTTTCGCCGGTGGAGAGCAGATCGCCGCCCTCGCCGACGTCGCTGTCGAGCCCCTTTTCAAGGCGGTCAACGACCTCCGTCGCGGAGACGAGCTCCAGCGCCTGCCTGATCTCCTCCTCCGTGGCGTCCGGGCTGCCGTAGAGCAGATTTTCGCGGACGGTGCCGGAAAAGAGGTGCGGCGTCTGGAGCACATAGCCGAGCGCGCTGTGGAGCCAGAGCTGGCTGCGCTCGCGCGCGTCGCGCCCGTCGATGAGCACCTGGCCGCTCGTCGGCTCGAAGAAGCGGCAGACGAGGTTCACGAGCGTCGATTTGCCCGCGCCGGTCTCGCCCACGATAGCGATGTTGCTGCCGAAGGGGATCTTGAGGCTGAAGTGTTCAAGCACATAGTCGTCGCCGTCCGGATACTTGAAGCTGACGTCGCGGAACTCAATGTCGCCGCGGATGGGCTCCCAGTTTTCCGGCTTCGGGTCGAAGCAGTCGCCGTATTTCGCGACGACCTCCGGTGTGTCGGCAACGTCGGACTGCGTTTCCAGCAGACGGCTGAGGCGTTCGATGTTGACCTGCGTCGTGATGAGGTCGGAGATGCAGTCGATGATCCAGCGCACGGGCTCCATCATGCCCTCGGCGTATGACATGAACAGTGAGAACGTTCCGATCTCGCTCTCCGCGATATAGCCGCCGCGCCAGAGCACGATGGCGAGGGCGAGGGAGGAGGCAAACTGCATCGTCGCGGCGAAAAGCCCGCGAAGCCGCGCGCTGCGGACGCTCTTGCGGAGCATGTTGCCGGTCTCCGCCGTGAAGTGGTCAGTGATCTTGTCCTCGATGACGAGGGTCTTGACCGTCTTCGCGCCGGTAATGCCCTCGTTGAAGTTGCCCGTGATGCGGGAGTTGATCTCGCGCATCTCGCGGTTTACGCGGACGAGCTTTTTCTGGAACAGGGAGAAGAGCACCGCGATGAGCGGCACGATGAGCGAGACGAGCGCCGCGAGGCGCGCGTTCAGCGAGAACATGACGATAATCGCGCCGACGAGATAGGTGACGCGCCATGTGCAGTCGATGAGGCTCCAGCTGACGAGTCCGCCGATGCGCGAAGTGTCGCTCATAATGCGGGAGTGGATATAGCCGACGCTGTTCTGATTATAATAGGAGAATGAGAGCGTCTGCAAATGCTCGAACGCCGCGTTGCGCAGATCGCGGTTCATGCCGACCTCGATCTTCATCGCGAAGAAGCAGGAGACATAGTTGATGACGGCGGCGCAGAGAACGGACAGGATGTAGACCGCGAGGAATGCCGGGAGCGTGTCCAGCGTCTTTTCCGCGATGAAATAGTTCAGCGCATAGCGCTGATAGACGGGGTAGAGCACGTCGAAAACGCTGGAGATGAGTCCGCCGCCGACCATCGCGGCGAGCGCGCCGCGGTAATTGCGGAGGAAGGGCACAACCTTGCCGAGCCCGAAGAAGGGCAGCGTTTTCTGATGCTGCGCTGTTTTCTGCTCGTTCATCAGACCGCCTCCTCTCCGCCGGCGATGCCGGACTGGATCTCATAGATGCGCTGATAAACGCCGCCGGCGCTCTTCAGCTCCTCGTGCGTGCCGCGCTCAACGATGCTGCCGCCGTCGAGCACCAGAATCTGATCCGCGCGGCTCAGGGTCGTGATGCGGTGGGAGATGAGGATGACGCTCGCCTTGCCGAAATGCTGCTCGAGCGCGGTGCGGATCTTCTCGTCGGTCTCCGTGTCGACGGCGGAGAGGGAGTCGTCAAAGATCATGATGGGCACCTGCTGGGTCAGGATGCGGGCGATGGCGGCGCGCTGCTTCTGACCGCCGGAGAGCGTCACGCCGCGCTCGCCGACGAAGGTGTCGTAGCCCTTGGAAAAGCTCATGACCGTGTCGTCGAGGCAGGCCTCGCGTGCGGCTTGGCGGATCTCGCTGAGCGTGATGTCCTGCCGGGTGATGCCGATGTTCTCCGTCAGCGTGCGGGAGAAGAGGAAGGGCTCCTGAAGCACAATGCCGATATTGCGGCGCAGATAGTCCATCTGCATATCCGCGATGTCCACGCCGCCGATGGTGATTTTTCCGGACTCCGGCGGAAGGTCGTAGAGCCGGTCGAGCAGGAGCATCATCGTGCTCTTGCCGCTGCCCGTCGCACCGAGGATGCCGAGCGTCGTGCCGCCGCGCATCGTGAAATCGATGTCGTGCAGAATCTGCGGGCAGTTTTCGTAGGCGAAATTCACGTGCTCAAAGCGGATGTCGCCCGTGAGCGGGGGCGTGACCGCGCCGGGCTTGTCCTCCTCGACGGGGGAGTCCATAATGTAGCGGATGCGGTCGAGCGAGACGCCGGCTTTGCTGAGCTCGCTGATCATTCTGCCGAGCGAGCGGACGGGCCAGGTCAACATCGTGTTATAGGAGATGAACGCGATATACGCGCCCGGCTCCATGCTGCCGCGGATGCAGAACACCGCGCCGAACACGACGACGAGCATCACCTGCAAGCCGCTCAGCGCGTCGCCGGTGCTCCAGAAGCGGCTCATCACCTTCGCAAGGCTGACCCAGAGGTCGGTGTAATACTTGTTGTGCGCCTCAAAGCGGTCGCGCTCGTAGCGCTCGCGGCCGAAGGCGCGCACGACGCGCACGCCGGTCAGATTCTCCTGCGCCATGGCGGAGAGCTTGCCCTCGTTTTCGTCGCAGAGGGTGTAGCCCTTCGTCAGCTTCTTGTTGAAGACGAAGGAATAAATGATGATGACCGGCATCGGGATGAGGGCGATGAGCGTCAGAAGCGGGTGCATGCTCGCCATGAACACGATGGAGAGCACGAGCATGATGACCACGCGGAAGATGCTCGTCAGGTGCTCGGAGACAAAGTTTTTCATCGTGTCGATGTCGGAGGTGCAGCGCTGAATAATGTCGCCGGTGCGGTTTTGCATGTGCCACGAGAAGGGAAGATGCTCGATGTGGGTGAAGAGGCTGTCGCGCATGTTTTTCACGAGCTTCTCCGAGCCCTTTGTGTTTGTGACGCGGAACAGATACTGGAACAGCACGCCCACGGCGGACACGATCAATATCGCGAGCGCCAGGATCCAGAGATGCTTCGCGAGATAGCCGAAGCCGCCGAAGCGGTCCACGATCGCCATCACGGCGGGGGAGAACTCCGGCTCCTTGCCGCCGATGGCGTTGTCCACCGCGGCGCGGATGATCTGCGGCGTCACCATGTTGGCAAGCGTAGTCACCGCGAGGGAGACCATGCTCGCGAGGAACAGTCCCCGGCAGCCGCGCAGAAAGCGCCAGAGCAGCGCCGCGTTCCGATTCCCCTTGGAATGTTGGTTCTCTTTTTCCATTTTTGTTTTTTGAAATACCTCACAATGCAAGAAATGCGCCGTTTCCACAAAACGGCACAGGGCAGACGCGAGGAGCGAAATTCTACATAAGCATAGCACACATTACATTTAAAATCCAGAGGAATTTTCGCGTATTTGCCCTTCCCTGACCTGAGAGAGCGGGAATTTGTAAAAAATATGAATCATTACAAGGCACGCAGACAAAAATTTGAATAAAATTTTTACGCCGAATTTGTGAAAAAGAGTGAATTGGCTCTTGAAATGTAAAATAGGCTGTGCTAAAATAAGGCATATTCTCAGAGTAGGGATGTTTATGCGCCGTGCAAGGACATTCGTGCCCGCCGCAGACGGACTGCCGCTCTGGAAGAATATTCACTTTGGTGCAGAGGATCACGGCAAGTGGAAAAATGGGAAAACAGGGGGGAACCCCCTGTTTCCATCCGTCCGCAGGACGGATGAGACCACTTTGCTGTTTGCCGTTGTCACTTTGTATATATTCTATAAGGAGGAAAATGAAAATGAAAAGAGTTCTCGCACTCCTTCTCGCGCTCGTGATGGTCTTCGCTCTGGCGGCACCACGACGACTCCGACTGAGGCCCCCACCCCGACCGAGACCCCGGTTGAGACCGAGGAGCCGAAGGTCGACCCGCGTCTGCACGCGGACGAGCTGGCTGCTGCCGACGATTACGACGGCCTGTCCAGCTATGTCTACGAGCTGGCTCTGGGCAGCTTCTATGAAAACTACATGACCGCCAAGGAGCAGGACAGCGTCTCCATGCGCTGGGCTTACATGGCGATCGCTGAGGCTGAGCTGCTTGAGTCCGGCGTTATGATGCCGCTGACCACCAAGGGCGGTAACTACGCCATCAGCCGCATCGCTCCCTATGGCTACGGCAACGCACTCTGGGGCAACGACTTCGACCGTTTCCACAACTACATCGTCGCCGACGAGTTCATCAAGGCCGAAGAGCGTGCCGAGATGAAGGCCAAGTGGGCTGAGCTCAAGGGCACCGGCGAGTATGAGCAGTGGGCGAAGGATTACCTCACCGAGAAGGGCTACACCCTCCAGACCGAGGTCTCCATCGGCTACGTCTCCGATCCGCAGACCTGGGATGCCCTGGCCACCTCCCGCGCTGCCGACTCTGAGGCGATCGTCAACACCTATGACGACCTCGTCGAGTACGACAACGAAGGCGTGATGCAGCCGGCTCTGGCCACCAGCTGGGAGAAGACCGACAACGAGGACGGCACCGAGACCTGGACCTTCCACATCCGCGAGGGCGTGAAGTGGGTCGACTCTCAGGGCCGTGAGGTCGCTGATGTCACCGCGGACGACTTTGTCGCTTCCATGCAGCACATGGCCGATGCCATGGGCGGTCTTGAGTTCCTGCTCGGCGCTGACGGCTGTGACGTCGTCAACTTCGACGCTTACATCAACGGCGAGATCACCGACTTCAACGAGGTCGGCGTCAAGGCTGTTGACAATCTGACTCTGGAGTACACCCTCGGCGCTCCCTGCAGCTTCTTCACCTCCATGCTGACCTACAACTGCTTCTCCCCGATGAGCCGCAGCTACTTCCTCTCCAAGGGCGGCGCCTTCGGCGCTGACGCGTTCGCGGCTGCAAAGGACAGCGGCAACTACACCTACGGCCTGACCCCGAACGACATCGCTTACTGCGGCCCGTACCTGGTCAAGAACTTCACCTCCGAGAACACCATCGTGTTTGAGGCCAACCCGTCCTACTGGAACAAGGACAACATCACCATGCAGCGCATCCCCTGGCTGTTCAATGACGGTCAGGATGCTACCAAGGCGTATAACGATGCCAAGGCCGGCGTTCTCTCCGGCTGCGGCCTGAACGCTTCCGCGCTCGAGGCCTGCAAGGCTGACGGTCTGTTCGACGAGTACTGCTATGTCTCCGAGACCGACGCCACCTCCTACATGGCGTTCTACAACCTCTATCGTCAGGCTTACGCCAACTTCAACGACCAGACCATGTGCGTCTCCGCCCAGACCGACGAGGATAAGGACCGCAGCCGCAGCGCGATGCTCAATGACAACTTCCGCAAGGCCATCGCTCTGGCTCTGGACCGCGCTTCCTACAATGCCACCACGCAGGGCGAGGATCTGAAGCTCAACAACCTCCGCAACAGCTACACTCCGGGCAACTTCCTTGCTCTGGAGGAGGACATCACCATTGAGATCAACGGTGAGACCAAGAACTACCCCGCCGGCACCATGTACGGCGAGATCATGCAGGATCAGATCGACGCGGACGGCTTCCCGATCAAGGTCTGGGATGCTGCCAACAGCACCTCCGACTCCTTCGACGGCTGGTACAACCCGACCGCCGCTGCCGAGTATCTGCAGAAGGCCATCGACGAGCTGGCTGAGTACGGCATCGAGGTCTCTGCCGAGAACCCGATCAAGCTCGACCTGCCCGCTTTCACCGGCTCCGAGGTCTACGCCAACCGCGCCAACGTCTACAAGCAGTCCCTTGAGAACAACCTCAACGGCTGTGTTGAGATCACTCTGCTTGAGTGCCCGAGCGCTCAGGATTGGTACAACGCCGGCTACTATCCCGAGGCTGGCTACGACATGAACGCCAACATCATGGACGTCAGCGGCTGGGGCCCGGACTACGGCGACCCGCAGTCTTACCTTGACACCATGCTTCCGGACTACGCCGGTTACATGGTCAAGAGCATGGGCATCTTCTAAGCCAGACCGTGCTTTTGCGCAAGTAAATGAAAAAGAAAGAGGGCGGGGGATTTTTCCCGCCCTCTTTCGATAGTAAAGTGAGAGAACTGAAATGACGAAATATTTACTCAGACGCATACTGCACGGCCTGATCTCTGTCATCATCGTCGTAGCGATCGTGATGGTCATGATCTACGGCCTACTCGACCGCACGCTGGTTTTCGCCGCCGATCCCGTTTACACCAAGCAGCTCGCGAACCAGAAAACCGCCTACATGAACCGCAAGTGGAAGGAATACGGCTATCAGGACTATGTCACCTATTCCGATTATCTCCAAGCTCTCTACAAGGCCGGCGACATTGACGAGGAGACCCGCAGCAAAGCCGTCAGCTTCGGACGCACACCGGAGGCGGACAGCGACATTGTCGCCGAATATGTGCAGAAATTCACCGACTATTACGAGTCTCAGGGTTACACCGTCACGCGCCTGAACGCAAAAATGCAGGGCCGCAAGGTCGTCAACGGCGGCCAGCAGCAGCTCTTTGCCACAAAGGACATCCCGCTTGTGACCCGACTGCTGAAATATTTCACCGGCATCATCAACGTGGACAACATCCACGACGTACAGGAGGACATCGGCGAACGGAAGCTGACGTTCACCCTCTACGACCCCGTCTATGGCGGGGATAAGTTCTCGCCCGCCATTATCGGCAACGGCACCACGCACAAATACCTCCTTTATTTCGACAACAAGTTCCCCTTCCTGCACCAGAATCTCGTGACCATCCAGCTCGGCAAGAGCTACACCGTCACGCAGGGCGTAGACGTATTTGACACCATGACGCGCGCACAGGGCTCTTATGTCAAGACCCTCATGACCTTCCCCACCGGACTGGAGGAGGAGAGCGCTGACGATCTTCACACCGCGACCTATGTCGCCGGCTCCCGCGAGACCAACGTCGTCCTCGCCGACCGCTTCGTGGATGATTACACCAACGTGATGACCGTGAACGCCAACCACTCCAAGATGGGCTTCTCCTTTGTCATCGGTATCATTTCCGTCATCATCGCATACTGCCTTGGTATCCCCCTCGGCATTCTCATGGCTCGGAAAAAAGAAAAGCTCGTCGACAAGATCGGCACGATCTATATCGTGTTCATCCTTGCCGTCCCGTCTCTTGCATATATATTCCTCTTCAAGGCCATCGGCGGCAAGATCGGCTTGCCCACGACCTTCGATATGGAGTCCACCAGCAAGCTGATGTACTTCCTGCCCATCATCTCCCTCGCGCTGCCCAGCATCGCGAACCTCATGAAGTGGATCCGCCGCTACATGATCGACCAAATGAACTCCGACTACGTCAAGTTCGCGCGCAGTGGCGGTCTCTCCGAGGGCGAGATCTTCAGCAAACACATCCTCAAAAACGCGATCATCCCCATTGTCCACGGCATCCCGGCAAGCGTTGCCTCCTCCCTCGTCGGCGCGATCATCACAGAGCGCGTCTACGTTGTCCCCGGCGCCGGTAACCTGCTTACCAAGGCGATCAACATGTATGATAACGGCGTCATCGTCGGCGTCACGCTGTTTTACGCGATTCTCTCCATCACGAGCGTCATCCTCGGCGACGTTCTGATGAGCATGGTCGATCCGAGAATTTCCTTCTCGAGCAAGGCGAGGTGAAGAACATGAAAAAAGCAGTTGACCTCAATTCGTTTGGGCTCAGTCAGGAGGAGCTCTTCTCCCGCGTGGATAACTCCGCCGCGGAATCCGAGAAGATCACCGCTCCGCGTTATTCCTACTGGCACTCCGTTTTCCGCGTGTTCTTCCGCAAGAAGATCAACATCATCATTCTGGCGCTGCTCGCCGTCGTCATCATCTTCTCTTACGTTTACCCGATCTTCTCCGGCTACGACCGCTTCGCGAATCTGCTTGACTCCACGTCCAAGCACCTCAGCCCCTCCGCGGCGATGAGCAAGTTCGGCAGCTCCATCCACTATATTCTCGGCACCGGCGCCTCCGGCGAGGCGACCTTCGACGCCGTCTGGAACGGCGCGCGCATCTCCATCTCTCTCGCGTTTATGTGCGCGCTCATCAACCTGACTGTCGGCGTCGTCATCGGCGCGATCTGGGGTTTCTCCAAGAAGGTCGATATCTTCATGAACGAGGTGTACAACATCATCGGCAACGTGCCGTACATCCTGTTCATCTCCGTCATGGTCATGATCTTCTCCGCCAGCTTCTGGACGATGGTCTTTGCTCTGACCATCACGGGCTGGATCGCCATTGCTTACTTCATCCGAACGCAGGTCGTCATCATCCGCGACCGCGAGTATAACCTCGCGTCCCGCTGCCTCGGCACACCGACCATCCGTATCGCGATGAAGAACATCCTCCCGTTCATGACGAGCGTCATTGTCACGCTCGCTGCGACGGAGATTCCGTCTTACATCTCCTATGAGGTGTTCCTGAGCTACATCGGCATGGGCCTTTCCGAGATGAGCCTCGGCAGACTGATCTTCTCCGCCGAGAGCGCGATGCTTACGCCCGGCTGGGAGATTGAGTTCTGGAGCCCCGTCGCCGTCGCGTCCATCATCACGATCGTTCTCTACGTCGTAGGCCAGAACCTTGGTGACGCCTCCGACCCGAGAACGCACATGTAAGGGAGGACGCAAAGCGTGGAAGAAAAGAAAAATCTCCTTTCCATCACGGATCTGGAAGTCAAATTCCATGTCCGCGGCCGCGTGCTGACCGCTATCCGCGGCATCACGCTCGATATTCACGAAAACGAGTCCATCGCCATCGTCGGCGAGTCCGGCTCCGGCAAGTCCGTTTTCTCCAAGACCTTCGCCGGCATGCTCGACAGCAACGGCTTCATCAGCAACGGCAGCATCATCTTCGACGATCCGGAAATCGCGGCGACCCGCGTCGCCAAGACCTCCGGTGCGCTCCGCACCATCGCGAGCGTGGAGGCAAAGCTGAACCACGCCTCCGTGCTTGAGCTCGGTGCGCCCGTCTATCGCCAGATTCTCCAGCTCGAAAGCGAAAAACGCGCCCGCACCACCCTGAGCGACGACGAGCGTGAGGAGATGGGCGAGGAAGTCGATGCACTGAAATTCCGCCTCGTCGAGGCGCGGAACCTTCTCCAGACCATTGACTCCAACATCGACAAGGAGCGCTATCACGAGGTGAAGCGCGAGATCGAGGAGCTGAAGGGCAAAATCAAAGAGCTGGCGGAGGAGAAGAAGTCCAAGATCCAGGCGCACGAGCAGGCGGCGAAGAACGACACCGCCTATCTCGCCGAGTATGACCGCCGCCATGCGGAGCTGAAGGCGCAGTACGACAAGCTCATCGCCGGTGTGATCAGCGACAAGCAGCGCGAGCGCAACGCCGTGCTCGCCAAGGAAGTCTACCTCTCCGTCGGACGCTACAGCTTCCATAACCGCCTCAAGCTCATCCGCGGGCTCGTCAAGGCGCTCACGGAGGCGATGCGCCTCGGCGTCGATCTCGACAACGAGGAACAGCGCAACGCCGTCTTTGACGACGTCGCCTTCCGCGTCAAGTATCTCTCCGAGACGGACACCCATCTTGAGGGCACCTGCATCCTGAACCTCGCGAAGCTCAAGTATTCCAAGGACTGGAGCCAGATTCGCGGCAGCCGCATCGCGACCGTCTTCCAAGACCCGATGACGAGCCTGAACCCGATTATTACGATCGGCAAGCAGATCACCTCCGTCATCCTGAAGCATCAGGACTGCTCCGAGAGCGAGGCTCGCTCCCGCGCGCTGACCCTGATGAAGAAGGTCGGCATCCCCAACGCCGAAAAGCGCTTCGACGATTACCCCTTCCAGTATTCCGGCGGTATGCGCCAGCGTATCGTCATCGCCATTGCGCTCTCCTGCCAGCCCAAGATTCTCATCTGCGACGAGCCGACCACCGCGTTGGACGTCACGATTCAGGCGCAGATTCTGAAGCTTCTGAAGGAGCTTCAGAAGGAGTTCGGCTTCACCATCGTCTTCATCACCCACGACCTCGGCGTCGTTGCGAACATCGCCGACCGCGTCGCTGTTATGTACGCCGGTCAGATCGTCGAGCTCGGCACCGTGGAGGATGTGTTCTACAACCCGCAGCACCCCTACACCTGGGCGCTGCTCAGCTCCCTGCCGCAGCTCGCGGAGAAAAACACCAGGCTCTATTCCATCACCGGTACGCCGCCGAGCCTTTACAACAAGATCGTCGGTGACCCCTTTGCGCCGCGCAACCCGTATTGCCTCAAGGTCGACACGCTGGCGGAGCCCCCGATGTTCCAGATCAGCGAGACCCATTTCGCCAAGACTTGGCTGCTTGACGAGCGCGCGCCGAAGGTGGAAAAGCCGGAGATCATTCAGGACATCCGCGGCAAGCTGATGCGTGCCTACAACATTGAAGAAGGAGGGCTGGACTGATGAGCGAGACCAAGAAAAAAACCATCCTGCCCGAGCATGGTCCTGTCGACGAGACCGGCAGGGAAGTGCTGCTCTCCCTGAAGAATGTGGACATCACCTTCGGCAAGGGCGACAACGCCGTCCGCGCCGTCAAGAACGCCTCCTTCGACATTTACAAGGGCGAGACCTTCTCCCTCGTTGGCGAATCCGGCTCCGGCAAGACGACCATCGGCCGCGCGGTCATCCGCGTGAACCCCTGTTCCGCCGGCGAGATTCTCTACAAGGGCGTCAAGATTTCCGGCAAAATCCCCCATGCGCTCGACCGCGAGGTCATCCGCAATATCCAGATGGTGTTTCAGGACCCCGCCGCGTCCTTAAACGAGCGCGCGACGATCGACTACATCATCTCCGAGGGCCTTTATAATTTCCACCTCTTTGAAAACGAGGCGGACCGCGTCCGCAAGGTCGAGAAGATCATCGAGGAGGTCGGTCTGCTCCCGGAGCACCTGACCCGCTACCCGCACGAATTTTCCGGCGGTCAGCGCCAGCGTATCGGTCTGGCGCGCGCCATGGTCATGGAGCCGGAGCTCGTCGTCGCGGACGAACCCATCTCTGCGCTGGACGTCTCCATCCGCGCGCAGGTGCTGAACCTGCTGAAAAAGTTCCAAGCCGAGCGCGGCACGACCTATCTCTTCATTGCGCATGACCTCTCCATCGTCCGCTTCATCTCCGACCGCATCGCCGTTATCTATAAGGGCGACATCGTCGAGGTGGCGACGGCGGAGGAGCTCTTCAACTTCCCGCTGCACCCTTACACCCACTCTCTCATCTCCGCGATCCCCATCCCGGATCCGCAGCTTGAGAAGAACAAGGTGCTCTATACCTACGACCCGTCCATCCATGATTACAGCGTCGACAAGCCGGAGCTCGTCTGCATCGGTCACGACCACTGGGTCTACGGCAGCCCGAAGGAGATCGAGGAATACCGCGCCAAGCGCGACGCCGGCGTTCCCATCAAGTCCGTCAACATCGTCTCCCCGGAGGAAAAGGCGCGCGAGATGGCAGCCGAGGAGGAGACTCCCGCCGCTGAGCCCATTCTGGAGCGCCACGCGAAGGACACCGGCAGCCTGTGGTACGGCATTTTGTCCTTCTTCCTGCCCATTCTGGGTCTGATCGCCGCCGCGATTTTCAAAAAGTACAACTTTATTTCCAACTTCCGCGTCTGCAAGAAGGGCGCGATCGCAGGACTCATTACGCTTGCCGCGCTCATTGCGCTCTTCGGCGTGTTCCTTGTGATCTCGCTGCTTTAAGACGGACCGAAAACTTCAAAGCGCCGCGGCTTTTTCCCGAAAAAGCCGCGGCGCAAACAGCAAAGGAGCAAAAAATGAGCCGAAGCACCCGATGGCATGGTAATAAAGAAGGCAACCCCGGCGTTCCGCGCGTCGAGCACATAGAGCTCAGCGAGAGGAAGGTCCGGCTGCGCTTCGTGCTGGTGCTCGTTTTCCTGCTCATCGCGGGACTCGCGATCGCCTTCGGCGTCAAGGGGCTCACGACCGCATCGAGCGGCTGGCAGGAGATCGAGACCAACTCCAGCGCGGAGGCGAGCGTCGCGGGCGACTTTGTCCTGCAATATGACCTCGGCGCAAGCGGCGTCGCCGCCTCGGTCGAGGCAAGGCAGATCTCCGCGCTCTATACCGAGTCCGCCGTCTATGCTTACCGCGCTTTTTCCGCCGCGGAGCGCTTCGACGGCGTCGGCAACCTCCGCGCATTGAACGACGCGCCGGGCGAGACCGTCGCGCTGGAGCCCGCGCTCTACGACGCGCTCGCGCTGCTGGAGTCCGCCGGGCGGCGGGAGCATTATCTGGCGCCGCTTTACGAGGTTTACGGAAACCTCTTTTCCAGCGAGGTGGACGAATACGCCGCCGAGTTTGACCCGGAGCGCAATGCGGAGACGGCTGAATTTTTCGCCGCGGCGCTCAGATTCGTGAACGACCCCGCCACCGTGCAGATCGAGCTGCTGGGCGATTATCAGGCGCGGCTCCGCGTCTCGGCGGAGTATGCGGCGTTCGCGGAGGAATGGGGCGTCGGCGCTTACCTCGACCTTGGCTGGCTGCGCAACGCCTTTGCCGCAGACTATATTGCGGACGCGCTCATCGCCGCAGGCTACACGCGCGGCACGCTTTCAAGCTACGACGGCTTCTACCGCTGTCTCGACGGCAGCGGCACGGCGTATTCCTGTACTGTGCTCGACCGCGAGGGCGGTACGGTCTATCCCGCGGCGCGCATGGAATACACCGGACCGATGGCGCTCGTGAGACTGCGCGATTACCCGACCGTGGACCTCGACGCAGAGCACTACTACGAATACGCCGACGGCACAATCCGCAGCTGCTATATTTCCACCGCCGACGGACTGCCGCGCGCCGCCGTCAGCGACCTGCTCGCATGGTCGTCCGCACGCAGCTGCGGTGAGATCGCCGTGGAGCTCCTGCCGCTCTGGATCGCCGACGGCTGGAGCGCCGCCGCGCCGGACGGTGTGGACCTTATATGGTGCGAGGGTACGGCGCTGCACTGCACCGATCCGGACGCGGTTTTAACGGACCTCTACGATTCCGACGGCGTTCGCTATGCGTTCGCGCAGTAAAAAAGGGCTGGACAGTTCGGAAAAACGTGGTATGATTGAATTTGGATATGCGATTGTCTGATATGGGGGCGCACGCGCCCCCATATCAGACGCATGAACAAAAGGAGGAGCTAAAATAATGAATCATTTCGCAAAAATCCGCGACGCGATCGTCGCGGCGGGGCTGGACGCCATCGTCCTCTCCGAGGAGGCCAACCGTTTTTACGCCTCCGATTTCCTCTCCACCGGCACGGACGGCATTGCCTTCGTGACAAAAAAGCAGAACTATTACTTCACCGATTCCCGCTACACCGTCGCCGCGGAGCGCCATGTCCACGGTGCGGAGATCAGCATCGTCGGCAATGGAAACACCTATTCCTCTTACATCAACGAGATCATCGAGCGCGAGGGGATCAAGACCGTCGGCTATGACGACACGCACATGTCCGCCGCGGACCTGCGCACCTATACCGAAAAGCTCCACTGCGAGCTCGTGCCCGCCGCGGAGCTGATGAACGGTCTGCGTCTCGTGAAGGACGCGGACGAGATTGCGCGCCTGACCGCCGCCCAGCGCATTGCCGAGAAGGCGCTGAACGAGACGATCCCTATGATCAAGCCGGGCGTCACGGAGCGCGAGGTCGCGGCTTACCTTGTCTACCGCCTGCTCGCAAACGGCGCAGAAAACGTCTCCTTCGACCCGATCGTCGTCTCCGGCGAAAACGGCGCGATGCCCCATGGCGTGCCGAGCGACAAGAAGATCCAGTCCGGCGAGTTCGTCACCATCGACTACGGCGCGCTGAAAGACGGCTACTGCTCCGACACGACCCGCACCTTCGCCGTCGGCGAGGTGACGGAGGAGATGAAGACCGTTTATAACACCGCGCTCGCCGCCCAGAAGGCAGCCATCGCAGCAACGAAGGCGGGCATGACGGGCGAGGAGATCGACGGCATTGCCCGCAAGGTCATCACGGACGCCGGCTACGGCGAGTATTTCGGCCACAGCTACGGCCACGGCGTCGGCATTGAGATCCATGAGGACCCGTTCCTCAGCTCCCGCGGCAAGACCCCGCTGCCCGCCGGCGCGGTCGCGAGCGCGGAGCCGGGCATTTATATCCCCGGCAAGTTCGGCGTGCGCATCGAGGACGTCGTCGTCATTACGGAAGACGGCTGCGAGGACCTGACGCTGCTGCCCAAGGAACTGACCGTTCTTTGAGCCGCGCCGCGTGTTCTTAAAATGTTTCTCGGAAAATTCATCGGCGACCGCGCGTTTTATAAGCGCGTGTTCGCCGTCATGGTGCCGATTCTGATCCAGAACGTCATCACGAACTTCGTCGGCCTGCTCGACAACGTTATGGTCGGGCAGGTCGGCACGGAGCCGATGAGCGGCGTCGCCATCGTGAACCAGCTCGTCTTCGTGTTCAACCTCTGCATCTTCGGCGGCATCGCCGGTGCGGGCATTCTGTCCGCGCAATATTTCGGCAAGCGCGACTTTGAGGGCGTCCGCGGCGCGTTCCGCGCCAAGCTCTATTTCGCGGTCGCCACGGTCGTCGTTTTCATCGGCATTTTCCTGCTCTGGGGCGAGAACCTCATCTCCCTGTTCCTCCACGAGGGCAAGGAGGACCTCGACCTCGCGGCGACGCTCAGCTACGGCAAGGATTACCTCTGGGTCATCCTGTTCGGGCTGCTGCCCTTCGCCGTGCAGCAGGTTTACGCCGGAACGCTGCGCGAGACGGGGGAGACCGTGCTCCCGATGAAGGCGGGGATCATCGCCGTTTTCGTCAACCTTGTCTTCAACTATATCCTGATCTTCGGCAAGCTGGGCGCGCCGGCACTCGGCGCGGTCGGCGCCGCGATTGCGACGGTGCTCTCCCGCTTCGTCGAGTGCGCCATCGTCATCGTCTGGACCCACCGCCACACGGAGCGCTGCCCCTTCATCGTCGGCGCTTACAAAACGCTCCGCATCCCCGGCGCGATGGTGCGCCAGATCATCATTATGGGAACGCCCCTGCTCGTGAACGAGCTGCTCTGGTCCTGCGGTCAGACCGTGCTGAACCAGTGCTACTCCCTGCGCGGGCTGGAGGTCGTCTCCGCGGTGAATATCTCCTCCACGGTGAGCAATCTCTTCTTCTGCGCGTTTTTCTCGATGGGCAACTCCATCGCCATCATCGTGGGCCAGATTCTCGGCTCCGGCGAGCTCGAACGCGCGGTGGAGGAGGACCGGAAGCTCATCACGCTCTCCGTCGCGCTCTGCACGGCGGTCGGCGCCGTGATGGTCTTCCTCGCGCCGCTCATCCCGCAGATCTACAACACCTCCGACACGGTGCGCCATATCGCCTGCGACCTGCTCTACGTCAGCGCGGCGATGATGCCCGTGAACGCCTTCACGAACGCCTGCTACTTTACGCTCCGCTCCGGCGGCAAGACGATTGTGACCTTTTTGTTCGACAGCGCATTTCTCTGGGTCATCTGCGTTCCGATCGCCTTCGTGCTCTCGCGCTTCACGGCGCTGCCCATTCTGGAGCTCTATATCTGCATCCAGGCGCTCGACATCATCAAATGTGTCAGCGGCTTTGTGCTCGTAAAGCGCCGAGCTTGGGTCAACGACCTCGTGGCGGACAAGGCATCTGCATAAGAAAAACGGACCTTTTTGAAAAAAGGTCCGTTTTTTTTCATGCTGTCTCCGGAACCTCGTCGCCCTGCTTGCGGAGCCGGGCGAGGAGCACCTCGCAGCAGACGGTCTGCATGAGGAAGGTCAGAATCCACGAGATGGGGTAGGAGAGGTAAAGGCAACTTAAATTGTGGTACTCCGGGATGCGGAAGACCGTGTAGATCCAGATGACGCGCGAGATGCAGATGCCGAACACGCTGATGAGCATCGGCGCGGCGGAGTGGCCCATGCCGCGGATGACACCGGTCATCACGTCATGGAGACCGTTCAGGAAAAACGGCAGACAGACGAAGGTGAGGCGCAGCATGCCGTATTCGAGCGCCGCGGGCGAGTCGGTAATGTAGATTGCAAGCAGTGGTCTCCCCGCAAGATACATCAGCGAGCCCAGCACGAGCCCCAGCACTGTCACGCAGCCGAGGCAGATCCAGCGGATGCGCCCAATGCGGCGGTAGTGGCGCGCGCCGTAATTCTGGCCTGTGAAGTTCAGCGCGGACTGATGCAGCGCGTTCATGGATACGCAGACGAACGAGTCGAGGTTGTTCGCCGCAGAGTTGCCGCTCATTGCGGCGGAGCCGAAGGAGTTGATGGAGGACTGGATGATGACGTTCGAGATGGAGAACATCACGCCCTGCACTCCGGCGGGCAGCCCGATGGCGACGATGCGGCGCAGGGGCTCTTTTTTGATGCGCATACCGCACAGGCTGAGGCGGCAGGCGTCTGTCCGGCGCATCAGCGCGACGAGGATGCAGACGGCGGCGAGCGCCTGCGTGATGCTCGTCGCGAGCGCAACGCCGGCGACATCCATATCAAAGACCACAACGAAGAAAATGTTGAGCCCGACGTTCAGAACACCGGCGGCGGTCAGGAAGATGAGCGGGCGCAGCGTGTCCCCCGCGGCACGGAGGATCGCCGCGCCGAAGTTATAGAGCATGCTGCCCGTGACGCCGTAGAAATAAATGCGCATATAGACCGCCGCAAGGTCCAGCACATCGTCCGGCGTGTCCATCCAGATAAGGAACTGCCGCGCGCCGACGGCGCCGATGACCGTGATGCCGACGCCGCAGAAAAAGGCGGTCGGGATGGCGGTGTGGACCGCGTCGCGCACGGCGGCATCGTCCCGCGCGCCGAGCCCCACCG
>ENA-UOOA01003652-UOOA01003652.1-human-gut-metagenome-genome-assembly--contig:-P61old-NODE-3652-length-18774-cov-5.104119_pt1 | contig 18774 bp, 23 predicted proteins | sample MGYA00242467_ERZ724014 | MGnify/ENA metagenome assembly ERZ724014 | reverse complement strand
TCGCCGATCATGGTCGTGCCGCCGCCGATGAGCGCGACGGGCTGGTTGCCCGCCATCTGCAGACGCTTCATGAGCGTCAGCGCCATGAAATGACCGGCAGTCAGAGAATCTGCCGTGCAGTCGAAGCCAATGTAGAATTTGGCCTTGCCCGCGTTGACCATTTCGCGGATCTCCGGCTCGTTCGTGACCTGCTTGACAAGGCCTCTGGCCTGCAGTTCTTCATAAATACCCATTGTGATTACTCCTTCTATGTTTGAAAAATTTTTATCAATTATCGGATGCTGTTTCCGGCAGCGTCCAGAAAATCGCAGCCTGTTGTGCCATACGGCGGTGCATATGGAAAAACATACGGAATATCTTCAGCCGAAAGTTCCGTTTTCTCCTCGCCATAAGAGGTATCACACACAATCGACCGGCAGTCGGAATTGTTGATGAGAACAATATCGCGTGCATACCGCCATACAACGTGCACGATATCCCGCGCGTATGCGCTGGGGGTGTATATCTTTTTTACCAAATAGCTGCCGTTATTCAGTACACGGCAGTCCACAGCCCGATAAAGCGTCATGTACTGATCCGGCGCTGTAAACCAGAGCAGTGCATACTCATCCGCCGTAAAATCTCCGGCGCAGGTTATGACAGCATCCTGCGGGAGGTCAAGCTTCTTCCGAAGCACTTCTCCCACCGCCTCCTGCGTTTTGGCTATGGGCAGATTTGATATAACGCTCACGGCCACGGCTACGACCAAAAGAACAAATACCAGCAGGATTTTGTGTATTTTTTTCATAGTTTTCTCCATGTGACGCAAGGAGTTTATAATTCCATCAGTCGTCTGCCGCAGTGGGGACAGATGGCATCGTCCATGTCGTGCATATCGCTGCAATAGGGACAGGCAATTTGCTGGATGCCGCTTGCTTCCGGTGTTTCGGCGTCGCCGAGCAGGTAAAATTCGAGTTTTTTGCAGCGCTCACAGCATTCAACATCCACGTCCAGCGCACCGGATAAGATCTGGTCCCAATGGCCGAACAGCATACTGAATTTTCCCTTTTGCAGCTCCATATTGCCGAGGCTCTGCATCTTGCCGCCGCAGGCGGAACAGATTTTCTGACGCATAAAACGCTCCTTTCCGTCAAAAACGCCCTCTGCTCTTGCGAGCAGAGGGCGAACGATCGCGGTACCACCTCTGGTTTGCCGGTTCCTTGCGGAAGCGGCCTTACGGAGCGCAGACACGCCCCTGCGCGATAACGGGCGCACCCGACACACCCCTACTGCGCGAAAACGCGTTTCAGAGGGCAGCTCCGGGATGTATTCGCCTGACGCCGTCTACTTTCTTGCACCGACCGAAAGTTCTCTGGAAACGGGGTATCAGGGTACTTCTTCCCTTCGTCACTGTGATCATATTATGAGTGAAGTATAGCGTATTTTTTCCGGTTTGTCAATCAATATTCGCCAAACAGCGCAGCGAGTTTCCCGTCTTTGACCTCATAGAGTGCAGCATGCGTGTCCATCATACCCATGCAGTAGGAACCTACGACATAGACTGTCCCATTTTCCACATAGAGATCCGTCAAGTTCTGCATGGAGTTGTTCTCGTCACACTCAGCGACGGCACTAAGCGCCGCATTTTGCCCTGGATTCTCCAGTTTCATCACCTTCGAGGCGCAAGGGAAATAGATAGCAGCGTATAAATACGAAGGAATAGGCTTCTCTGCGTCCCAACTCAGGAAATAGAGTGTATTATCGCCGGACCAGCAGAAATCCAGAACCGGCTCGTCCGTGATCTGCTCAAGCGTGCTGCCTCTGCGCTGATAAAGACCTGCCTGCCCCCAGACGTACATACCGTCGGAGCCAGTCAGAAGCCGTCCGCTCAAAAGCGCTTCAGGCGTCAGCTGCGTCCGGATCGTCTGATGCTTCTTACCGCTGTATGGCTCATAAAGAACAAGTGCATCTGTGCCAGACTGTCCCTCCTGCATCAGCCAGTAATCCCCGACTGTGCAGACATATTCAGCACCAGTCTCTCGTAAAACAATCTGTGCCTTGAGTCGGGCAAGAATTGCCGCAGCTTCGGCTCTAGTAACACCCTTCGCAGGCTTAAAACTTCCGTCCGGATAACCGGTTAGAAGGCCCTGATTGGTACAGGTGCGCAGACTGCTGTTAAAGGTTTCGTATTCCTTTGTGTCGGCAAACAACGGCTGCCATTCGGTCGATTCCATGCGCTGCTCCTTCCAGTTGATAACGTACTGGCTTGCAGCATCGGCGCGTTCATTCACGCCGCCCCAGCCATTGCAGAACGTTCCAAGCAGTCTTGCAATTTCGCCGCGCGGCATGGACTCAAAGCGGCTGCCGGTAATATTGTCCAGAAGGTCATGCGCTTTGCAGACCTCGTAGGCCGATTTCCACCATTCTTCTCCCTCCACACGCTTCCACTCGTCCGGGAAGGCAATGCGGGCGAACAACGTGAGGAATTCCGCGCGCGAAACGCTCTTTTCCGGCTTGTAGGAGCCGTCCGGATAGCCGGTGATCTCTGCGCTGAGATAATCGATCTGCTTATATGCCCAATGCGTGTCGGATACGTCGGTGTATTCCGCCGCGCTGACTGCCGTGCAGAGCAGCAGCACAGCAGCAACCGAAAGAATTATTCTCCGAATTTTCATGTTATACTCCCTTCTTGGTTTGCTCCGCCAGCCGCAGCAGTTCCGCCGCACCTGCAAGCGTTGTTTCGGTGATCATGCTTCCGCCGGTCAGACGTGCCAGTTCCTGCCTGCGCCCATGTTCATCCAGACGCAGAACACTTGTATACGTTCTTCCGTTTTCCACGCTTTTCTCAACCGTGAATTCCGTATCAGCCATTGCAGCAATCTGTGGCAGATGCGTTACGCATAGAACTTGACGGCCCTTTGCGACTGTCCATAGTTTATATGCGACCTTTTGCGCTGCTCGGCCGCTGACACCTGCATCGACTTCATCAAAAATCATGGTTCCGACAGAATCCTCTGCCGCGAGCACATTTTTCATTGCAAGCATAATGCGCGCCAATTCGCCGCCGGAGGCAACCTTGGCGAGTGGCCTCAATGCTTCGCCGACATTGGCCGACATCAAGAAGCGGACGGAATCCAAACCGTTTTCCTGCGGGGACTGCTCCGAAAACTCACAGACAAACTGGATCTTCGGCATATCCAGCTGTATCAGTTCGGAAGAGATCGCCGCCTGGAGGGTTTTTGCCGCAGATTTCCGTGTAGAAGAAAGTGTCATTCCTTTTTCCTGCATAGTCTTTTGCAGCGTAGATAACTTATTCTGAAGCTGCTCAATATGGTCGGAGGCGAATTCCACCTCGTCAAGTTGCCGCTTCGCCTTTTCACAGAACGCGATCACATCCTCGACGCTGCCGCCGTATTTGCGCTTGAGCTTGTGGAGCGTATCAAGGCGCTCTTCGATCTGCTCAAGCTCATCGGCAGAATAGGTTAGATCGTCCTTCTTGTCCCGCAGCTCGTCGGCAATATCCTGCGCGGTATACATGAGGTCGTTCAGCTTTCCGCTGAGCTGCCGCATTTCATCTGACACGCGGCTGACCCGTTCCAGCGCGTGCGCGGCGTTTGCGATCATGGCTGCCGCGCCGTCCGACGTTTCATCCCCATAGAGCGCGGAAACAGCCGCTTCCATCGCGTCCGTCAGCTTTTCAGCGTTCTGGAGCACCTTTCTGCGTTCAAGCAGTTCCTCCTCTTCTCCCGGCTGCAATTCCGCGCGTTCGATCTCATCGATCTGGAATTTCAGCGTTTCGACCAGACGCAGCTTTTCCGATTCGTCCATGGACAGGCGGCGGATCTCCTGCTGCACGACGCTGACCTTGTCGTACGCCTGCCGGTAATCCTCCAACAGTGTTTCATCATGTGCAAACAGGTCAAGATATCCGATGTGCGTTGTCTCGTCAAATAACTGTTGGGAATCATTCTGACCATGGATCTGAATCAGCTGGGCGCCAAGCTTTCTGAGTGTCGAGACTGTGACGGGCTTTCCGCTGACGCGGCAGCTGTTTTTTCCGTCAGCAAAAATCTCACGGGAGATACCGAGTTCCGGCTCATACGGAACATGGTTTTCCACAAACCATGGCAGTTCCGGAACGCCGGAAAAAATTGCGCTGACAAACGCCTTCTGTGCGCCGGTACGGATCATTTCGCGTGAAGCCCGTTCACCCAAAATGGCAGAGATCGCGTCTATGACAATGGATTTGCCTGCACCGGTCTCGCCGGTAAGAACGTTAAAACCACTGTCAAAGGCGATCTCTGCCTGTTCGATTACGGCAATATTTTCGATATGCAGGGTAGAAAGCATCGGTCTTCCTCCTGTTCTGTCTGGAACTTAGTGCTCGATCTGCTCCCGGATCTCGGCGCAGAGCTCGGCAGCGGCCTGCGTGTCCTTCAGCACAACGAAGCACGTATCGTCGCCCGCAAGCGTCCCGAGCATTTCCGGGATGTTCAGCTTGTCGATTGCGGAGGCGGCGCCGTTTGCAAGTCCGGGCATGGTCTTGACGACGATCATGTTCTGTGCATAGTCCACGCTGGTAATACACTGCCGGAAGATCAGATTCAACTTGGCAGAGAAAGTATGTTCCGCAGGTTTGGGTGCAGTCGCATACCGATAAACGCCGTCAGGCCCCAGTTCCTTGATGATGCGCAGCTGCTTGATGTCCCGGGAAATGGTTGCCTGCGTGGTAGAGAAACCGGCCTCGTTCAGCTCAGCGAGCAGCTGCTCCTGCGTCTGGACACTGTGGTCTGCAATAAGTTCCAGAATTTTCTCCTGGCGTTTCGATTTCATAGTCGTGTTACCTCATTTTATCAATGAATTTTCGGTTCAGAATCTCAAAAAAGCTGGTATCCTTCAGCCGAACCAGCCGTGTGACCTTCTGCGAACTTTTGACTACGATCTCATCCCCGGTGTTCAGCCGGAAGGCCCGGCCTCCATCGACAGACAAAAACGCGTTGTGTCTTCCGATTTTTCCAACCTTAACCGTTACCACGCGGCTGGGCGCAACAACAATGCTCTTCGCCAGCATGGCGTGTGCGCAGATGGGCGTAATCAGAAAATTCTTCGCAGACGGCTCCACGATTGGGCCTCCGGCGGACATAGAATAGGCTGTTGAGCCGGTCGGGGTGCAGAGAATGACGCCGTCTCCAGAGTAGCTGGTAGCCTCCACTCCATCGCAGTAGATTCCAAGCTGTACAACGCGGGCAATCGCCCCCTTGGTGATGACCGCGTCATTGAGCGCCGTTTCATGGAAAATCGTCTGACGGCCGTTTCCGACGCTGACATCCAGCATCGTGCGTTCTTCCACCGTATACTACCCTGTCCCATTGTGCCGATGTTGACCCCAAGGATTGGGAGATTATGCTCTGTCGCGATTTTGGACGAGTGTAAAATTGTCCCATCGCCGCCGAAGCAGATCAACATATCTGCCGTTTTGATCTCTTTCTGAATGTCCTGAAAACGGAGATCATGCGGAATTTCAAACGTCTTATCCACATCGAACGGCAAGCAAAGCGCGACCTCCGCGCCTGCTTCTCTTAAAATTGAGCATGCCTGCCGGGCATTTTTGAATTGTTTATCGCGGTAAGGATTCGGCGAAACGACGATCTTCATAGCGTATGTTACCCTTTCAGCGCTGCATGCGCCTGCGCGACAAGCGCGTCGATGTCAGGAAGCATTTCCTGCCCGGGCTGCATGGAAAGATGCGCAAGAAATTCAATGTTGCCCTCCGGTCCCTTGACAGGAGAGAAGGTCAAATTCCGGATGGTAAAGTTCAGGGATGCGACCAGCGCAGTAAAATCGCGCAGCACCTGCGCATGTACGGCAGGGTCGCGCACAACGCCTTTCTTTCCGACATTTTCTTTCCCGGCCTCAAACTGCGGCTTGATAAGGCAGAGCACCTGCCCGGTGGTTTTGAGCAGCTTCTGAATGGCCGGAAGCACAATTTTCAGAGAAATAAACGACACATCCACGACAGACAGATCAAGCGGTTCTCCGAGATCCTCCGGCGTGACATAACGGATATTCGTCCGCTCCATTACGACCACGCGCGGATCAGAACGAATCTTCCATGCAAGTTGGCCATAACCGACATCAATGGCAAAAACCTTGCTGGCTCCCTGCTGAAGCAGACAGTCGGTAAATCCTCCGGTTGACGCGCCGGAATCGCTGCACACAAAGCCTGTTGGATTGACACGGAAATCTCGAAGCGCCTTTTCCAGCTTTAACCCGCCGCGGCTGACATATGGACAGGCGCTGCCGCGCACCTCGACCACGGGCTCGTCGTCAATGTTGATCTCAAGCCCGGCCTTGTCGGCCTTCTGCTCGTTGACATAGACCTCACCCGCCATAATCATAGCCTGCGCCTTGCTTCTCGATTCCGCCAGATTGCGCGCGACAAGAAGCACATCCAACCGTTCCTTATGTTTCATCAGGAAAGTTCCTCCTGCATCAGTTTTGTGAGTGCATCCGCATCCAAACCTGCCGCCGCAAGCAGCGCGGCAGGCGCACCGTGTGGGATAAAGCCGCGCCCGAGATTCCGTTTGCAGCAAACTGCCGGAATTCCATGTTCGATCAGATGAGCAAAGATCTCATCGGCCAGACACTCCCGGTCAGACGTTTCCTCGAAAACGAATACATGCTTTGTCTTCCGGGCAGATGCTTCGATCGTGCTCCAGTCGATTGGAGAGATGGTGCGCAGCTTCAGAATTTCTGGCCGGTAGCCCGCAGCCTGCATGGTATCCGCCGCGGACAGCACGGCATTGACCATTGTTCCATAGCAGATGATCGTACAGGTATACCCCTCCCGGATACAGGTTTGGGAGGCAGACACCTGATAGCAGCCCTCCGCCCCACGCGGGTAGCGGATGGCTGCAGGACCGGTGCAGGCATAGAACGCCGTATGCAGATCCTCGCGCAGTTCAGCAAAGCTGGCGGGACTGAAAATTTTCATACCGGGCACCTGACGGAGATAGCCAACGTCAAACATGCCCTGATGTGTGTCGCCGTCTTCACCGACAATACCGCAGCGGTCAACCGCTAAGACGACATGCAGCTGTTGTAGGGCAACATCATGCAGCAGCATGTCGTAGGCGCGCTGCAAAAAAGTAGAATAGATCGCCGCAACAGGCTTCATTCCCTGTTTGGCAAGTCCCGCAGCCATGCAGACTGCGTGGCCCTCGGCAATGCCGACATCAAAGAACCTAGACGGGAAATCAGCCGCAAACTGGTCAAGGCCTGTTCCGTGCTGCATAGCTGCAGTGATAGCGCAGACAGTCTTGTCGCTGGCGGCCATCCGGCCAAGCTCCTGTCCAAAAATATCAGAAAAGGTCGGGACGGATACAGTCTCACTCAGACCCGTCTCGGGGTCAAACTTCCCGATACCATGGAACTCCTGCGGCGTTTTTTCTGCCGGCGCATAGCCACGCCCCTTCTTCGTGATGAGATGGATGAGGACAGGCTCATGCAGCGCGACAGCCGTCTTCAGCAGCATTTCAATTCTGGAAATGTCATGCCCGTCTACCGGGCCGAGGTAGGTAAACCCCAGATTCTCAAACAGCGTTGTGCCAAGAATGCTGCGGCGCATGTGCTCTTTGACCTTATGGGTCAGTGCATAGAGCCGACGGCCGAAAGCACTTTTGGCCGTTGTCTGTCTGTACCATAATTTGAGGTCGAGATATTTGGGACGCAGACGCGCCTGCGCAAGATAACGAGAAATCGCGCCGACATTCGGCGTGATGGACATGCCATTGTCATTAAGCAGGACAATCATGGGTTCGCGGCTTGCACCAGCGTTGTTGAAACCCTCATAAGCAAGGCCGCCGGTCAGCGCGCCGTCGCCCATCAGAGCCAGCACATGATAGTCTGCCCCTTCCATTGTCCGGGCGCGGGCCATACCGAGTGCAACGGAAACAGCGTTGGATGCGTGGCCGGCGATAAAGGCGTCGTGTACGCTCTCACAGGGCTTTGGAAAGCCGGAAAGCCCTCCCTGCTGGCGGAGCGTGTCAAACCGCTCCATACGGCCGGTGAGCATTTTATGCACATAACACTGATGCCCGACATCGAACACAAGCCGGTCGCGGCTGGTGTCAAAGACACGATGGATTGCCACCGTCGTCTCGACAATGCCGAGGTTGGATGCCAGATGGCCGCCGGTGCGGCTGACGTTTTGTACAAGAAATTGTCGGATTTCATCGCAGAGCGTTCCAAGCTGCGCTTCTGGGATGTCCAGCAGATCCTGTCTGGAGTGAATTGTATCTAAAAGCATGGAGTCCTCATTTTTCTGCGTGTTTTTTCCGAAGGCGCTGTGGGAGCGTCCGGAAGAAACATAGGACTTTCGCTGCCGTGCGCACAACAGCGGTACTGCTGTTCATGGCAAGTGACTTGCCGCAGGCCTTTCCGCCGACTGTTACGCCGGAAACAACTGCAGACAGCAGCAGCGTGATAAAAATCTCCGACTTACTTTTGCTCAGGAGCAGCACGCGCGCAGCAATGACCGCTGCGGCAGATCCGGAGATAACGCCGCAGATATCGCCGATCACGTCATTGCAGAACGACGAGACTTTTCCCGCGTTGCGAATCAGGCGCAGTGCGTCTTCCGCCTCTGGAACTTTACGCGAGGCCATTGCGTGGAACGGGACCTCGTCCGCTGCCGTGACGGCAACACCAATGATGTCAAACAGAATACCGGTCAGAACAATACAGATCAAAATCACAAAGGACAGCGCAAGTCCCGCACCTTCCAGAAGATTAGACGACACAAAACTCATCAGGGCCGAAATCAGAACAGTCGTCAGAAAGATCAGCGCGATCCATTTGAAATCTGGTTTAGCCGATTTACCGGCCTTTTTCTTTTTCGCAGCAGCCAAGACAGCCTCCACATAAATTATGTAAACTTAATTTTGCGTAAATACAGAAAAAATGTAAATGCTGATAAAATGCCGCATATGCGGCATCTCATCAGGATTTACTAATGTACAATGGAAGCTATTATGGTTAATCTTACGGCTTAGGTCGGGTTTGTTTTCCCCGGGAGCATCCTCTCGTCGCCGATGGAGGTGGTTCCCCTTTCATGCTCGCGTTGGCCTGTCGCCATGGCCACTACCCGATTGCCACTTAGTCCGTACCGCAATCCCATAAAAGCCCTTTCGACAGTCTAGGTGATTTCCACAACAGCTTTTTCCGACTCTTATCCTCTTTTGCAAACCGTCTTTCAAGGGAATATCGTCTGTGCTCAAGGCCATGAGCGCTGGACGCATCAGCTTCCCTTTCCCGGCCGGTTCACGCAAGGCAGGCTACTCTGCACACAGCGTTCACGGCTTGAAGCCGGGTAGCACCGCAATGCAGGTTCATATCCGGTATCGTACAACGGTCGGATACCGCAAAGGGAGTTCGCCGCTGCACAATATCCAGTCTCCACAGCGACCGGGTCATCTTCTCCATGCCATTGGAGACAGCCCGTCCGCCGCAGGCGCAAAATCGCCTTCCCACAGCATCCACCCCAGACTGGGCGTAAGAAGCAGACACCACGAGGTTCACAGGTATGCCAAACAAAGGATTTTTAGGCCCTTCCTCGCAGCCGGCAAAGCTGACTAGAATACTGCACCATTGCAAAGTTAGTATATCATATCACAGATGTATATACAAGCAAATATTCATAAACTTTCTGTTACATTCCTGTTTTTCGTGTGTGTCGAATGAATCAGTATTCACGAAGCGCAAGTTGGCGGGCCATTTCCACAAGAAATTCAGAATTTTCAAAGCAGCCAAGCGCCTCAATGGCTGTCTTTGTCTCTGACTCGATCATTTTTGCGCACGCGCCGATGCCGTACAGGCGGACAAACGTGTTTTTCTGCTCATCCACATGCGTCGCCTTGCCAAGCTTGGCTGCGTCACCCAGAACGTCGAGCATATCGTCGCGGATCTGGAACGCAAGACCGAGATTCTGCGCATAGGTCTTTGCGGCGTCGAGTTGCTGCTCTGTCCCGTTTGCAGCTACTACGCCAATCTGGCAGGCCGCCTGAATGAGTGCGCCGGTCTTGCGGCACTGGATATCGTAGATTCCCTGCTCCGTCAGTTCCTGCTCTTCCGCATCCATATCGAGTACCTGTCCGCCAACCATACCGAGTTCACCTGCCTGCTCCGACAAAATGCGGATGGCTTTGACGGTCACTGCAGGGTCCGCAGGCGCGTTCGCAGCGATTTCAAATGCGGCGGTCAGAAGACCGTCTCCTGCGAGGACAGCCAGCGCCTCGCCGAAAACCTTGTGATTGGTGAGACGTCCCCGGCGGTAATCGTCGTTGTCCATACATGGCAGATCATCGTGGATAAGGCTGTAAGTATGGATCATCTCAAGTGCGCAGGCGAAGGGAATAGCGCTCTGCCAGTCTCCGCCGCAGATCCGACAGAATTCGAGCGTCAGAACCGGGCGGATACGCTTGCCTCCTGCAAGCAGGCTGTAGCGCATAGCATCAAATAGACGCTTTTGGGGAAGGTCCTGACAAAACTGCGCCTGCAAAAATGCCTCGATCGCGGCGCGATATTGGGCAATCTGGTCATGAAATTCACTCATCGCGTACATACTCCGTTTCTGCCGGCGTACCGTCGGCGGTTTTTGTCAGTTTGACGATCTCCTGTTCCGCGCTGTCAAGCAGCTTCGCGCAGGACTGCACAAGCGCAGTCCCCTCCTGAAACAGCTTCAGGGATTCCTCCAGCGGAGCGTTTCCCTGTTCCAGCTGCCGGACAATCGTTTCCAACCGTTCCATTGAAGCTTCAAAGCTTTTGGATGTTTCAGCCATCTGTAGGTTCCTCCTGTATCTGCTGTACATCTGCCGCCAGGCAGCCGCTGCGCAGACTGATGTGAATTCGTTGACCGAGACGTACGGTGCTGGCACTTGTGACCAGTTTTCCAGACTCATCCGTCACCATGCTGTAGCCGCGTGAAAGCACCTTCAAAGGACTCATAGCGTCAAGCGCGGCAGTCAGGCGGACAAAGCGCTGTTTCTTTTCATGCAGCGTTTTCTGGCCAGCGGCTTGTAGACGGGTAGAAAGAAAGTCCAGCAGAACGCGGCGGTCTTCGACATAATTCAGCGGGTTTTGCAGTACGCGCTTTTCTGCGAGGCTATTCAGCCGCTGCCGGCTGAGTTTGAGCGTTTTCTGTACACTCTGCTGCATGGACATCTCCAGCAGAGAAAGTTTTTTTCGCAGTTCCTGCTGATCCGGCACGGCAAGTTCCGCAGCATTACTGGGCGTCGCAGCACGAAGATCTGCGACATAATCAGAAATCGTTACATCCGGTTCATGGCCGACAGCAGAAATCACCGGAATTTCAGAATCAAAAATTGCCCGCGCCACGCGCTCATCGTTGAAAGCCCAGAGATCCTCTATGGAACCACCGCCGCGTCCGGTAATGATCAGATTGGCTACCTGATAGCGGTTTGCGTAGCGGATCGCGCCCGCAATCTCAGCAGGTGCTTCCACTCCCTGCACGCGCACGGGCAGAAGCTTAACCTTTGCCAGCGGATAACGCTTTGCCAGAATGCGGAGCATGTCCATAATCGCTGCGCCCGCGGCGGAAGTGATGATAGCAATGGTATGCGGGTATTTGGGCAGCGTCTTTTTATGCGCCGGATCGAACAGCCCTTCCTTCGAGAGTCTTTCTTTCAGCTGCTCGAATGCGATATACAGATCGCCCGCGCCGTCTGCGGTCAGGGCGCTGCAATAAAGCTGATAAGCGCCGTCGCGCGGAAAAACTGTCACACGGCCATACGCGACCACCTGCATGCCGTTTTCCGGTTTGAAACGCAGGCGCTGCGCACTGGAGCGGAACATGACGCATCTGAGTGCACCTTCCGCATCTTTGAGCGTAAAATAATGATGGCCCGATGGATAAACCTTATAATTGCTGATCTCGCCGCGCACGCAGAGGTTTGCCAGCAGTTCGTCGCGGTCAAGCAGAAATTTAATATACTCGTTGACCTGCGAGACGGCAATGATATTCTGCTCCATCACGCGTCCTCCTGCAAGGCCGCCAGAACAGCAATTCCCATGGCATTGTCCGTGGAAAACAGCGGCTCGGCGAAGACGGGAGCAAACTCCCGCATACGCTCCCGCAGCATGGAATTGGATGCCACGCCGCCGGAAAACACGACCGGCAGGCCGGGATACTGTGCAAGTGCCGCCCGTGTCGCATCTGCGATGCAGTTCACAATGCAGTTCATAACAAATTTTGCCGTATCCGCTGCGTTTTTCGTTTCAGAAAAGAATTTCTCCGTCTTATTCTGAATGCCGGAGAACGTAAAATCCTATCCGTTGAGCTTCACACGATCGCGCTCCTTGCAGGGAGTTTCGCAACTCAGCGCATCTACTGCCTTGCCTGCCGGAAATGGCAGTCCCAGAAGCTTACCGGTACGATCAATCAGCTGCCCAGCGGAAATATCACTTGTGCCGCCAAGCTTATCGGCTCTTACATTCTTTCCGTCTGGGCTGACAAGCAGCAATTCCGTCGTGCCGCCGGACAGATGCCATGCAAGGTGCGGTGCTCTCATCAGTTCCAATCTTCCTGCTGACCAGAGGCTCGCCGCAATATGCCCCTGCTGGTGGGAGAATTCATACAGCGGCACGTCCAGAAGACGTGCCAAGCAACTTGCCTGCGACCAGCCTGCAAGGAAGCACGGCATGTAGGAGCCTTCGACCGCGCGGGGACGGGTACTGACGCCGACGGCGGTCACATTCTTGATTTCTACAGCCGTGCATAGCGCGTCCACCAACTCTGGCAGGCGCTTGACATGCGCAAACAACGCGTCAGACTGCCGCAGTCCGAGTTCTCCCGGCTTCACGTCCAAAAGGCGTGAGCAGTTTTTCCCGCCCACGCCGTCAAATGCCGCCACCGAGGTGGTATAGTTGCTGGTATCGAAGCCAAGCGTCAGCATAGCTGCTGAACCTCGCGCGCGAAGCCGCCGAGAATGCCGTTGACGAAGGACACCACATCCTCGTTCTCATATTTGCGCGTCAGTTCGACCGCCTCGTTGATGGCGGCGCTGATGGGCGCATCGTCGATATACAGCGCCTCGTACATGCAGACCTCCATAATGGCGACGGCCATTCTGGCGATGCGGCTGAGGCTCCAGCCGACGGAATATTTCGTGATATAGCCCTCGAGTTCCTCCCGCTTCGCCTGCACGCCCTGCACCACGTTTGTCAGGTATTCCAGCTGCTTTCCGTCCGGCCTTTCTTCATAGACGTCCGTCTCGCCCTTAAGCGTGGGATAATAGGACTCCTCCATGAGTGTCCGCAGCGCTTCACCGGCGGTGATGTCGTTGAAGTTCATCTCAAAAACGAGATGGCATGCGATCTCTCTGGCGTTCGATCTTGTCATAGCGTTCTCCTTGCTTCTTTTCTTCCATGCTTCCAAAAAAGAAACCCTTCACGCCAAGCAAAGGGTTTGCTTTTTTATTTCTTTAATTCCTTCGGCATAGCAATGCCGCAGATATTGACGTTGACCTGCGCAACGCTCAGCCCGGCAACGGATTCCACGCTGGACTTAACAGCGTCCTGCACGGTCTTGGCGAGCGAAAACACGCTCTGTCCAAACTTTGCGACCACATCGCATTCAATCTTGACCGCGCCGTCTTTCATTGGCGTCAGACGGACGCCACGCGCCATCGTCTTCATACCGAGCATTTCGGCGATATCCGTGCTGATGCTGCTGGACAGACCGCAGACACCCTCCACCTCAAGCACAGCAGCTGCTGCAACAGATGCCACAACGTCCTCAGAGATCTGAAGCGTTCCATTCTCAAGCTTCTGCGTGAAATACTCGTTTTTTTCAGCCATACTGAGTTCCTCCTGTTCAGGGTTCAGAAAAGGTTTTGCTTTTATATTGGATTCATTTTACCACAAAACCGCAAAAATGCAATCCCTTTCTGAAAATCCACCGTAAATCAGGGCTTGACCTCAATGATGCGTACCTGCGAGAGCATATAATCCGTCTGCGAGGTCACAATATCCGAGATCAGAGCCGCATCCGCGTCACTCAGTCCCTCTGCGGGTGCGGAAACCGCTACACAGACAACGCCATCGTTGATATACGTCACACAGTCGTCGTATCCCTTGGCAATCACAAGGCTTTCGATTTGCGCCTCACTCAGCGCCGTGCCGACAATGTTATTGAGCGTCTGACAGGCGGCCTCACCAATCTCTGTCCCCTCGTCATAGGCGATGGTTTCCTCGAGCAGTTCAACGGCGGAGTCCCTTGATTCCTGCCGGCTCAGGCGAACCTGAGCAAAATAGTCCGCCGCCTGCGTCTCATTCGTCGAAGCCGCAACTGCTTCCTGCGGCAGCAATTCGCCATCCGCCACGACCAGCGTGTCCTCCCCCATCACCTGCTCCGCCGAGAGCGTCTCGGTCAGATCCTGCGCAGCCGTTTTCTGTGTCTTCGACCAGTTCAGATACACACCCGCGCAGACCAGCAGCAATACCGATGCAATGATCGCGTTCCGCTTCCAGATTTTCATACAGATTCCTCCTATTGCCCTTTCATTTTTACAACTGCGATTTTATTGCTTCCGAGCCCTGTGAGACTCGATACAGCCTGTATGACTGCAAGCCGGACGCTTGCACGCTCTGCGCCGTCGCAGATAACAAGCGCACCTTGGTACTGCGGATAGACGACTGATTGCACCGCCGGCTCCTTTTCCGCTCCGCCCGGCTGCCGGAAAACCGTCTGTGTCTCCTGCGTCGTGCTGCCGGAGGTGGTCACGGTACGGCTGTCCGTCTGATAAACGATCCGTTCTCCAGACGAGAGCGTCAGCATCAGCCGGACGCGTCCTGCCCCGTCGATTGCGGACAAAAGTGTTTCCAGCTGCTTCTGCGTCGCGGAGAGATTGAAGTCCGTCTCCGCTGCCTCCGCCGAGGTCTGCTGCGGTTCTTCCTTCTTCGTCCGGCTCGGTATCAGCACCAACGCAACGCCGAGCAGGAATACAAGCAGCGGAATCCGGTATTTCCGGATCAGCTGCGCCGCCTGTCCACGCAGCTGTGACAGCTGCTGCCTGTTCATGGTGTCCATACCTGCCTTTGTACCGGGATAGCGAAGGTCTGCTCCAGATACTGCTGAAGCTGCTGCTTCTGTGCTGGATTTGCTTCACCATGAATCGTCACAGCTTTCGGATATGGCGTGGCCGTCCGCGTCTCCATCTCAAGTTCGACTGTGACCGTAAGCCCCAGCGAAGCAGCTTTGTCCAATATATATGCCTGCACACGGCCTGATATGATTCTGGCTACAAGGTCCTGATTCTGAATTTCGATTCCCGTTCTTGCTTCCTCCTTTTCCAGTTCCAAACGGCTGATTGTCTCCGAGAGTGCTTCATAATCAAGCTGAGCCAGCGGTGTGAGCGCAAGCAGCAGCATTACAAGTCCGCATAAAACAGCTGCCGCTTTTTTCGATGTGCCTTTTGGTATAAGCGACAGCAGCCCTGCGCTCAAGAACGCTCCAGCCGTCAGCCGCAGCAGATATCCCCGCACAGCCTCCATCATCCCGACGCCACCTTCATAAAGCAGCAGGTACTGAACAAAAGCATCAGTGCAGCGCTCCCCGTCATACCGAGAACATAGCCCATAGCGCTGCTCTGCGCGTCAATCAAAGCGGCATGCTCCTTTCCTGCTGCAAAGCCAGCGATTGCGGCCGTCAGCTTCATGGTCAGATAGCATATTGTGATTTTAAAAAACGGAACCAGCGCCAGCGCAAGAACCGCCATAATCCCGAATGTTCCCGCCGTCGCACGCAAAAGCTTCGCACTTTGCAGCACAGCCTCAGACGCGTCGGAGGCAATGCCTCCCACGACTGGGATTGCAGCGGACAGCGTTGACTTTGCCGCATTTATCGCCGCCTCGTCACTGCTTCCGGACAGTAGACCTGTTAAAGACAGGTACGCTGTAAACACATACATCACACCCTTCAGCAGCGCTGCAATGCACCAACCCAAAAGCCGCCGGACGCTTGCAAGCTTTCCACTGGGCAGCGCACATTCAGCTGCGGCAAGCCCGACAAACACATAAACGAGCGGAACGATCAAGCTTCGGACGAGTGTTGTAAGCAGACTAAAAAAGAGAGAAGAACCCATATACAGAGTGCTTGCGCCCGTCAGCGCCCCGGACGCAGCAGCCGCGCCGCACATCACCGGAAGAAGCAGCTTGGAGTATGCCTCCATTTCGTCCAGCACGGAAACGGCTAGACCGATCATGCTCTTAATATTCGTTGCAAACAGCAGCGTGATGGCAAGCGCGCCCGTCATGGCCTGAATATGCAGCCGGTCGTCCGGGACGCTCTGCCGGACAAGCTGGCAGATAAGCGCAGCCGACAGCAGCAAGGAAGCCGTCTGCACAGCTTCGCGCAGCGTACTGATTGACAATCCGGACGCCCATTTAATGATTGCAAGAATTGCTTCTCCTGGGTCTGTGCGCGCCGCAGGGCTGTACGCGCGCAGTGCGTCCTGTGCATCATCCGGGAGGCCGTCAGTCAGCGTGTCAACATTCAAAATCTGCCGTTCCTCTTCCAGAACGTCCATCGCAAGGACAGGCACTGTCAGCGCGGCCAGAATACAGAGAACTATCACACAGCGCCGCATATCAGCCTCCGATCATCGTTTGCAGCAGGGACAGAACCAGTTCCAGAAGCGGCAGTGCCAGATAGAAGCTGACAAAGCCGCAGCAGATCTCGACCGCCTGCGCCAGCGCCTGCTGGCCGCTGTCCCGACAGATCGTTCCTGCCAGCTGCGCGAGAATCCCTATGGCAGCTGTTTTAAAAAGCGGCGCAAACACGGCCCCGGACAGGCCGGTCATATCCGCAAGCCGGTGAAAAAAAGCAAGAACCGGAGAAAAAAAAGGAAGAGACGTTAAAAAGCAGAGCACGCACAGCAGCATACACAGACATAACGTTAACTCTGGTGCCTGCTTTTTCAGAAGCAGGCAGATCACACTGCATAGAAGCACCGCAGCGATCAGTTTTCCAACTGTATCCATCAGAATTCAAACAGTGTTTTGACCATGTCAAACAGTTCAGCGATGCGCTGCACAACAATCATCAGCACAACAACCAGCGCTGCCAGCGAGGTCATGGTCGCCTGCTCCTCCCGCCCTGAACGCACAAGGACCTGATTGAGAATGGAGACAATGATCCCGACAGCAGCAATCTTAAAAATCAGATCAATATCCATATCAGATCAGGATCACCGCCATTGCCAGGCCCGTGCAGATCCCCAGCGTCAGATAGGTTCTGCATCGCGCTGCCGCACCGCTTTGCAGCGCCTTTGCCTCCTCTCGAAGACGGGACAGCGCCAGATCGATTGCCTGTACGCTCCCCTCCGTATCATACTTTCCGAGCGAATCGAACAGACTTAGGAGCGTGTCCTGCGCCGCAGAAGAAAGGCACAGCCCGCGCGTCTGTGCAAACGCCTTACGGCAGGCATAGCTGACCGTGCAAGCCTGCATAGAGGACAGCATGGACGCAAGCTGAGAAAAGAAGTCCGCGATCTCGCGGTTCCGGCTGCCGCTGAGCACAGTGAAGATTTCCGGCAGTGGCGTCAGCCTGTATAGCAGTTCATGCCGGATACGCAGCAACGCATCGATCAGCGCAAGCGTCTGCGCCTGCTGCCGCCTCACCGTCCCGGCTAATCCGGCGCCGACCGCGCCGGAGGCTGTCAGAATCAGGCTTAATCCGATCAGTTTCAGCATGTTGGATCCTTTCCGCGTGAAACGCTCTGTTCTTGTCCAGATAAAGCACCTGCCGAAAAATCCCCAAGGAAAACAATTTCCGGCAGAGTGGTTTGCTTTTCAACTCCTCTGCAGAGCCAGCGTGGATCGTTGCAATCAGTTTGACGCCGCAACTGCCCGCCTGCCGGAGCGCCATAATGTCCTCTGGCTGCGTGATTTCGTCAACTGCAATCCACTGCGGGTTCATGCTACGCAGCAGCATGAGCATCCCATCGCCTTTCGGACAGCCAGAGAGCACGTCCGTACGCGGCCCAAGATCAAACTGCGGCACACCATGCACCGCTCCAGACAGTTCCTGCCGTTCATCCACAACGGCCACGCGCTGTCCGACATCTGAAAGCGTTCGGATGCAGCTGCGCAATAGCGTTGTTTTCCCGCTTCCGGGTGCACCGGCAAGCAGACAGGATTCCTGCAGATACGGAAGCAGCCGCTCTGGCGGTTGCCGGATGTCGTGCGGAACGCGGAGCGCAATGGATGAAATTTCCCGGATTCCGGTTATGCAGCCGTTCTGCACAACTGTGCTACCACAGACACCGATCCGGTATCCGCCCGGCAGACTGAGATAGCCGTTTCGCAGCTGCTCCTGTACAGCGTACTGTGATTGCGCGGAAGCGTTCAGAAGAACCTGTTGAAGTTCATTCTGCGTCAGAACGCCTCCGGCATTCAGTATCTGTTCGTAGCCTGCATACAGGACGGACGGCTTCTGCCCCACACGCAGTCTAAGTTCTTCTATCCGTGATTCCGGTGTATGGAGCAGCACCGCGCGTACCGTCTGCGGAAGGATGCGCAGAATCTCGTTTTCCATTCACTCACCCCCCAATCCAAGTCTATTGTTTGTCCGCTCCTGGTATGCCATCTTCTTGACAAACCCACCGACACATTGTAAAATAACACTACTTGAAATGCCCCAGTACCTCAGTTGGATAGAGGGTCCGCCTCCTAAGCGGCAGATTGTTCGATTCCTTCGAGCAGTGAAAATTGCATAAA
>ENA-UOOA01003648-UOOA01003648.1-human-gut-metagenome-genome-assembly--contig:-P61old-NODE-3648-length-18782-cov-7.714103_pt1 | contig 18782 bp, 18 predicted proteins | sample MGYA00242467_ERZ724014 | MGnify/ENA metagenome assembly ERZ724014 | reverse complement strand
TTATGCTTATTGAAATTCTATATGAGCGTGGGCTTATAAACAAGGCCACATTTGATGCCGTGAGAGAAAAAGTTAAATCCGAAAATCCGCACAATTCACAGGCGGCTTAATGTCAAATATACTTAAAACACAAGGAGGAATTTTTATGACAAACACAATTTTTAAAAACAACACGAAAATCGGGAATCCTTACGATTTTCTTGACCGCAACAGACATCGCAAAATGGTCTTTTACGGCCGTGTGTCCACCGAACACGAAGCACAGATGGCTGCTCTCGAAAATCAAATTGAATGGTACGATGACCAAGCGAAATATCACCCCAACTGGGAGGTGCTGAACAAATATATCGACGAGGGAATAACGGGAACGCAGGCGAAAAAGCGACCGGCATTTCTGCAAATGATAGAGGACGCAAAGAAAGGAAAATTTGATTTGATTGTAACCCGTGAGGTCTGCCGATTTGCGAGAAACACCGTTGACACTCTTGTTACCACAAGAGAACTGAAAAATATCGGCGTTGAGGTGTATTTTGTGGAGGATAATATTTGGACAATGGACGGAGACGGTGAACTTCGACTGACAATTATGGCAACTCTTGCACAAGAAGAAAGTCGCAAAACATCGGAGCGTGTAAAAGCTGGACAGCATATCAGCCGCCAGCAAGGTATGGTGTACGGCAGAGGAAATATCTTGGGTTATAACCGTAAAGCAAAATCCACATACACGATAAATCCCGAACAGGCGGAAACCGTGCGAATGATTTTTGATTTGTACTTACAGGGCGAAATGGGCGCTTCCAAAATTGCGAACGAGCTCACACGGCTTGGACGAAAAAATGCATCGGGTTTGGTAAAGTGGTCACCGTGCGTAATTACGAGAATTGTCAATAACCCTACATATATGGGTTATCAGGCTTACGGAAAATCATACAGCAACAACTATCTTGAACAAAAGCGAATACTTAATAACGATTTTTCCACATATATGCTCGTAAAAAGCGATTATGAGCCTATTATAACCGAGGAAGAATGGTATCGGTGTCAGGAAATCAAGCAACGGAGAGTAACAAAAACAATAGGCGTTTCTACCGACGGCAAGAAGAAACAACCGAATCACGGCAAAAACGAAACAAAAGACCTGTGGGCAACCAAATTGAAATGCCGATGCGGAGCGTCCTTCCGCAGAAATCGCTGGCACAAAAACAACAACGCACCTTGGTCATACGGATACCTTTGCTATAACAGGTTGAACAATGGCTCCGCTCAAAAACGGCGTGACGCAGGATTGGACGATACCGGCTACTGCGACCAGACCGAAATACCCGATTGGAAACTTGAAATGATGGGCAAAATGATTATGGAGCAGGTATGGCGGACAAGAGCCGAAGATATAAAGCTTGCCTGTAAAATACTCAACGAATGTTATAAACCGGATATTAAAGCTCCTCGACAAAACAAATCGGTTATACTTGCAAATATCGAAAAACTGAAATCCAAAAAGGATAATCTTTTGGATATGCGCAGCGACGGCGAAATCACAAAAGAGGAATTTTTGAACAAGAAAGAAGAAATCGACAAAAAAATTTCACAGCTGACCGCAGAATATGAAAAAGACGATTGCCCGACCGAAAGCGACGAAGCAGGTTTGGAACTCAGTAAAATTGAAGCGGCGCTGAATGAGCTGATTGATTTTTCACAACCGGTCTTGCCACGTGAAATTTATCAAAAGTTTGTTTCAAAAGTTACGCCTTACAGCAAAACACATTACAGGTGGTATCTGAATTTAGACGGCAAGGGAACACAGACGGCAGATGTTAAGGTGAACGGCAGAAAATCCAATGCGGCTGTCGCATTCTGCGATGAGGGGGAAATTCCCCCGGTACATTTTAAAGAGATTATTTTCTTTAATATTTTGAAACAGGAAATTATAAATAAAAAATCGTTTTTCGTGGCTACTCTGCACAGGCAGCTATCAAGGAGCAGAGCAACAAGTAAATCCCGCTCTTAAAATTGCCATTTGACGGTCGGTGTACACCAACACAAAGCCTCATTTGGCAGGATGTAAAAATTCTGTGTATAGTAAAAAAGCCAGCCACTGCCGGATACCCGGCAGTGGCTGGCTTGCCTATTAAAAACGGGCAAGAAGTATTGCTTTTTTCAATTTTCTGTTGTATACTGTGTTCAGACAAAGCCACCAGGATACTCCGTGCTTTGTCTAAGGGAATGAAGTTCTCCCTCAGCCACAGCCCATGGTCTGTGCTGAAACCGCCGTTAAAAGCTGATGACTTCTGCATTTTGTGCAGGAGGCATTGGCTTTTCTGCGTTTATAGGAGGCTTTTTTCTATGGTAACATCCCTCTCGCTTGTCTTTCTCGTCGGGCTGGCTTTCGCCGCGATCTGCGAGAAAATCCACCTGCCGAAAATCGTCGGCATGATCGTCACCGGCATCCTGCTCGGCCCGTATGTACTCGATTGGCTCGACCCACAAATTCTCGGCATCTCCTCGGAGCTGCGGCAGATCGCCCTCGTCATTATTCTGCTGAAAGCCGGGCTGTCACTCAATCCGGCCGATCTCAAAAAGGTCGGGCGCTCCGCGATATTGCTGTCATTTTTGCCAGCCAGCTTTGAAATTCTCGGTTATGTGCTCTTTGCGCCTCTGCTTTTCGGCATTTCGCGTATTGAAGCCGCTGTGATGGGGACGGTACTTGGCGCCGTTTCGCCTGCTGTGGTTGTTCCGCGGATGCTGCGGCTGATGGAAGAAAAACGCGGAACCGAAAAGAGCATTCCGCAGCTTATCCTGGCCGGAGCGTCCTGCGATGATATTTTCGTCATTGTGCTTTTCACCACCTTTGTCGGCATGGCACAGGAGGCGTCCGTCCGTGTGAAAGCCCTGACAAATATCCCGGTTTCCATCATTCTCGGCATCGCCGCCGGTGCACTGTGCGGGTTCATACTCGCCTGGCTATTTGAATTGGCACACAAAAGAAATGCCAGCATCCGCCAAAGCGTAAAAACCATCCTTGTGCTGGGAACGGCGTTTTTGCTCATGGCTCTCGAAGCGTGGCTTGATGGAAAAGTACCGCTGTCGGGATTGCTCGGCGTGATCAGCATGGCGTGTGTTGTGCAGAGGCGCACGCGAACTGCGGTTTCGTCCGATATGTCGGCAAAGCTTGGCAGACTTTGGCTTGCCGCCGAAGTGCTTCTGTTTGTACTTGTCGGTGCAGCCGTGGATATCCGTTATACCCTCAGCGCCGGGGCAATGGCGCTTGTCATGCTATTTCTGGCACTGCTCTTTCGCTCGGTTGGCGTCCTTATCTGCCTGATCGGCACCGGGCTCAACCGTAAAGAAAAGCTCTATTGCGTGATCGCCTATCTTCCCAAGGCCACCGTGCAGGCAGCCATCGGTTCGGTCCCGCTTTCGCTCGGTCTTCCCTGCGGGAACATCATTCTCTCGGTTGCCGTCCTGTCCATCCTCATCACCGCCCCGCTCGGCGCGCTCGGCATGGATCTGAGCGGCCCAAAACTGTTATCCAGGCAGCCATAGCCGCCTGCCTCTGTGAGGATACGGCAAGGTATGGCGTTGTATCAATCAAGAGGCGTAGGTGAAATGGCGAAAAACTTGTGATTATACACCGCTATTACTTTCTTGTTAAATTCTACAAGTGTGAAGTTATCCCCAATAGATGCGGTGTTATACACTTGTTTTTCATTCATTGAATACATGCTGGACCATTTATAGCTTAACTGAGCGGGAATATCAAAATGATGACAAGTAAAACACAAGCGGTATGGTCTGTAGCTATGCCATTTTGTCCCTCCTCGCTTAAAATCGCTTTTTTCTATTAAGGTATCGTTCTTGAGTGTAAATGCTGTTCTTTTTATTTTCAGGCACATAATACCGACATATGTAATGGATACAATTGCGCCAAAAATCAAAATCACTGTTACTGCTTCAAACAATGTATTCCCAATAGGAAGGCGGCTTTTTATGGCATTATTACTGATTGCTATAATTAACCATAAACAGGGAAAACCGATAATTATACCAAGCGTTTCTTGATGCAAATATTGCATTAAATCCTTTTTAATGTGACGAATAGTCAAGACTTCTTTTTCCACATTAGCCACCTCCACATATATTATATAACAAAAATGATTTTTCTCAACTAAAATCTCAAGGATAATCGTTTCGTTTCCATCTTGCTAATTGCGTTGGTGGCATGTTATAATTAGACAAAGCAATCGGGGTACAACGGCTTTTTCGGCTAAATAGCGTCCTTATCGGCTTTGTTGCCCTCCGCTCAGAATACGCCAGTATTCTTCGGTCGGGACGCCGCGCCGCTAAGAAACGCTGTTTGCCGAAAATCTTCGACCTGAAACGAGAAGATTTTTTCGTTTTGGAAGTCGAAGAACGCAGTAATACTGTCGTATTGCGAGTGATGAGACAAACAAAACGGGGAAATATTCCGTTTCAGGAGCCATTGTACCCCGATTGCTTTGTCTAAGCAACACAAATTTACACAAACCACGGAGGAGGATCCCACATGAAAAAATTCCGGACAACAGTATCGGTCGCCATCATGGCCATTGCCGCAGTGGCCGGCCTGTTCCTTGGCGCCACTCTAGATGAGGCGGCAGCCGGTGCCATCCTGTTTTCGATGATTGCCGGAATAGCCTGCATCGTCTACACAATCGACAACCGGGAACAATAATAGCGCTGGATAAATACGGCAAAGGGCACAGCTTCTGTTCCGAAGCTGTGCCCTTTCTCGCGTGCAGGATCAGTACACCACGGCATCATCCGCCGTAAATCCGCCGAGAGAATGCGCCTTCACCTGAACGCAGACAAAGACCATGCCCTCATCAGCGGCCGCCGAGAACTGCCGCTTTGCTGCGGGGTCGACCCTGAGCCAATCACCGCCCGCAAGTGCTACCTCTTCTCCGTCAATGACCGCCTTGCCCCTGCCGGAAAGGATCCCGTAGATCTCCTCGTTGTTCTTGTGGGAGTGAACGAACGGGACGCCGGCGCCGGCGGGAAGCCGGTTGATGCTGACCTCCGCGCCGGTCAGGCCGAGCGCTTCGTGGAGCTCCGTTCTGCCTTCATTGCCGATGGTGGTTTTTGTGTAGTTTTTCATACTGTTTCCCTCCTAAGGATTTGGCAAATTTCTTTGCGTTGTCTAAAGTCTACCGCCCTTTTCCTCCGAAAACAAGTACGCACTTTTTTATAACTGTACACTTTCTAAAGAATGTGTGGTATACTGTTGTCCGTGAGGTGAAAAACACATGAAAACAAAAGCCGAATTGCCCGCCTGCCCGGTGGCCACCGCCGTATCCCTGATCGGTGGAAAGTGGAAGCTGTTGATCCTCCGCAACCTGCAATCGCGGCCGTGGCGCTTCAATGAGCTCCAGCGGGATCTGGACGGGATATCCCAAAAGGTGCTGACCGATAGCCTGCGCCAGATGATCGACGACGGCCTTGCCTACCGGCACGATTTCGGCGAAATGCCGCCCCGGGTGGAATACGGGCTGACCGATCTCGGCCGACAGATGCTGCCCATTATCCAGGCTCTTGCCGACTTCGGAAACTACTACAAATCGACACTGAAGCAATAAACCCGGTGCAGTTTTATCAATCCGGAGGGGGCGATCATTTTGCACATTGAACCGTACAGCGAGAAATATACCAACGAGATCATTGCGCTCATCCTGGACATTCAGAATACCGAGGCGAGGATTGCCTTGCCGCTGTCGGAGCAGCCGGACCTGCTGGATATACCCCGGTACTACCGGCAGGGCGGCGGCGAATTCTTTGTTGCCGTATCCGATGGCAAGGTCATTGGAACAATCGGGCTTATGGTACGGGAACAGCACTGCGCTATTCTGAAGAAATTTTTTGTCCACAGGGACTTTCGCGCACAGGGGATCGGCCTTACTCTGTACAGCGAACTGCTGCGCCACGCCAAACGGCAGGGCGTTCAGCACATTTTCCTGGATACCCCCTCTGTGGCGCGCGTTTCTCACCGGTTTTATGAAAAGGCCGGATTTCACCGGATCCGCGCAGAAGAGTTGCCAATCGCCTATTCGTATCCGGACAGAAACAGCCTCCTGTACAGGCTGGATATCTGAAGCCTGCCGCCGGGCGCTCCGAAACCGCCGCATAACATCCAGGAGCACGAAGAATCAGGAAATCCTGCGCGCACTTTGGTACACTGGTACGGCAGAGAGGGAGTGAAAAAGTGGATTGGATACAGGGAATACAGCGGGCAATCAATTATGTGGAGGCCAATATCACCGAAGAGATTGATTTTGAAGAGGTGGCCAGGCAAGCCTACTCCTCCCCCTTTCATTTTCAGAGGGTATTCGGTATTCTGTGCGGTCTGTCGCTCGGTGAGTATATCCGGCTGCGCAGGCTTTCTCTGGCCGGGGAGGAGCTGTCCGGAGGAAACGCCAGGATCATTGATATTGCGCTGAAGTACGGATATGATACGCCAGAAAGCTTTTCCCGTGCCTTTACACGGTTTCACGGTATTGCCCCCAGCGAGGCAAAGCACAGCGGCAATATCAAGATATTCACCCCCCTGTCTGTAAAACTGATCTTAACAGGAGGCAGCAGGATGGATTACAGAATTGAAAAAAGAGAGGCATTTCAGGTAGTCTGCAAAAGAAAGCAGGTCAACAAGCCGCAATCGGCCAATGCACCGCAGGATATCACCGCCATGTGGCGGGAATACGGTGCAGACGGCACGATCAACCGGCTGGTTGCCTGCCTGCCGGAGAGCCCGGTGATGAAGGGGCTGCTCGGCATCTGTTTTTCCTCGCAGCTGGATGCAAAGCGGTTTCCCTATGGCATTGGTGTAGAATACGACGGAAGAAAGATTGAGGATGACCTGGAGATCGTCAGCATCCCGGCAAACACCTATGCGGTATTCACCTGCAAGGGGAAGGTGCCCGATGCGTTTATTTCCACATACAACCGGATCGTAACGGAATTTTTTCCGCAAAGCGCGCAGTATGAATACGCCGAAAATGTGGAGTTTGAGGTGTACCCATCAGCCGATATCTCTGACCCGCAGTATCAGTGCGAAATCTGGATCGCCGTCAAAGAGAAAACCGTATAGACAAAGCACTCCCCGTGCCATCGTTCCAGCGGCACGGGGAGCGTTTGCATATTGAGAAACCGGCCGGGGTGTGGTATCATGAAAGCAGCAGGCCAAAAAACGGAAGGGGGAACGCAGCCGCATGAGACTGTATGAAATGTGCGACAGAAGCACACAGCAATTAACACCGCTGCTGGAGGTTTGGGAGAGCTCTATCCGGGCTACCCACCTCTTCCTCTCGGGTGCAGAGATACAGGCGATCAAGGCCTCCGTTCCGCAGGCACTGAGGAATGTCAAACACCTGATTGCCGTCGAAAACGCGCACAATGAACCGATTGCTTTTCTGGGAGCAGAAAACGGCCGACTGGAGATGCTGTTCATCACGCCATCGGAAAGAGGAAAAGGCCTCGGCAGGCAGCTGCTGCAGTACGGCATTGAGAATTATGGCATCCGTGAAGTCACCGTCAATGAGCAAAACCCACAGGCGGTCGGCTTTTATGCACACATGGGATTTCGGCCGTACAAACGGACGGACCGCGACGAGGAAGGCGGCCCCTATCCGCTGCTGTATATGAAGCGGCCGTGACCATTTCGCCGTTCTGCGCCGCTGAAATCAACACAAACCGCCACGCCTGTTGTTCCGTTTGCCCTTCTTCCGCGGTATCATAAAGCCATCAAATGAAGGAGGCAACAAACCATGAACACAGACAAAATCTACGCAGAACACCTGGCAAACGAATACGCCCCAAAGGACACCTCCAAGGTTGTGGCACTCCGCAAGCTGGATGCCAGAGCCAAGCGCCCGGCAAACATTTTCACCTATACCCTCGGCGTTGTTTCCGCCCTGGTCTTCGGCCTGGGCATGTGCCTGGCCATGGGGCAGATCGGCAGCGGCACCACCGGCTCCTTTGTGGGGGGCATCCTGATCGGTGTGCTCGGCATGGCAGGCATGGGGATCAATTATCCGCTCTACCGGCGCATTCTCGAAAATGGCAAAAAGAAATACGCCTTTGAGATCATGGAGCTGGCCAAAGAGATCAGCGAGAAGTAACCCGTGCAAATGCAAAGGCTGCAGTCAATCGCGGGCAGGCTCCTGTACCCGCCGAAATGGATTTTGCTCCCGCTCCCACCCGCTGTGTTTACGGCGCTGGTCTATATTTTCCTCACCGGGCAGGATAGCAGCGCGCTGGCATACCCGGTTTACGGGTTGTCCGCCTATTCCCTCACCATCCTGCTGGCGGCTCTGCCAAAGTGGGTTAGCCGGACACAGACTGCCCTCCGGAGCAGCAGGACGGTACAGAAGATCGCTTCCCTCCAAATCGTCGGACGGTATCGGTATGACGGCGCTTTTCGGGAGGATGTCCGTATCGGCCAGGGGATGGCGGCCAATCTTTTCTATGTGGTTTTCCGTACCGTTACCGGCATCCGCTATGCCTCGGTATGGTTCATCTCCATGGCCGCCTACTACCTGGTGCTGGGTGGGCTGCGGGCTTATCTGCTTCTCTGCCATCGCCGCCGCAGCGCTGCGGCGGCATGCCGCTGCTACCGCAGAACTGCGTGGCTGCTGTTTCTCCTGAACCTCCCGATGGGCGGCATGATCCTGCAGATGGTGCGGACGGACGCCGGCTATTCTTACCCCGGCTATGTGATTTACCTGTCTGCCCTCTACACCTTTTACACTGTTACGGCGGCTATTATAAATCTGGTCAAATTCCGCCGCCGGGGCAATCCCATTCTGTCCGCCGCCGGGGTGCTGAATTTCATCTCTGCCATGATGGCAATTCTCGGCCTGCAGACGGCCATGATCTCCCGCTTTTCCGAAAACAGCGAAGGTTTTCGTCGCACAATGAACGCCATCACCGGCGGGGCTGTCTACGGTATCGTCATTACCATCGCCATATATATGCTGCTGCACAGCTGCACACAACAAAGGAGGGAACAGACGCTTGAATAGAGCCGAAAGCAAATATTTTGCCACGGCCGTCCGGATGGATCAGGCCTTTCTGGAACTGATCGAAAAAAAGGACTTTGCCTATATCACCGTGAAGGAGATCTGCGAGAAGGCCGGGGTCAACCGCTCCACCTTCTACCTGCACTATGAGACCGTCGGCGATCTTTTGGCCGAAAGCACACAGTATATCATCGACCAGTTTGTGGCTTTCATGCCGCACGACACGACAGACTTTCTGGAAAAGCTGAAAAACCGCCCGCTGGAAGAGCTTTACCTGATCACACCGGAATATCTGACGCCGTACCTGGAGTACATCCGGGAACACCGCCGCATATTCCGGGCAACCGTGGAGCAGGCCGCAACCCTGCGGATGGATGATGCTTACCGTGCGCTGAACCACCATGTGCTGACACCGATCCTGGAGCGCTTCCGCATCCCGCCCGAGGACCAGAAGTATGTCCTGCCATTCTACATCAGCGGCCTGATGGCAGTGATCAATGAGTGGCTGAAGAGCGATTGCGCCGACTCCATTGAACACCTCATTTCCGTCATACAGACCTGCATCCCACGCAGCGGGAATAAACGGAGGGAACTATGCGAGTAGAACAGTATGTTATGGCCTATAGCGTAGAGCAGGACCGGCTTCGGGCAATTCTGCCGGCCCCGTACACCTCCCCGCGGCCGGTACTCCGCATTAATGCAGATATTCGGGACGGCACCACAGGGTATCTCGAATTCAATACAGCTATAGAACAGGAAGGACACACAGGCTGGCTCAATGTCGGTTATTGGGCGGCCTTCCCCTTTGTTCGCCAAGGGAAACGGGTGACCTTCGGAACGGATTTTCTGGAGATCTCCTTCCTGCGGGTCGGCATTGAAGGCTCATGCCCGGCCGAAAAGGACAGTGCCGGCTGTTATTTTATCGGAGCGGAGACCACGCTGCGCCCGCCGGAGCCGATTGCCTGCCGCAAGGAATTCTGTGACTGCGATTTCCGCTGGAAATTTCCCGGTGCCGCACATGGTGTCAGCTGCGGAAAAACGCTTCCGGCATACCCCACAGAGCCAAGAATTGTTTATCCCCACAAGACCTTTACCGTGGAGAATGCCGCACGCATTCCCTGCGAACAAGTGCTGGGCGCCTATGCCGTTGTGTTTGACCGGTAGAAATCTTTATACTCCCCCCTGCCGCTTTTCAGCGGCAGGGGGCTTTTTCTGCATTGAAGAGCTGCCGGAAATGTGGTATACTGGGGATAAAGTTGCTGTTTTCGCCGGCGCTTTACGCCCGGAAGAGCCAAATTCCACTATTCGGAGTGAAAAAGCGTGAAAGATCAAATGTGTATCCGCGGGGCCAAGGTTCACAATCTGAAAAACATTGATGTCGACATCCCGCTGAACAGGATCATCGGCATTGCCGGCGTGTCCGGCTCCGGCAAATCCTCGCTGGCGCTGGGCGTGCTGTACGCGGAGGGCTCGCGCCGCTATCTGGAAGCGCTGTCCACCTACACCCGCCGCCGGATGACCCAGGCCTCCAAAGCCTGCGTGGACGAGGTGCTGTATGTCCCCGCGGCACTGGCACTGCACCAGCGCCCCGGCGTGCCGGGCATCCGCAGCACCTTCGGCACGGGGACAGAGCTGCTGAACAGCCTGCGGCTGATGTACTCCCGTCTGGCCAGCCATCGCTGCCCGAACGGGCACTATCTGAAGCCCTCTCTGCTGGTGGCCGCCGGAAAGGAACTGGTGTGCCCGGAATGCGGCGTGTCCTTCTATGCGCCGTCTGCCGAAGAGCTGGCATTCAATTCGCAGGGCGCCTGCCCGGAATGCAGCGGCACCGGCATTGTCCGCACAGTCGATCTGAATACGCTGGTGCCGGACGATTCCCTGACCATTGACGGGGGCGCAGTCGCCCCGTGGAACAGCCTGATGTGGTCGCTGATGACGGATATCTGCCGCGAAATGGGCGTACGCACGGATGTGCCGTTCCGGGAGCTGACGGAAAAGGAAAAGGATATCGTGTTCCATGGCCCGGCGGAGAAAAAGCACATCTTTTACCACAATAAGAACACCGGCCAGGCAGGAGACCTGGACTTTACCTATTTCAATGCCGTTTACACCGTAGAAAATGCACTGGCCAAGGTGAAGGACGAAAAGGGCATGAAGCGGGTGGAAAAATTCCTGAAAGAGGCTGTTTGCCCGGTCTGCCGCGGCACACGGCTGTCCGCTGCCGCCCGTGCGCCAAGGCTGCGGGGAATATCCCTGGATGAGGCCTGCATCATGACGCTGTCCGCGCTGGTGGAATGGGTGCAGGGCGTTCCCGGCAGCCTGCCGGAGGAAATGCGCCCCATGGCGGAGAGCATCTGCGAGGCCTTTGAAAGCACCGCAAAGCGGCTGATGGAGCTGGGACTGGGCTACCTGACCCTTGATCGTTCGGCCTCTACCCTCTCCACCGGTGAGCGCCAGCGGATGCAGCTGGCGCGCGCTGTGCGCAACCGCACCACAGGCGTGCTTTATGTGCTGGACGAGCCATCCATCGGGCTGCACCCCGCCAACATCGTGGGGCTTACCGGCGTGATGCATGACCTGATCGCCGACGGCAATTCCGTGATCCTGGTAGATCACGACACACAAATTCTGAAAGAGGCGGACTGGATTATCGAAATGGGGCCGGAGGCGGGCGCCGGGGGCGGCCATGTGATCGCACAGGGCACAGTCCCCGCCATTGAGGCAGCTCCCGCTTCGCAGATCGGGCCGTTTCTCTCCGGCAGAGCCGAAACCATGCTGCGCAACGGCATCGCCAGGGAAGCGCTGTTTGCCGAGGGCGTCATCCACCTCTCCACCGCGCAGATCCATACCGTCAAGCCTCTGGAGGTGGATATCCCCAAGGGGCGTCTGACGGTCGTTACCGGCGTTTCCGGCTCCGGCAAGACGACGCTGGTACTGGAAAGCCTGCTCCCCGCACTGGCGGCCAGCATCGACGGCCGGGCGCTGCCGGCGCATATCCGCGCAATCAATGCCGAGGGTATCCGGCACAGCAAGCTGATCGACGCTACCCCCATCGGCATCAATGTCCGCTCGACTGTGGCTACCTACGCAGGCATCCACGATGAGCTGCGCAAGCTGTACGCCAGATCGGCCGACGCCAAGGCACAGGGCTGCAAGGCAAGCGATTTTTCCTATAATACCGGTTCGCTGCGCTGCCCGGAATGTGACGGCACCGGCGTTGTGAGCCTGGATGTGCAATTCCTGCCGGATGTCAACATTCCCTGTCCGGCCTGCCGCGGCTCCCGCTATGCGCGGGCCGCCTACACCATCCGGCTGATGAACCCGGACGGACAGACCGCCTCTCTACCGGAGCTGATGGATATGGATGTCAACTCCGCCATCGACTTCTGCAAGGGCATGAAAGCCGTCAGCCAAAAGCTGCATATTCTCAAACAGCTTGGCCTCGGCTATCTTACGCTTGGCGAGGAAACGCCCAGCCTGTCCGGCGGCGAGGCGCAGCGCCTGAAGCTGGCCAGTGAGATCGGTAAAACGCAGACGGATTCTGTGTTCGTCTTCGATGAGCCTTCTATCGGCCTGCATCCGCTGGATGTGCAGGTGCTCCTTGGTGTTTTCCAGGCACTGCTGGATGCCGGGGCGACCGTTATCGTGATCGAACACGACCGCGATGTGATCCGCAATGCCGATTATGTGGTGGATATGGGTCCCGGCGGCGGCGAAAACGGGGGGCGGATTATCGCCACCGGCACACCGCAGGAGATCCGGGAAAACCGGAACAGCATCACCGGCCGCTATTTATGAGCCGCCGCAGATCGCGAAGGCTTCCCCGGCGGCGCCGGAAATCGTCCATCCATACCACTTTTGACAAGGAAGCATCCGTATGCATCACACTCGAAAATCCTCCATGGATATGACCGCACAGCTGGATCACGGGAAAATTCTTCCCCTGATCGTCCGGCTTTCGGTGCCTGCCGTTATTGCGCAGCTGATTACCTTTCTGTACAACATCGTTGACCGGATGTATGTGGCCAGGATCGCAAACTCCGGGATGGACGCCCTGGCGGCGCTGGGGATCGTCCTTCCGATCACCCTGATTATACAGGCCTTTGCCAATCTGGTCGGCCTTGGCGGCGCGCCGCGAGCCGGCATCAAGATGGGCGAGGGCGACATGGCCGAGGCCAACCGCATCTTCAACACCGCATTTTCTCTGCTCACCGGGATCGGCCTGCTGCTCGGCTGCGCCGCCTTTGTATTTGCCGGGCCAATCGTGCAGCTGTTCGGCTGTCCGCCCAGTGCAGTGGAATTTGCCGTCTCGTACTTAAGGATCTACGCCTGCGGCACCCTCTTCGTCATGCTTGCCCAGGGGCTAAATCCGTTCATTCTCACCCAGGGCTATTCCCTGATCGCCATGGGGTCGATCCTAGTAGGCGCGCTGATCAATATTGCGCTTGACCCGCTGCTGATATTCACCCTGGGCATGGGGGTACGCGGCTCCAGCCTGGCCACGCTCATCTCCCAGCTTTGCTCCTGCCTGTGCGTGGTGACGTTTTTCTTCACCCGCACCAGTCTGTTCCGCTTCCGCCTGCGCGAGATGCGGTTTTCTCTTGCCAGGGTGGCCAGTATTCTGTCCCTCGGGGTTACCCCCTTTGTGATGGCGATAACCGAATGCGCTATTCAGGTGGTGTTCAATATCAACCTGAACCGTGCCACCGGCGGGAACCGCGATTACACCGCGGCACTGACCGTGATGCTCAGCGCGCTGCAGCTGATCTCCCTGCCGCTCAATGGACTTGGCAACGGTGTGCAGCCATTCGTCAGCTATAACTATGGCAAGGGCGACGAAGCCCGACTGAAAAAGGGCATCCGGTATGTCACCGCCATTGCCTTTGTTTTCTGTCTGATCATTTGGTCGCTCTCCATGGCCATCCCGCAGATGTATGCCCGTCTGTTCTCGGCCAGCGCGGCCGTTACGGCAATTGTCCGCAGCTACTGCCCGCTGTTTCTGATGGGCTCGATCATGTTCTTTGTGCAGATGACGCTGCAGAATGTCAATGTGGCGCTGGGGCAGGCGCGGTTGGCCCTGCTGCTTGCCGTAACAAGGAAAGTCATTATCCTTATCCCCCTCTGCTTTGTTCTGACCGACGCCCTGGGCTTTTCCGGCGTATACTTATCCGAGGGGATCGCCGATTTCGCCGCCGGCATCATTACCGCGGTCGTCATTTTCACCTCCCTCCCGCGCATTTTTCATCGGCGGGCAGAGGAGGTAAAGCAGCGCGCAGCCGATGCCGCCGACAATCCGCCCACAGAGCTGTAAAGCATCCGCTGCACCTTGCATTGCTGCCAAAAACGATCCCCATGAGTCGATTTTTGCTGCCGCCAGGCAGCAACCGTAAAGGAGGCGCCCCCATGCCAAAGCTGTTTAAGTATCTTCTCGATTTCGCCGCGCTGGCGCTGCTGTATGGCCTTTGGCTGCGTCCAAAATGGCAGCGTGGCGGCAAGCCTCTCCTGGCAGCCAATACGGTGATGTTTCTTTATCTCTCCGGCGTTCTCTTTGTGACGCTCATGCCGGTCATTGCCTCGCTGCCATTTTGCTTCAATCACCCCTATACCCCCATGCACATGGCACCGTTTGAGGACGCCCTGAAGGGCCGGGGGGATTTCGTCCGGCAGATTGTCCTGAATGTGGTTATGACCGTGCCCTTCGGCTTTCTGTATCCACTGTGCCGCCGCATGGCGGGAAAGCGATGCGGTCTGCTGCGCTGTCTGCTGATGACGCTGGCGCTCACCCTGTCCATCGAGCTGCTCCAGCCGTTGATCAACGGCGCACGGAGTGCGGATATCACCGATGTGATCACCAATACCACCGGCGGTCTGATCGGCTATGGATTCTATGCCCTGTTCGGGCAGAGATGGCCGCGGGCGGAAACCCACCCCTGATCTGCCACACACAAATACGAAACAAAAAAAGCATCGCCTGCCGCTATGCGCGGCAGGCGATGCTTTTTCGTATTTTGAATTTTCCGGTGCGCAATGGTGTCAGAACCGCCAATGCACCGGAGAAGCCAGATAACCGGCAGCATTGTACAGCGTGTGCTGCGGCGCATTGCGGTAGCCAATGTCAATCCCAGCGGCATCAACGGCGGCTTCCCAGCGCAGGTGCAGCGTATTCCCCTCGATGACGGCCGCCGTGGGGGCGTGTGCCGCACCGCCGCGGTCAATCACCTGGATATCCTCCGCCTTCCCGCCGGCAAAATGCAAACCGTCCGCGTGGCTGAAGATCAGCTGCGCGCCGTTTTCCTCCCGGCGGCACGCTGTGCAGATGGGGCCGCTGTATTCCAGCTCCGTGCGGCCAAACTGCCAATGCAGTACCGCATTGGCCAGCGCGTGCCCGACGGTATCCTTGTGCGTCGGATGGATCTCATGGCTTTCGCCGGTTTCCACCAGCGTGACCATAGCCGTGTGCGGGATCTGCCGGCTGGCGCGCTCCTGTGCCAGCCGAATGGAAGCCAGATCCGCACAGGCGGCTCCATCGGCATAGGGCATCAGCTGCACAAGGTAAAACGGCAGCTCCTCCTGCCACAGCGCACGCCAGTTTTCGATCATTTTGGCCAGCAGCTGGTCGTAGTAAGGCGCCTCAGCCCTGCCGCGGTTGCTCTCTCCCTGATACCACAGCACGCCGGCGGCGGTATAGGGCACAATGGGCAGCAGCTTGTGCCAATAGAGCCAGTTATCCTGATTAAAGCGGTAGTTTTCGTAATCGGGATGCGGCTCAGAGACAAGACGCTGGTATTCCGGCGCCTGTGTGATCTCCGGCGCCGTCCAGGCGTCTACACGGGAGGCGCCGGTATTGCAGGAAACGATGCCGATAGGCACCGGCAGCTCATCCGCCAGGTGCAGCGCAAAGCTGCTGCCCACCGCAGAAAAACCAGGCATCTGCTCCTTGGTAAAGGGCTGCCAGCAGGGCTCGTCACAGCCGGCTGTGCGATCCTCACGGTAGTAGTGCGGCTCACGGAAATAGCGCAGCTGCGGCCGGTCGACCGGCTGGATATCCACGGTATCTTCCACATGCAGCTGCATGTTGGATTGCCCACCGGCAATGTACACCTCGCCGATCAGCACATCCGTCCGGCTGACGTTCTCGCTGCCGGACGTGACCGTGAGGGTGTGCGGACCGCCAGCCGGCATCGCCGGCAGATAGCACAGAAAACGGCCGTCCGCCAGCGGGGTGAACGCGACGGACTGCCCGGCCAGAGTAACCGTGCCGGGGGTTTCACTGGCGCCGAAAACGGCAATCGGTTTGTGCCGCTGCAGCACCATATGATCCTGAAAAACATCCGCTAAACACAGCATCGTCATTTATCCTCCCCGGCAATCACTCACGCGTCTTGGCCGCAGTCTCCTTCAGCACACGGGCGATAAAGTCCTCCAGCGGCATGGAGCCAAGGTCGCCGGCCTTACGGTGCCGCACGGAAACCGTGCCGCTTTCGGCCTCCTTGTCGCCGACCACCAGCATATAGGGGATCTTATCCACCTGTGCCTCGCGGATCTTATAGCCCATCTTCTCGCTGCGGGTATCCAGCTCGGCACGGATGCCGGCCGCCTTAAGCTGGGCCGTGACCTCGCCGGCCTTATCCAGCAGACGCTCAGAGATCGGCAGCACACGCACCTGCTCCGGCATCATCCACAGCGGCAGCGCACCGGCATAGGTCTCAATGAGGTAGGCCAGCGTGCGCTCGTAGCAGCCAAGGGAGGTTCGGTGGATGATATACGGCAGCTTCTTCTGGCCGTCACTATCAGTATAATACATACCAAAGCGCTGTGCCAGCAGCATATCAATCTGGATGGTGACCAGCGTATCCTCTTTGCCATAAACATTCTTGTACTGGATATCCAGCTTGGGACCGTAGAAGGCAGCCTCGTCAATGCCAATGTCGTACTGCACATCCAGGTCATCGAGGATCTGCGCCATGGTGCTCTGGGCATGCTCCCACTGCTCCGCCGTGCCCTCATACTTATTCTTCGGGTTGGCGGGATCCCACTGCGAGAAGCGGAAGGTGCACTTATCCAGCAGACCAACGGTGCCAAGGAAGTATTTCGCCAGCTCCAGGCAATCCTTAAATTCCTCCTCCAGCTGATCGGGACGCACCACATTGTGCCCCTCGGAGATGGTGAACTGGCGCACACGGATCAGGCCGTGCATCTCACCGCTGTCCTCATTGCGGAACAGTGTGGAGGTCTCGCCCAGACGCATCGGCAGGTCGCGGTAGGAGCGGGCGCGGTTCAGATACACCTGGTATTGGAACGGGCAGGTCATCGGACGCAGGGCAAAGCAATCCTTGGTATAATCCTCCGGATCGCCCATCACGAACATCCCGTCCAGATAGTGATCCCAGTGGCCGGAAATTTTGTAGAATTCCCGCTTGGCGAACAGGGGGGTCTTGGTGAGCAGATAGCCGTGCTGTTGCTCCACATCCTCCACCCAGCGCTGCAGCAGCTGGATCACGCGGGCACCCTTCGGCAGCAGCACCGGCAGTCCCTGGCCGATGGTATCCACCGTGGTGAAGAATTCCATCTCACGCCCCAGCTTGTTGTGATCCCGTTTTTTGGCATCCTCCAGCCGCTCCAGATATTCCTCCAGCATGGAGGCCTTGGGGAAAGCAATCCCGTAGATACGGGTCAGCATTTTATTCTTGCTGTCGCCACGCCAGTAGGCACCGGTGGCGGACAGCAGCTTAAAGGCCTTCACGCGGCCGACATCCGGCAGGTGCGGGCCGGCGCACAGATCGGTAAACTCGCCCTGCGTATAGAAGGAGATCTCGGCGTCGGCGGGCAGGTCGTTGATCAGCTCCACCTTGTACGGCTCATCCTTCATACGCTCCAGCGCCTCAGCGCGCGGCAGGGTGAAGCGGGTGATCTCGCTGCCCTCCTTGGTGATCTTCTTCATTTCAGCCTCAATAGCGGCCAGTACCTCCTGCGTTACACTCAGGTCAATGTCGATATCATAGTAGAAGCCCTCGTCAATCGAGGGACCAATGGTCAGCTTGGCCGCAGGGTACAGCCGCTTGACCGCCTGCGCCATGATGTGCGAAGCGGTATGCCAATAGGCTTTCTGCCCGTCGTGGTCGTCAAAGGTGAGGATTTCGACCTCGGCATCCTCCTGCAGCGGGGTGCGCAGATCCTCTACCTTGCCGTTCACCCGCGCCGCACAGGCATTGCGGTACAGCCCCATGGAGATATCGCGGCACAGCGCGTCCAGTGTGGTGCCCTCCGCCACCTCGCGCACATCGCCGCCTTTTAGTGTGATCTTCAGCATAACATATCGCTCCTTTTCTGTATTTCGGCTGTTAAAAAGAAAAGCCCCGTCCCTCCAATGAGGGACGGGGCGCTAAGCCTCGTGGTTCCACCCTGCTTCTGCCGTCCGCAGACGGCACTCACGGTTGACGGATAACGGCGTCGGCCGGCACGCCTTGTTTCGGCGCACGCTCCGGGGTGGTAGGTGCTTGCTGTCTGCTCCGCGTCCTTACACCGGCCGGACGCTCTCTGCGGGAGCGGGGCAGCGACCCTCCCCATCAACACTTTACCGTCAGTTTACCACCCCTTTTCGGCATTGTCAAGCGGGAAAGGCGGATTTCGACGAGAAATTTTTCCGGGATAGAGCGCCGGCCGTGCCCGGAACGGCCGCTCTCCGTTCCCCCGCCGCAGAGCCGGGGGGAATTTTCCTCCCGGTTTTTTCTGCAA
>ENA-UOOA01003642-UOOA01003642.1-human-gut-metagenome-genome-assembly--contig:-P61old-NODE-3642-length-18809-cov-5.052842_pt1 | contig 18809 bp, 17 predicted proteins | sample MGYA00242467_ERZ724014 | MGnify/ENA metagenome assembly ERZ724014 | reverse complement strand
CGTGTGCAATGGCTTCAAGGAGTAACAGACTATGGCGGAAGTGAGAGCGGACTCAGTCCGCTTTAACACACGGAAATAGGCGGCGGAAAGCGGCTGATCAGGCAGGTAACCGCCACCCTGCCGGAGAAACTTCATAATAAAAATAGGCGCATTGCTGCGCCGCGGTTGATTTCGTGGAGATGAACAGAGAGGAGAAGCACATGATGAAAACGTGCGAAGCACTCAGACAGCGCATGTTCGCGCTGGCAGGATGTGATTGGGCGGGCGAGGTCTGCTTCAAGGAAGGAGAAGAACTGAGCCTTTTGATGGATGGAGAGCGGCTGACCGTAGAGGCACCGGATATTTCGGCGGCAGCGAGGGGATTGTTTCTGGCGGCGTGCACCCTTCGGGACGGTAAGGACATTCCGGAGCTGCATCAGACGCGGCATATCGCATCCTGCGGCATGATGCTGGATATGTCCCGCGGCGGCGTGATGACGGTGGAAGCGGTCAAGGGGATGATTGACGCGCACGCGGCGTTGGGGCTGAACCTGATGATGCTCTATACCGAGGACACCTATACCGTGCCGGAAGCACCCTATTTGGGCTATCTGCGTGGGCGGTATACGGAAAAAGAGCTTCGCGAGATGGACGATTATGCGGCAGAGTCCGGCGTGGAGCTGGTTCCCTGCGTGCAGACGCTGGCGCATCTGGAACAGTTCCTGCAATGGGACGTCAATCGGGATATCAAGGATAATGACTGCGTGCTGATGATTGACGAGCCGAAAACGTATGCGTGGATTCGCGCGGCATTGACCGCGCTTCGCCGCTGCTTCCGAACGAATCGTATTCATATCGGCATGGACGAAGCGCATGGCGTCGGGCTTGGCGAGTATTATCAGAAGCATGGCGCGGTCAACCGGTTTGAGCTGCTGAACCGCCACCTGAATCGGGTCGTGGATATCTGCAAGGAGCTGGGGTTCAAGCCCATCATGTGGAGCGATATGTTCTATCGCCTTGGCTCTAAGAACAATGATTATTACGACACCGACGCCGTCGTGCCGGAGTCCGCCATCGCACAGATTCCGGATGTGGCGCTATGCTACTGGGATTACTACCATACAGATGAGCAATTCTATGCGGGCATGCTGGAAGGTCATCGGAAGATGGGCAAGGAAGTGGTTTTTGCCGGCGGCATATGGACGTGGTCGGGTATTTTGCCGCATGTCCGAAAGACGAACGCGACGATGTATCCCGCGCTTCGCGCCTGCCTGAAGGCGGGAATCGGAACGGTGCTGGCGACCTTGTGGGGAGACGACGGATGCGAAACGGATTATCGGCTCGCGCTCAATCAGCTTCCGATTTATTCCGAACATGTGTGGCTGGGAGAGGACTGCACGCGCGCAGAGGTCGAGCGCATGGGCGAAAGGCTGACGGGTCTATCGGAAGCCTGCTTCAATGCGGTGGGCGCGTTCTATGCGGATGATGAAGACCACCGTCCGGGCAAGGGACTGTTCTATTGCGACCCGCTGTATCCGCTGACGGAAGGTCTGTGGGATTTGACCGGTTATCGGGAGGGCTTGGAGGAAGGCATTAAAGCGCTGGAGCGGCATCTTGATGATTCGCGCTGTGAATACGCATGGCTGGCGATGCGCATTGCGCTGGAGAAGCTGAATTGGGTGAACGAACTGCGTCCGGCGTATCTGCGCGGCGATAAGGCTGTCGTGCTGACAATGGCAAATGAAAAGCTGCCTGCGATGCGCGAATTGTATGTGAAGATGATGTCTGTCTGGCGTGAGCAATGGGAGAGCGGACGCAAGCGCAATGGCTGGGAAACGATTTGCGCGCGTCTGGGGGCAGTGATTGCCCGTTTGGATGATGTACAGCGAATTCTGCTCCGCTGGGCGGACGGAACGATTGAGTGCGTGGAGGAATTGGACGAAACGCCGCTTCCTGCCAGCCGCCTCTGCGGACGTCAGGATTACCATACGATGAGTTTCCCGCAGTTCCGCTGAGGTATGCACATAAAGCGGACGCCGCCGGAAAGGCTGGAAAATCAAAGACCGATGCTAATCATGGCATCGGTCGAATCTGCGTTTTAAAAGCAACGCTGTATGCGGTTGAGAGAAGCCGTGCAATTCGGATTATTCCATCCTTCAGTCTTCGTCCAGCGTGTAATAGGAGCAGAACTTAATCTCATCGACCTTCAGAATCTCTTTTTCACCGTTGACGCCGTCGTAGAAATAAACCAGCGCGTAGCTCGGCTGAGCATCCGGAACGGCGAGCGTCGTTTCGCAGAGCAGGCAGTAATTCATGCCCGCGACGACCTGACTGCCCAGCAACGCAATCGGCTTATAGACATAGCCGGTCGTGCTTTCTGTCGCTGCTTGGAACGCATCAAGCACATCCTGCGGAATCTCGGTCGGATGATCCACGTTGGCGTACCAGACGCCGAGCAAAGGCTCTTCGGCGAAAGAGGGGGCAATCAGGCAGGAAAGCAGCAGCGCGGCAAGCACGAGAAGCGAAACAAACTTTTTCATCAGAACCATCCTTTCGATTGCTTTCAATGGGTTACACCATTCAGACGAATCGGAAGACGGTTTGGTTCCCAGAAAAATGGAAAAAACTGGTTTCTTTTTTCGGCTTGGGCGAGGCTGTTCCTGCCGCAGTTTTCCATATATGCTAAAAGAGCGTCTGACGACGCTCTTTTAGATTGTAGACAAAAAGCTATTCTCCCCCCGAAGGGGGAGAATAGCCCTTTCCGCAAATGAAAGAATAGCTGAATTTCTTAATTTTGCTATTCAAACCAAGTTTGCTTTGGGGGGATTACATGTCGAATACGCCCATGATGACGATGCCGATAAAGACCATCAGAATGGCGGCGTAGTGCTTGGCACTCAGCTTTTCCTTCAGGAAGATGCGGCTCCAAAGCACGGATGCGGCACAGTAAGAGGAAATGATCGGGGCGCTCATGGCGACGTGCGCGTTGTCCGCCAGCGCGTAGATGTAGAAGAACTGACCGATCGTTTCGCAGACAGCACCGATGTACTTCGGCGCTTCCGAGCGCGGCGTCAGCTTTTCGTGCTTGACGAAAATGACATATGCGCCCGCAACCAGACCGGCGAAGAGGAAGGTCAGCTCGTAGGCGACGTTCGCGGAATCCTCATTCAGCGTTTCCAGAACGAGGCTGTCGGCGAATGTTCCCGCCGCATCGAGAATACAATAGGCAATCGGCAGGAGCAGCGCAAGCAGGGACTTGGCATACTTGTGATTGCTCGCCTGCTGACGGGCGGCGCGAAGCTCGTCGTCCTCGGTCGCTTCCGTGATGCCCAGCGCGATGATGCCGATGGCAACCAGCGCGATGGCGGCAAGCTGCCAGGCGTTCATATCGCCGATGCCCGCGGTTGCAATGGTCAGAATCGCGACCAGCGCACCGGAGGAATTGCAGATCGGGGAAGAGATGGACAGCTCGATGTAACGCAGACCGATGTAGCCCATCGCCATGGAAACGATGTACAGCAGGGAAACCGGCAGGTAGGTCAGGATGATCTGCATGTTGATTTCAACGCCGCCGACAAAAACCTCGTAGCAGGCGTGCAGACCCATGACGATACCGACCGCCATGACCATTTTCAGGTGCGCGGTCTTGTCGTCGGCTTCGCGGCAGCCGATCTTGGAGAAAAGGTCAGAACCGCTCCAGCAGAGCAGCGCGATGATAGAAAACCAAAACCACATAAGTACCTCTCAAAATATGAAATTTTATTAAAAAGGAACGATTGATAATCTGTCCCGAACCCTGCTGAGAGATTTTGAACATGCAGAACCACACCGCGCAGAGCATAGTTCTGATTCCCTCGGGATTCCTTTCCTTTGCAACAGTTTGAATCTGTCGAACATCCATTTACCGCGCAGCGGTAAATGAAGAAAAGGGTGCAGGGAACCATGTTCCCTGCCGGGGTTTGGGGCAGAGCCCCAACCGTCATCCTTTTTACAGCGTTACCAGCCCGGCTTCAACCAGCTTTTGCAGGCTCATCAGAATGCCCAGCTTCGCGTGTACCCACGTCAGACCGCCCTGGAAATAGACGGCATACGGCGGGCGAATCGGACCGTCGGCGGAAAGCTCGATGGAAGAACCCTGAATGAACGCGCCGGCAGCCATGATGACCTTGCTGTCGTAACCCGGCATATCCCACGGGAGCGGCGTCACATAGCTGTCTACCGGAGCGGCAGCCTGAATGCCGCGGCAGAAGGCGACCATCGCCTCTTCGCTGCCCAGCTCAACCGCCTGAATGATGTCGTGGCGGGATTCCGTGGAATTCGGCACAACACGGTAGCCGAGCTTCTCATAGACGTTGGCGGCAAAAATCGCACCCTTGAGCGCACTGGAAACGACCGTCGGCGCAAGGAAGAAGCCCTGATACAGCGAGGTCATCAGACCCAGATTCGCGCCGACCTCCTGTCCCAGACCCGGGGCGGAAAGGCGATAGGCACAGCGGTCAACGCAGGCTTTCGTGCCGCAGATGTAGCCGCCGATGGGCGCGAGTCCGCCGCCCGGATTCTTGATGAGCGAGCCGACAATCATGTCCGCGCCGACGTCGCTGGGTTCAATCGGCTCGACAAATTCGCCGTAGCAGTTGTCCACCATGCAGATGATGCTGGGACGGATGCCCTTCACAAAGGCAATCAGCTCGCCAATCTGCTTGACCGAGAGCGTCGGGCGGGTCGCGTAACCCTTGCTGCGCTGGATGGTGACGAGCTTGGTGCGCTCGTTGATGGCGTTTTTGATGCCCTCGTAGTCGATGGAGCCGTCCTCAAGCAGCGGAACCTCTGCGTAGCTGACGCCGTATTCCTTCAGCGAACAGGCGCTTTCGCGGATGCCGATGACTTCCTCCAGCGTGTCATACGGGCGGCCGACAGGGGAGAGCAGCTCGTCGCCCGGCAGCAGGTTTGCGCTCAGTGCGACGGTCAGCGCGTGCGTTCCGCAGGTAATCTGCGGACGGACCAGCGCGGCTTCCGTATGGAAGCAGTCGGCGTAGACGCGCTCGAGCGTGTCGCGTCCGATGTCGTTGTAGCCATAGCCCGTCGTGCCGGCAAAGCAGCCGACGTTGACGCGGTTTTTCTGCATGGCGGCGAGAACCTTCGCCTGATTATACTCGGCGATGCGGTCAATTTCATCAAAGCGCGGGCGCAGAGAAGCCAGAATATCTTCGCCGAAGCGGTAGACGGCTTCCGAAACGCCGAGCTGTTCAAAAACATTATCCTTATTCATTGCCTTCTCCTTCATTTCTCGTTTCCGATTTGGTCAAGAATCTTCGCGGCGAGATTGTTCAGTACGTCCGGCTTGGTGACGATCATGCCGTTTTCCTCGTCGCCGAGGATGAGCAGCGTGTCGCCGGGGCGGATGCCGTACAGCTCGCGCGCGTCCTTGGGAATCACAATCTGACCGCGGTCGCCGACCTTGGCTGTGCCGAAAATATGGCGGGTCTTGTTCATGCCCAATACATGCTTGCCGGATGCCAGACGAATCCCTCCAATCACACTTTTCATACTTTTCACACGATGTGACAGAATAGCAGATTATGAGACATCTGTCAAGATAAATCTGAGAAAAGCCGCGAATGGTGACGACAAATTCCGCGGGAAAGAAAAGCAAAGAAAATTGACAAAATGTTATTGCTGTGATATAATGAAAGCCGTTATTTTATTCCAGATAGTTTATGTGTGTATCGGTCATCTGACCGGGAAAGGCATCGTATATGGGAAAGTATTTTGGTACGGACGGCTTCCGAGGCGAAGCCAATGTGGATTTGACCAGCGAACATGCTTATAAAATCGGTAAATTCATCGGCTGGTATTACGGCGCGCGCAAGGGCAGAAAGGCACGCATCGTCATCGGCAAGGATACCCGCCGCTCCAGCTATATGTTTGAATACGCACTGGTTGCAGGCTTGACCTCGACCGGCGCGGATGCGTATATGCTTCACGTTACGACCACGCCGAGCGTTGCGTATGTGACGCGCGTGGACAGCTTTGACTGCGGCGTCATGATTTCCGCTTCGCACAACCCGTTCTATGACAACGGCATCAAGCTCATCAACGGACGCGGCGAGAAGATGGACGACGAAACGATTGCCGCGATTGAAGCGTATCTGGATGGCGACTATGCACAGCTGGGGCTGGAGGACGATGTTCCCGCGGCGCACAGGGAAGAACTGGGCGAGATTGTCGATTACGTTTCCGGACGCAACCGCTATGTCGGCTATCTGATTTCGCTGGCTTGCCATTCCTATAAAAATATGCGCGTCGGTCTGGACTGCGCAAACGGCAGCTCTTGGAACATCGCCCGCACGGTGTTCGAAGCCCTCGGCGCAAAGACGTTTGTCATCAACGCCGAGCCGGACGGCGTGAACATCAACCGCGGAGCCGGCTCGACCCATATCGACGGTCTGCGCCGCTTCGTTGTGGAAAATCATCTGGATGTCGGCTTTGCCTACGACGGCGACGCGGATCGCTGTCTGGCGGTCGATGAAAACGGCGAGGTCGTAGACGGCGACAAGATCATCTACATCTTTGGCCGCCAGCTCAAGAAAGAGGGCAGGCTCTCCGGCAACAAGGTCGTAACGACCATCATGAGCAATTTCGGTCTGTACAAGGCACTCGACGAGGCGGAAATCGGCTACGAAAAGACGGCTGTCGGCGACCGCTTTGTCTATGAAAACATGGCGCAGAACGGCTATTGCGTCGGCGGCGAGCAGTCCGGTCACATCATTCTGAGCAAGTATGCGACGACAGGCGACGGCATCCTGACCTCCATCGAGCTGATGGAAGCGATGCTGGATAACAAGCAGACGCTCTCCCGCCTTGCCGCGCCGGTTACGGTCTATCCGCAGGTGCTCAAGAATATCCGTGTCAGCGACAAGGCTGCCGTCCGCGAGAACGCGCATGTTCAGGAGGTCGTGCAGCGGGTAGGCGAAAAGCTGGGCGACACGGGACGTGTTCTCCTGCGGGAGAGCGGCACCGAGCCGGTGATCCGCGTGATGGCGGAAGCGCAGGAGCTTCGCGACGCGGAAGCCTGCGTCAACGAGATGATCGACGCCATCCGCGCCGAGGGACTTGCCTAAGGAGGAAGCGCAATGGATGCGATTAAGGTAAAGGATCTCTACGACCTGACCCATACCCGTGCGGCGCAGATGCTGGAAACCTGCGAATATCCGTGGGAAGCACTCGATAAAATCGGCGCAGCGGTGCTTGCTGTCGGGGAAACGCTGGATGCGGCGGCATATGACCATCCGGCGGAGAATGTTTGGATTGCCAAATCGGCGTCTGTCGCTGCGACGGCGAGCATCACGGGTCCATGCGTCATCGGCGAAAAGACGGAAGTCCGCCCCGGCGCATTCATCCGCGGCAATGTGCTGGTGGGGGACGGCGCGGTGGTCGGCAATTCCTGCGAGCTGAAGAACTGCATTCTGTTTGACGGTGTGCAGACGCCGCATTACAACTATGTAGGCGACTCGATTCTGGGGTACAAGGCGCACATGGGCGCGGGTGCCGTGACCAGCAACGTCAAGGGCGACAAGAAGAATGTTGTCGTGCATGGCGAACAGAGCTATGAAACCGGACGCAAGAAGTTCGGCGCGATGCTCGGCGATTTCGCGGAAATCGGCTGCAACAGCGTGCTGAATCCCGGCACGGTGATCGGCAGGGATTCGCAGGTTTACCCGCTTTCCAGTGTACGCGGCGTTGTTCCGGCACGGCACATTGTCAAAGGCGAGCGCGGCGTATTTGCGAAGGCGTAAGGCGTGGGACGTTGGGGCTTTGCTCCGGGAAACTCGTATAGAAACGCTTTGCGTTTCTTACGATTTCCGATTTCCGCCACGCTGAATCCCGCACAGCGGGCGCGTAACTCCAATCCCCTCAGACTCCCATCTCCGCTTCACGGCGGTTGAAGCATCAACACATAAAATAAGGCGGTTATACCGAATGACATTCGGATAACCGCCTTTGTTGTGATATTGCCCTGATTTCGCAGAAATCAGGAAGTGGGAAATCCAAGAACCTCAGGTTCTTGGCAGGTCTTAGAGCAGAACCCTAATCGTATTCCCTCTCAGTGGTTCGCCTTGTACTCCTCAAGAGCCTGAGCGAACTGATCCGGACAGCTCGTGCCGTTGCGGCACTGAATGCCCTTCAGACGGGCAATCGCCTCGTCCACCGTCATGCCCTTGACCAGAGCGGCGACGCCCTGCGTGTTGCCGGCGCAGCCGCCGTTGAACTTGCAGTCGGTGATGATGTTGTTTTCGATTTCGAAGTCGATGGAGCGGCTGCAAACATTGTGCGTTTTATACGTATTCATTCATTTTCCTCCTGTCATGTGCAAGTGACGCGGTTTTCCTATTTCGACGTAAATCGCGTTTTTCCTGCATGGGACGGTAAAGCTGTATGGCTCATACGATGAAAGAGACAGGGGGTGCGCGGCGATGCAGAAACATATCGTCGTTTCGGGCGGCGGCGAATTGAGGAGCTTTGCTCTGCCGATGCTCGGCGAGAACCGACGCATCCGGCTGGATGACGCGGGTGCGCTTTGTGCGTGGGGCGAAACGGTCTTTTGCGCGAGCGGGTGGGGCAATGTGATTTGGCGGCTTGATGCGGAGCGGATGATTCCGACGGGGCTTTTTGCCGGCGGCCCGGGCATGCGTCGGCTGCTGCTCTCGCCCGACGGCGAACGGCTGTATGCCCTCTGCACGGAGGCGGACAGCGTGCTTTTGCTCGACGCGGTGAGTGGCGCGCCGCTCATCCTCAACCGCGCGGGGCTGAATCCGCAGAACATAACGCTCGATGAAACGGGCGATACGCTGGCGGCTGCGGCGGGAGAGAGCGGCGACGTGCTGCTTCTGCATGCCCGCACGCTTTCTCTGCTGGCACGTTTGCCGATGCCGGGCATGGTCTATGATGTAAGGCTGAGAAACGGAAGCATATATGCGCTGTGTCTGAATGAAGCCATGACGTCTACGCTGGTGACGGTGCCGCCCTGCGGCATACGGCAGATGCTCCGGTTGGAAGGCATGCCGGGCGCGCTGGCGATGTGCGGGGAAACGCTGCTATGCGCGACGGAGGGCTTTCTGCATGCGGTTTCTATGGATGGAACGCGCGTCCTGCGGACGGAAAAAGCGGCGGGACGCGCAGACAGAATACTGCTTGCGGAAGGCAGGCTGCTGCTGTGCGACTCGCTGACGGAGAACATGGTGATGCGCGACCGAGGCGGGCGATGGCAGAGGCTTTGCCCGAATGTAAGGGACATGTGTGCATATTTTACCCGAGATGAATCATCCTAACGGCGGCGGGGGTGAGGCGTATGACGCGGATGAGGACGATGCGGCGGTTGATGGGCGTTTTGCTGATGCTTTCGATGCTGGTGACGACGGTTCTGCTGGTCGTTCATGGGCGATGGCAGGAAGCGGTTCCGCTGCATCTGTGCAGCGTTTCCGCGCTGCTTGCCGCCGTGCTGTCGTTTAAAAAAAGTCCGGCGATTCTGGATTTTCTCTGGTATCTGGGTATGCCGGGCGCGGTGCTTGCGCTCATCTTTCCCGCGCCGGCGTCCAGTGTAATGCAGCCGCTCTTTACGGCGGGATATGTCGTGACGCATGCGCTGATTGCCGCCATTCCGCTTACCGCCTTCGCGATGGGCGAAGAACCGCGCAGGGGAACTGCGCCGACGCAGCTGATGGCGTTGCAGGCCCTTGCACTGACGGCGTTTTTTGTCAACCGTGCGCTCGGAACGGATTTTCTGTTTTTAGCCGCGCCGCCGCAGGATACGCCGCTGACGCGGGTCTGGGAGCTGGGCTATCCCGCGTATATCCTGCTTTTGCAGGGGATGATGCTGGGGCTGTGCCTGCTGATGAGCGCGGCGTATCGGCTGCTGTTTAAGTGACCCTGCATTTTTTCGAGCTATACAAATTCCTTCAAATGCGTTATAATGTCAAATGGATATTCAGCATATTGCGCCGCGCGTTGACCTCTCCATGTCTGCGGCAGACGAAAAGAAGGGATTTGCTTTGGAAAACCAGAATCATTTGCTGTTTAAACAGAAGAATCGCTGGGGCTTGACCGTCCTGAGCGTTGTGATATGCCTGATGCTTTCACCGATGCTTGCGCTGTCGGCGTTCCTGCCGCAGATTGTGACGCTGGTTCCCGTGATGCTGATGCTCTTGCTGGGCTATGTCGGTCCGGTCAGCGCGGCGGCATGCACGGCGGTCATCGTATCGGTCAGCTCGGCGATAATGGGCGTATGGGGCGGCATGCTCAGCATGCTGCTGCTCGTTCCGGTGGTTATCGTCGGCGCGTACATGGTCGAAAAGGATTCTCCTTTCTGGCTGAGTGCCGCGGGAACGGGCGTGACGATGTTCGCGTCGATGGGCGTGGTCATGCTTATCATCAGCGCATTGACGGGTATGGATATTGTAACGGCACTCAGCCAGACTCTTCAGCAGGCGTTTGCCTCGTCCGGCGCGCTGGGAGATTCGATGCTGTCCATGATGACCCAGATGGGGCTGCTTACCGCTCAGGGCGGCGGGAGCGTCGATATCAGTTCAATTGACGCAGCGACGCGCGAACAGCTGATTGCCGCGCTCGTCATGATGGTGGATACGATGCTGCGGCTTGAGATTCCGATGCAGATGGCGACGGGTTCGGTTGCGGCGGGTCTGCTGGGGCAGGCTGTGCTGCGCAAGGGCGTTCTCTCCCGCGGGGAGAAGGTCGATTATCCGCCGCTGCGCACATGGTGCGTTCCCAAGGGATGGGGGCGCGTGCTTGGCGGAACGCTGGCGGCGCTGTATGTGCTGTCGCTCGTTGTCCCCAGCGTGACCAGCAGCATGTTCTATGTATTCAGCGGAGTGTTTGAACAGATCTTCGCCTTGCAGGGCATTGCGGCGATCTGCTATGTCCTTCATGAAAAGGGCAGGGGGCGCGGCGCACAGAGGCTGGCGTTTATCATCTGCTATATTCTCGTCAGTCCGGCGGCGATTCTTTTCGGCTCGGCGGGAATGATACTCGGCATGGCGGTGCTGATGGTCGGTCTGGCGGATCAGACGTTTGACTTTACGCATCGGCGTGCTAAAATGGAGGAGAACAAACCGAATCCATTTGACCCGCGCGAAACGGACGGCAAGTAAAATCATCATTATTCCACACAGGAGGATTGAATTATGAAAGTTATTCTGCTCAAGGATATCAAGGGAACGGGCAAAAAGGATCAGATTATCGAGGCGTCCGACGGATACGCCCGCAACTTCCTTTTCCCCAAGGGACTGGCGCGTGAAGCGAACGCGACCAACCTGAACGCCATTGAAAACGCCAAATCCGCGCAGAAGCACCGCGAGGATGTCGAGCGCGCCAAAGCGGAGGAGATTCGCAAGGAAATCAGCGGCAAGGTCATCCGCATCACGGCTCGCGGCGCGGAGGGCGGCAAGCTCTATGGTTCTGTGACCGCGCAGGAGATTGCCGACGCGCTGAACAAGCAGTACGGCGTGAAGGTCGAAAAGCGCAAAATCGACGTCGCCAACATCCGCAACGCGGGTGATTTCACGGTGAATGTTTGGCTTTACGCGGGCATTACGGCGGAGATGACCGCCAAGGTGGAAATCGGCTAATCGAAGCGGGGGGACTGTTGCAGGTTTTCTCAAAGCCTTTGCTGCCGCTCTCAACGGGGAGAGGCGCGAAGGGGAGAGGGCTGAGCAATAGCCCCTATATTTTGCATAAAAGGGGAGAACGACGTGGACGAGGCAGTTATGCGCGTGCCGCCCAATAACGCCGACGCGGAAAAAAGCGTACTTGGCTGCATGATGCAGGACAGGGAGACCCTGAGCCTGGCGTTTGAGCTTTTGTCGGCAGATGATTTCTATCAGCCCGCTAACCGCGAAATCTTTGACGCGATGCATGCGCTCAATACGCAGGGCATGCCCGTTGATATGGTCACGGTGGATGACGAGCTGACCCGACGCGGCACGCTGGAGGGCGTCGGCGGAAGCAATTATCTGATTGAGCTGTCCCAGAGCATGCCTTCGATGGTCAATGCGCGCGCCTATGTGCAGATTGTCGATGAAAAGGCGACGCTCCGGCGAATGATTAAAGCGACGAGCGATATCGCGGCATCCTGCTACCAGCAGACGGAGCCGGTCAGCGATATTCTCGGCGTGGCGGAAAAATCCATCTTCGATATCATCATGCGCCGCCACGAGGGCAGCACGCTGACGCATATTGCGGATGTTTTGCCGGATACCTATCTGCGCATCGAGCAGCTGACCGAATTAAAGGGCGGCATCGACGGCGTGCCGACGGGCTTTGTCGATTTGGACAACCTGCTGACGGGTTTGCACGGCGGCGAATTGGTTATCGTCGGCGCACGTCCTTCGATGGGTAAAACCAGCTTCGGCATGAACGTCATCGGTCATGCCGCGACGATGGCGGGCAAGACGACGGCGGTCTTTTCGCTGGAAATGCCGAAGGATCAGCTTGCCATGCGTCTGCTGTGCGCCGATGCGCGGGTGGATATGCAGGCGGTTCGCCACGGCTCTCTGCGGGATGACGACTGGGTGTCGCTCTCCTCAGCATTGGGCCCGCTTGCCGCGTCGAACATCTATATCGACGATACGTCCGGCATTACGCCGTCCCAATTGCGCTCCAGATGCCGCCGCCTCAAGATGGAACACGGGCTTGATCTCATCATGGTGGACTACCTGCAGCTGATGAGCGCGGACGGGCATGTGGAAAACAGGCAGAACGAGGTCAGCGAAATCTCCCGCAACCTCAAGAGCATCGCCAAGGAGCTGAATGTTCCGCTGGTGGCTCTGGCACAGCTCTCCCGTGCCGGCGCACAGAGAAGCGATAAGCGTCCGATTCTGTCCGACCTGCGCGACTCCGGCGCTATCGAGCAGGACGCCGACGTCATCATGTTCCTGCACAGAGAGGAATATTACGACCCCAACACCGAGGATAAAAACATCGCGGAGGTCATCGTCGCCAAGCAGCGTAACGGCCCTCTGGGTACGATCAAGCTCGCGTGGCTGGGACAGTACACGCGCTTTGCCAGCCTTCAGCAGGGCGGCGCGGCGCAGTAAACCGTGAGGTGAAACCATGCACACGCTTGTTCTGGCTGAAAAACCCTCCGTTGCGCGGGATATCGCCCGTGTGCTGGGCGCGCGCGATAAGGGCGAAAACTGTCTGATTGGCAAGGATTATGTAGTCACATGGGCACTGGGACACCTGGTCACGCTCAAGGAACCGCAGGAGCTGGATGAACGATACACCCGCTGGAAAAAGGAAGATTTGCCAATCCTGCCGGCAAGGATGGAAACCAAGGTCATCAAAAAGACGAGAAGCCAGTTTCTCGCCGTAAAAAAACTGATGAACGACAAGGAAACGGGCGATATCATCTGCGCGACGGACTCCGGTCGGGAGGGCGAACTCATCTTCCGCTACATCTATGAGCAGGCGGGGTGCAGGAAGCCCGTCAGACGGCTGTGGATTTCCTCCATGACGGATGAAGCGATTCGCGCGGGCTTTGACAGCCTGCGCCCGTCGTCGGATTACGATGCGCTGTATGCCAGCGCAAGGTGCCGCGCGGATGCGGATTGGCTGATCGGCATGAATGCGACGCGCGCCTATACGATTCGTTACGGCGTGCTGCTGTCCATCGGGCGCGTTCAGACGCCGACGCTGAGCATGCTGGTCAGGCGGCGCCGGGAGATCGATGCGTTTGTTCCGCAGGTCTATTATCTGGTGAACGCGGATTTCTGCGATTACAAGGGCGTATACATCGACGCCAAGGGCGAAAAGAAAATTGCAACGGAGAAAGATGCGCAGGCGATTGCCGCACGGGTTCGCGGGCAGCAGGCCTCCGTATTGGAGGCGACGCGAGAGCATAAGAGCCTTCCGCCGCCGCTGCTCTATGACCTGACGACGCTCCAGCGGGAAGCCAACGCGCAGTTCGGCTTTACCGCAAAAAAGACGCTGGAAACCGCACAGAAGCTCTATGAACAGCATAAGCTGCTGACCTATCCCCGAACGGACAGCCGCTATCTTTCGCATGATATGCTGGGCAAGGTGCAAAGCACGCTTGCCGCGTATGACGGGGCTTTGCAGCCGCTGGGCGAAAAGGCGCTGCAATACGGCGTGCGGATGAGCAAGCGCATCTTTGACGATGCGAAGCTGACCGACCACCACGCCATCATTCCGACCGGAAAGAAGGCGGCGAATCTCTCGCTGACGGCGGACGAGCGAAGGCTCTATGAGCTGGTCGCCAAGCGGCTGGCAGCTGTATTCTATCCGAATTACGAATACGACGCGCTCCGCGTGGTTACAGCATGCGGACAGGATCGCTTCCTCAGCACGGGGCAGACCGTGACGCAGGAGGGCTGGAAAGCCGTTTATGCGGGGGAGCAGGCGAGCGGCGCACGGCGTGTCGGGAAGAAAAAAGAGGACGAGCAGCCGCTGCCGGATCTCCATCCGGACGACGAAAGGGTCTGCCGCGACGCGAAGGTGGCTCAGGATCAGACCAAGCCGCCCAAGGAATACAACGACGCGAGCATTCTGCTCGACATGGAGCATGCGGGGCGGCAGATTGAGGACGAGGAGCTGCGCGAGCAGATGAAGGATTGCGCACTCGGCACGCCGGCGACCCGCGCCGCAATCATCGAGCGGCTCATCAGCGTCGGCTACGTATCCCGCAGGGGTAAGAATCTGACGGCAACGGAAAAGGGCGTTCACCTGATTGAAGCCGTGCCGCAGGAAATCGCTTCCCCGGAAACGACGGGGCGATGGGAACGCGCATTGGCAGAAATCGCAAGGGGAAGCGACGGGGAACGGCGTTTTCGCGAGGGCATCGCAAGGCTGGCGGCATTTCTTGTTCAGAATGCGTCCGGCGCGCCGGACGTCGCCTTTGCGCCGGAAGAACGCAGGGGAAGAACGAAGCGAGTGCCGACGCTCGGCGTAGCCTGCCCGCTCTGCGGAAAAGGCAAGGTTGCGGAGAACAGCAAGGGGTTTTATTGTACGCAGTTCCGCGACGGATGCAAATTCACCATCTGGAAAAACGAGCTTGTCCGCGCAGGCGGACCCGAATTGACGGCAAAGCTGCTCAAGCTCTGCATGGAGAAAAGGGACGTCCGCGGCTCGACCGGCATCATCCACTATGAAAACGGCGCAGTTCGCTTTATGCCGATGAGCTGATTGAATCCGCTTGGAAAACAGCGTTTTTTGTCCGTGCAGAGCCTAAAAATATCACGGATGGAAGCCGGAAAGATGTAAACCAGCAGAAAAGGAGCAGAAAAACCATGTATTATGCTCAACAGGATATCGAACTGAACAAAAAAAGAAAGAAAAAGGAATACCTGGCGACGCTCGGTCTGATGCTGCCGTTTCTGGCGATTTGTGCTGCGGGGTTTGCCGTGCGCAATCAGGTGATGTGTACGGCGGGGCTGATTGCGGCGTGCGTTGCCGCCATCTTCTGGGGCGACCTGCGGGTTATGCCGATGATTCGCTATGGGCGGTTCCTCAAGGACGTGACGACGGGGCTGACGCACAAGACAGCCGGTACGCTCGTGCGTCTGGGCGAGGACGATGTCTATGAGGACGGCGTGTATTTCCACGAGGTCATTATCAATCTTTACGAGGACATGAGCGAGGAGGGCGAACGCCGCTTCCTGCTGGAGGGGACGAAGAGCGTCGATCCGTCGCTGCTGGGGAAAGATGTCGCGGTGACGAGCCACGGCAACTTTGTGCTGGACGTGGAGCCGCTGGGCGAAAAGGAGAAGGACGCATGACGGCGGTTCGGCGGTTTCTGGCGCGGCTGGAAAAACAGACGGCTGTTCGTGCGCTCATCTTTGCAGGGCTGCTGGCGCTGATTGCGGCAACGATGTTTGCGCTCAATGCGCACACGCCGCTGCAAATGGATGACTACGATTATTCCATCAGCTGGGCGACGGGAAAGCCGGTTTCCGGCTTGGCAGACGTCATCGCGTCACAGGCGGCGCATTACCGACTCTGGGGCGGCAGGAGCGTCGTGCATGCGCTGGCGCAGATGTTCCTGTACATGGGAAAGGGCGTTTTCAATATCGCCAACACGGTCATGTATCTGCTGCTTTTGCTGGAAATCTATGCGCTTGCCAAGCCGAAGGGAAAGCGGTTCTGCTGGACGCTTCTGCTGGCGGAGCATGCTTTTTTGTTTTTCGGCGTGTCTTTTTTCGGAACGGTGTTCCTCTGGCTGGACGGCGCATGCAACTATCTGTGGGGCACGGTGCTGGCACTCCTGCCGCTGTGCCTTGTGCCGCGGGCGTTAGAAAAGACGGATGCGCTGAGTGTGCTTTCCATTCCCGCATGCTTTCTGGCGGGTTGGACGAATGAGAACACGGCATGCGGCGTGCTGGCGGCGACGATTCTGCTGGTTGGATATCGGAAATTCAGGAAGGAGCCGATCGGCATCTGCGCTAATCTGTGCGTGCTGGCGCAGGCGTGCGGCGCGGCGGTGATGATTCTTGCGCCGGGCAACTTTGCGCGGGCATCTTCCTATGTATATGATTCGATGGCAGTTGAAATTGCGGCGCGTCTGGCGCGCATTACGCTGTATACGTTCGTGTACGCGGGCGTGCTGCTTGCGGCGCTGGCGCTTGTGCATGCGCTGGGCAGGGCAATGAGCGTGAATATGCGCACGATGCGCGCGCTGTGGTTCGCGGCAGCGGCGCTGTTGTGCGCTTACGCCATGGCCGCCTCGCCGGAGCTATCGGACAGGTCGTTTACCGGCGTGCTGGCGCTGCTGATGGTCAGTGCGCTGACGCTGCTGGGCGATATCGACGCGCAGAGCGATATGTTTGACGCGGCAAAGCTGGCGGTGCTTCCGATTGCCGCGCTGCTGCTGGTTTACGGAGGCGTTCAGGCTGTGCGCGAGGTTGCCGCGCAGGAAGCGGCATGGGGAATGCAGATTGCTGAAATCACCGAGGCGGCGGAAGCGGGCGCGGAGAGCGTCAGCGTGCAGAGCGTACAAAGCCATTCGCGCTTTACGATGGATATCACGCTGGACAAAGACGCGGAGAATTGGCCCAACAGCACGCTTCAAAAAATATACGGCGTGCGCGTATACGGCGAATAAAAGCACAGACCTGTGAAAAAAAGCCTGAAATGGGCAAAATAAGCGCAGTTCGGGCAACAACTGTGCCCGCATGCTTGACAATTGACTGACGGATTATTATAATTAACCGTATGTTGCCGAGTAGAGGCTGAAAGGAAGAGAACGAACATGAATAAGAGATTCGCGCTGGTCGCGTTGCTGCTTGCAATGGTAATGTTGCTTTCCGGCTGCAACCTGATTGGCTACGACAAGGAACTGGACGGCGCGCAGGTGGTTGCCAAGGTCAACGGTACAGAGGTTACCAAAGCGGAGTGGGAAGCCTACCGCGACTATCTTGCCAGCTACTATCAGCAGTATTATCAGCAGTACTTCGGCGTGTCGATGCAGCTGACCGAGGACGACGTGAAGGCGTATGGCGATGCTGCACTTGAGCAGATGATTGAAAGCATCGTGCTTCAGGACAAGATGAAGGAATTCGGCTTCGAGCCGCTTTCGGAAGAGGATGCCGCTGACGTGGAGAGCTATGCGGACAGCATGTTCTCTTTCTACAAGCAGATGATCCGCTACCAGAACTATCCGGATATGGAGACCGTCGAGGAGGAAGCCGAGCGTCTTGCAGCGGCTACCATGGACGAGGCGACGCCGGATGAGGCAACGCTGGATGAGGCAACGCTGGATGAAGCGAAGGCGACCGTGACCAACGCGGAGCTGGATGAAATGCTGACCAACGACCTGACCAGCATGGGCTATACGCGCGATTATTTCGTGCAGAACCAGACCGCCAGTGTGCAGCGCGAGAAGATTCGCGAGAAGGCTGCCGAGGGCGTCGAGGTGACCGACGAGCAGGTTCAGGAAGAGTTTGATAAGCGCGTTGCGACCCAGAAGGAGAGCTACGACGCGAATCCGGCGGGCTATGTGACCGCCGAGAACAACGGCACGGCTAACTACTATGCGCCGGAAGGCTACCGCGGCGTGAAGAACCTGCTTATCCGCTTCAGCACGGAGAAGCAGGACGAAATCAAGGAGCTGAACACCGCCATCACCAGCGCGAACAAGACGCTGACCGATGCGCAGAAGCAGCTCGACACGCTGAACGGCACCGATACCGCCGAGTATGACGAGGAGAGCAAGGCGAGCCACGAACAGGAAATCGCCGCGCTGAACGAGACGATCGCGACCGCTCAGGCGACGCTGGACGAATCCAATGCGAAGCTCGAAACCGTGACCGCCGAGGCTTACGACGAGATCCTCGCGACGGCGCAGGACGTGCTGGCGCGTGCGCAGGCGGGCGAGGACTTCGACGCGTTGCTGGAAGAGTACGGTCAGGATACCGGCATGAAGAACGAGCCGAACAAGAGCCGCGGCTATCTGGTCTGCGAGGGTCTGTCCATCTACGAGCAGAGCTTCCAGGATGCGGCGATGGCGCTTGCGAAGGTTGGCGACGTTTCCGCTGAGCTGGTCAAGACGAGCTATGGCTACCACATCCTCCAGTATGCGACGGACGTTACGCCGGGCGCGGTGGAGCTGACCGAGGAGATCAAGAGCGATATCTACAACACGCTGCTCTCCGACGCGAAGGATGCTGCGTACGAGTCCGCTGTGACCCAGTGGGTTTCCGAGGCTGACGTCAAGACCTTCCCGAAGGTCATGAAGTAAGCTCGAAGGGCAAAGCATAACAAAATCCCGATACGGTGATTTGCCGTATCGGGATTTTTTGATG
>ENA-UOOA01003640-UOOA01003640.1-human-gut-metagenome-genome-assembly--contig:-P61old-NODE-3640-length-18816-cov-12.776664_pt1 | contig 18816 bp, 14 predicted proteins | sample MGYA00242467_ERZ724014 | MGnify/ENA metagenome assembly ERZ724014 | reverse complement strand
GTTCGTCGAAGGACAGTCCGATGCCCACCCAGAAGCGTTCATCCGCCTCGCGGTAGACCTCCACGTCATCCGCGACGGGGGTGCCGACACGGTGGCGCATCACCGCGTACGGACGCCATGCGCCGTCGAGCAGCACGTAGAACACCCATTGCGCGTCCGGCGTGAAGCAGGCGCCGCCGATGCCCTCGAACCGTTCCTCCAACTCGTCGCCGGTCTCAAGATCGCGGATGCGGAAATCGTAGCGTTCGTCGCCGCTCGTGTCGGTGCCGTACAACATCCAGCGGCCGTCCTTGGAGATGTCCATGCCGCCGACACGGAAGAAATCATGGCCTTGCGCCTCGGCGTTGGTGTCGAACACCACCTGTTCGCCGTCGAGTGGCACACCGGCCTCCACCGTCGGCGGATCCCAATCGTCCGCGCCGCGAATCGGCACCCGGCATTGCACGGCATACTGTTCGCCCTGCTTGGTGCGGGTGAAGTACCAGTAGCCATCCATGCGCGTCGGCACGGACATGTCGGTTTCCTGCACATGCGATTTGAATTCCTCGAACAACGTTTTGCGCAACGATGCGAGCGGTGCCATGCGCTGTTCGCAGTAGCGGTTCTCCGCCGCCACATAGTCGTGCACATCCTGCGATTCCTTGTCGCGCAGCCATTCGTAGTTATCGATGAACGTATCGCCGTGGAAGGTGCGCTCCTTTGGCACCCGCTTCGCTTCCGGCACCGCCAGTCCATTCTGGTGTTCGTCGTGCGCGTTCGTCGCTTCCTTCACGTTCATGGTGTTTTCCATACCCCGAAATTCACTCATGCACGCGATTATACTGACGACCCACCCAAACTTGTGTCGGCCGTCAGTCGCCGTTTTGCGCGGCGCGCAGGTACGGCAGCATGGTTTTCATGATGTTCGATCCGGTCGTTCCCGTGAATACCGGCACGTCGGTGACCGGCATCGGCTGCGTGGCCACGCGCCCGGCGACGGAACCGAAATTGCCGGTCACTTCGCGCGGGGACAGCTGCCGGATGCCGATCGCCAGCACACGCCCCGGGTAGCGGCGTGCGATCGTGGCGTATGTGGTCGGATCCTTCTGCCCGTCGTCGCCGATGAGGATGAATTTCATATCCGGAAAATCGGCCATGAGCTGTTCGGCGTATTCCAGCTTGTGCTGCACGCCGGACGGCACGAACGTCTTCGGCCTCGGGTCAAGGTCGCGCAGCAGCAGCGGACCTTCCGGAAAACCGTGGTTCGTAATGAAATGGCGGATCGAGCTTTCCACATTCCATGGCGAAGTGGACAGGTAGAAGAACGGCGCGTCCGGGAACATGTCCGCGATGCGGTTGAACAGCAGGTTCATGCTGGCCACCGGCACTTTTTTGCGCGGATTAAGCAGCAGCAGATTGTAGGCGGCCTTCATCAGACGCGGCGCCTGCGTGACCATGATGGTGTCGTCCACGTCGGAGATCACGCCCACTTTGGTGCCGCTGGGAATGGTGAAAAGATTGGCGTTGACCGGCTTGCGGCTGCGCACTTTGTACGAGACGTTGTGGATGCCCGGTTCGAGCGAATGCTCGGCGACGAGGTCGAGGTAGCCGGCATCGTCGGATGCCGCGAATTCGCTGGAAATATCAGGATTGCTGTCGATCGCGTCGTATACTTCCGACGCACCCACCTGCACTGTTTCGATGGGCACGTCATCGATGGCGATCCGCACTTTGGTATGCGGGGACGGCACCATCAGCATGCCACGGATGCCGCGAATCAGGCGGCCGGCCTGCCGTTTGAACGGGCCGTATACGGTACGGCAGATCAGTCGGGAGTAGTGTTCGGTGCCGTAGCCGACGTAAGGTTCTACGCGTGGATACCAGTCGAGCGACCGCACCAATGCGGTCGAGAATTTCAGCCAGACACTGAATGCTTTGGTGATCGTGCGGCGGAACAGCCTGGTCAGCGGCGGTTTGACTTCAAGACGCTCATGTCTGGAGGCCGCGTCGAAGGTGGTGACCACCTTGCGTGCCGGAATCGGCACGGTGGGCATGTCATCGCAAGAATCGTCCATCCGCTCCCCCATACGCTGCTGTTCGCGCTGCTGGTCATGCTGCGGCGCACGCTGCGGCGGGAACTGCGGCAACGGCTGAATTTCACTCATATGCCCACTATAGGGGTCGCGTTCGAACAAACAGTAACGCCACCGAGAAAATCAGGGAACTTTCAGGGCCCCGCAAGGCACTTCCCATAAAAAGGCTGCGGCCGGCGGATACGATGCGCGACCGTAAGCCCGGCCGAACGGCCTTGAGTGTGTCGCGCATCGCACCCGCCGGCCGCAGCCGTAATTAAAACTAGACGTCCGTGCTATTCAGTCAGCCACAATCTTGGCATACTCGTCAGCGCTAAGCAGGTCAGGCTCGTCATCCTCAAGCTCGATCTTGAAAATCCAGCCCTCGCCGTACGGATCGTCCGTCACAATGCTCGGATCGTCCGCAGCCTCGTTGTTGACGTAGCGGATGGTGCCAGCCACCGGCGAGACCAGCGCGGTGACCGCCTTGGAGGATTCGAATTCCGCCACTTCGTCGCCAGCTTCGACCTGCGTACCGACTTCAGGCAAATCGATGTACACGAGTTCGCCGAACTGTTCGGTGGCGTATTCGGTAACGCCCACCATGGCGGGTTCAACGGAGGAATCCACCCACACGTGCTCGTCGGAGTATTCGAGGTGCTCGGGCACGTCGAGGTTCACTTTGCTATCGTTTGCTTCGCTCATGCCGCCCATTGTACGGCGTATGCGAACGCCGCGCACCCGCGCCACGCGTAACGGGTCAGCGTACCGGTCCGGATGGCATGGCGCCGACTACCTGCACGATGGTGCCTTCCGGGCAGTTGTCGTAGATCCACTTGGAATCGGCTTCGTACATGTTCACGCAGCCGTGGGAGCCGTAGTGCGCCGGGTCGCCGTGGGCGATGCCGTAATTGTTCCAGCTTGCCGTGTGGAAGCCTTCGCCGCCGTAGAAGTAGCTTACCCACTTCACACCCTTGGACAGGTAGCGCGAGCCGTCGTCGTTCAGGCCGGTCATGTCCTGGATCTGATACTTGAGGTAGATGTAGAAGGTGCCCAGGTCGGTTTCGTGCTTGCCGGTGGTGCCCGTGCACACCGGGAAGGTCTTGACGGCCTCGTCGTTGTGGTACACGGTGGCGGTTTGCGCGGTGCGGTCCACCACGATGCGGTATTCGCTCTTCTTCTGCACGGTTTTGAAGTTCTGCACGTCGCCGTCCACCGGAATGGTGGCGCCTTGGCCGTTTTTGAGCGCTTCGCCGATCTTCGGTGCGAGCGCTTCCATGTTCTTGACCTTCACGCCGTTCACGCCTTTGACGATGGTGGCCAGCACTTTGCCGCTGTTGTCGACGGCGTCTTCCTGGTCGACCGCGTCCTGGTTGAGCTGGGCTGGGACCTGCTGCTGCACGTAGTTGGTGATGGCGTTGTCATCGTAGGACAGCGAAAGCGTGCCGTGTTCGAGGTCGGCGTCGGTTTTCAGCCATGAGGCCACGACTTCGGCTGGAATCTGGAAGGTCTTGCCTTGTCCGTTGTCCAGCACGATCGGCGCGTTCAGTCGCGCGTTTGCCTGGTCGGCCACGTTTTGGGCTTCAGGCAGTGCGACCGGCACGTCGATGGTTTCGTACGTGATCGTCACGCTGCCGCTGTGCCCCGGGTTCGCGATGGCTTTGGCGACCGTGTCGATCACGTTGTCCACCTTCGGGGACCTGCCGCCGCGGCCTTCCACTGCGACGAAGGCGCGCGCGTTGGCATCGTACGATGCGGTGGACGGTACCGCGCGGTCGGTGTCCTGCACGAATTTGTCGGTGACGAACGTCCTGAGGGCCAGCTTGTTGGACTTGGCGTTCAGCGGCACGTTCTTCTTGACGAACGGGTTGACTTCGTTGATGTATTCGAGTGCGCCGTTGGTCTGGTGCTTGGCGGCGAGCAGTTCCGTGACCGTCTTGTCGACGTTGTAGCTCACGCCGAGGTCGCTCAGGCTGCCGGAAGCGTTGTTGCCGTTGCCGTCCTTGATGTTCACGGTGGTGTTCTTCACGGCGGCCGTCACCGTGTTTTTCAGCTGGTCGGCGGTCTGTCCGGCCACACTGGTTCCGCCGAAGGTCACGCCCGGCGCGGCCTTGTCTTGGAAGTACCAGCGTGCGGTGAAGAAGCCGGCGATCGCGGCGACCACCAGCACGGCGAGCACGATTCCGGTGATGATCAGCGGCAGTTTGCGTTTCTTGGCCACGACGGCTTCTCCTTCGACCGGCATGGTGAGCACGGGAATGGCGGGAGCGGGCGTGGATGAGGGCATGTCACCGGTAGGAATGGCACCAGTGGGAACAGCTCCGTTGGGGACAGTTCCGGCAGGCGTGGTTTCGGCGGCACCGGCCGTCGGGAATGACTGGAACGGCTGGGTCTGGTCCGATGCGAAATTCAACGGCGGCATGGTCTCGGTGGCGGCGTTGGACACGTCGTCCTGTTCGGACACATCGGCCACGTCGGCGAGATTGATCGTATCGCCGTTCTCACCAGACTGCGGCGGCACGGCATTCACCCCTTCAAACGAGATGCCGGCGAAACTGTTGTCCGTATCGTTCTGCCCACTTCTATCAGACATGTATGTGGTTTCCTCATTCACTCTCTTCACGGTACATACCATGCAGCATGATACGCAGACGAGTGCCCAAACGAATACCTAAACAAGCTCCCCCGGCAACCGCCCCGAAGACAGGCTCAGCCGATACCACCTTTTAATGGCAGGTCTTGTCACGGCAGGTCGTGGCCGAGCCATTCCTCAATCATGTAGCGTGCGATCGTGGCTTTGCCCGGAGCCTCCATACGTCCCGAAACCAGTTCGCTCATGTATTCGTCGCGTGTGACCCAACGCGCCTGCAACGTTTCCTCGCCGTCCACGTGCACGTCGGTGGTGACCGCCACGCCTTTGAACGCCATCATGAGAGACGAGGGGAACGGCCACGGCTGGGAGCCGAGGTATTTGAGTTCGCCTATTTCGATGCCGACTTCCTCTTTGGCTTCGCGCCGGCATGCGTGCTCCAGGTTTTCGCCAGCCTCCACGAATCCGGCCGAAACCGAGTACAGGCCGTTGTTGCGCCATGCGCTGTTGTGCTGCAGCAGCAGACGGTCATCATGGTCGACGATCGCGGTGATCACCGCTGGCTCGATTCGGGGGAACAGCAAACGATTGCCATCCTCATCGTTCGTGCAATGTTGAGCCCAGCCGCCGAGCGCCGGTTCGACGGGCGCGCCGCACGTCGGGCAGTGACGCTGCCGGGCGTGCCACATGCTGAGCGAGATGGCGGAGGTTGCCTGTCCGGCTTCGCGTGCGCTGGCGTGGGGCGCGAATCCGCGCAGGTCCACCCAGTCGAATCGGGTTGCCGCGCTTTCCAGCAGCGATTTCGCGTTTTCCTGCGATTCATGCGCCGGCACTTCGGCGAACGCGTCGTCCGCTCCCCCGCTGCGAGCCGTCGCAGCCGTAATCGTCGTATCGTTCGGCTGGACGTGCGTCACGTCCACGGCGACGACGTGCTCGCCCAATCGTCCGCCGTACGAGCCGAGGAATATGGCGAGCGCCGATGGGTGCGATTCGAGTTCCGCGGCAACGTACGCGCCCGGCAGTTGGGCGAGGCGCATTTTCACGTTGGCGTAGTCGGCGATGGCGCCTTGGCCGTGCGGCACGGCCACTTTGCCGTCTTTGACGAGGATGACTTTCGTTGCCGGTTCCGCCAGGACTTTGGCGAACAGGTCGGGTTCGCCGCGTCGTGCCACTTCGTAGTCGATGTCTCCTTGGGCGAGTGGCAGGAACGGCAGGGTCTGCGTCAATGCCAGTGGTGAGAACACGCTCATGGTTGTGTTGCCTCTTTCATGCGTGTTATATACGGAATATATTCGTTATACATACGTAGTACATATTTCGTATATACGTTTTATATATTTTCTCTATATCTTGTCGATACGCCGGATGGTCTGCCACAGATAATCGTCGCAGCCGGCTCAGCCGACTCGCTTCACCAGTTCCAGCAACGCGGCGGCCACCTGGTCGGGGTGTTCGTACGCGCTGAAGTGGCCGCAGTCGTCGATCACCGTCATCGTCACGTCGGTTTTCGTCATCGCGTCGGCGACCGGCTTCATCACTGCCGGCGGGCTGGACGGGTCCTTGTCGCCGCAGATTACTGCGACTGGCACGTTGATGTTCGGCAGCACGTCGTTCAGGTCGGGACGGCCAGCGGCCATGCGTTCGCGCCAGGCGATGCCGTCGGCGGGCTGTTCGTTGATCCACGTTTCGAACTGCCTGCAGTAGGCGTCCGACTGCTTCACGGTGGAATCGGCTTCCGACGGCACGGCGAATCCCATGACCGGCTCGTGTGTGCCGGTCGTTTCGCAGTCGGTGGCGATTGCGACGCGCTTCAATCGCATGTCGGCGGAGTCGGCGTCGGCTTTCGTGTCGCACAGGGCGAGCGCCGCCACCGCTTCCGGATGCAGGCGTTGGATGTCGAGAATCAGGTAGCCGCCCATCGACAGGCCCACCCAGATGGCTTTGCTGTAGCCGGCGGCGTGCAGCAGGTCCACGTACGCGTCCGCCATGCGGTCCAGTCCGTATGGGAACGCGCCGTCGGCGTCCTTGCCGCCGCTGTCTTCGTCGGACGGAATCGGTCCTTCGCCGGCGCCGGGCATGTCCGGAGCCCAGATCGCAAATGGTTTCACGCCTTGTTTCACAGCTTGGTCGTGTAAAGCCGTCGCGCACTCGTCCCACATGCGGTGGTCCACCGGGAAGCCGTGCACGAGCACCACCGGCGTGGTTTCGGTATCGTTGCCGCCGTCCGTATATACGTTGTTGTTCAGTTCAATCGTCATATTTTTCTAATCCTCCCCTATCTGCCTGTTCGCCTAGTTTGCTTGGCTTTTGCCCCGCTTGCGCGGCTTGTCCTACTTGCCGGTCCATGCGAGCGCCTGCCGCACGATGGTGCCGTAACCGTTGGCCATCTGCCCGACGAAGGTGTCGAGCATGTCTCCGGACGGGTCGACCCATTCCACATCGAGCGTCTCGTCCTGCGGCTTGCAATCGCCGGCGATCGGCACCACGTAGCACAGCGCGATCGCATGTTGGCGTGGATCGTAATAGTCGGATAGGCCGGGTGTCGGGAAGAATTCGGCCACGGTGAACGGCTGCAGGCTGATCGGCAGCTGCGGCAGGGCGATATCGCCCAAATCTTTTGCGACGTTGCGCGCCACCGCTTCACGCAACGATTCGTGGTAAAGCACACGTCCGGCGATCAATGTGCGTTCGATGCCGCCGTCGTCGGTGACGCGCAGCAGCGAGCCGATTTGCGCCACTCTGCCGAGATCGTCGGTGCGCACCGGCACGACCACGACGTACGGAATCGGTATTTCGCGGCGCATGCGGTTGATTTCGTCCGATGGGAGCCATCCCGGAGGGTTGCCCATTCCGTGGATGAAATCCTCCGGCGTAATGTCGTCGAATTCCCCGCGATGGCGGTTGGCGTCGAAATCGCCCTCGTCGGGCACTTCATCATTCATCACTGGCATGGTTCCATTATCACGCACGGCATGTGAATGTCACGTGCTTCCGATTCTTCCCATAGCGCAATCGGGTGCGGCAGTGTGTTTGCGTGGCGTGCGGCTATATACTTTTCGCAAACGGTCTTTCGCAATATTGCGCAGCATTGCACGATATTGTTTTTGAAATCGGCTTATAGCGTAAGCCGGGGAATGGGGAACGCATATGGCAACGCATGCAGTCACTTCGCAGGATTTCAACCAGGTCGTCGAATCCAATGATCTAGTGTTCGTGGATTTCTGGGCCACGTGGTGCGGTCCGTGCCGTGCATTCGGCCCAACGTTCGAGAAGGCAAGCGAGGCGAATCCGGACGTCTATTTCGCGAAGGTGGATATCGATCAGAATCCCGATCTGGCCGCCGCGGCCAAGGTTCAGGCAGTGCCGACGCTGATGGTCGTCAAGAAGCAGCAGATCATCTTCCAGCAGGCCGGCGCGTTGCGCGCTTCCGATTTGGATGATCTGATCAGCCAGGCCAAGGCGTTGGATATGGATGCGGCCGCTTCCGATGGGGACACCGCTTCCAGCGGAGACGCCAAAGTGAAAACGCCAAGTAGTCAGTCGGAACGATGATTCGGCCCGTCGCCTGCGCGTTGCATACGTTATCTTCAAGTTCCTTGGGGTGCGGTAGACTATATGCAGTTGCGCGCATTCCGGCGGAACCCTAGCGGTTGTGCGCCGTGCCCTAGGCACGGAATCCGCCGAGGAATTGTACCCGATGTAGGAGCAGAATGGCTAGCCATAAGAAACATGCCCAACCAACTACGTTTGCCTTGCCGGGCAAATCTCAGATGGTGAAGATTGTCGCAACGGTTGCGGCAGTGGGGCTGTTGGCCACTGGCGGCATCGTGTCGCATAATCTGTACGCCACCGCGGAGAAGTCTCCTGCCAAGCAGGTCACCGCGTATTCCGTCACCGACAGCATCGAAGCCTCCCGTGGCAACGCCCGTGAGGCGCTTTCCGGAGATACTTCGTACGTCACCGTGAAGATCAACGGCAAGACCCGCGTGGTTCCCGGCATGCATTTCACCGATGTGAAGTCCGTGCTTGACGCGGGCGACATCACCCTTGATACGGAAGACACCGTTTCCCCGTCTTTGGATACGAAGGTGAACGAGAACACCGTCATCAAAATCGAACGTGCCGGCGCTTCCGTTGAGGTGTCTGATACGGATATCGCATTCAACACGGTCAAGAAGGAGACCTCCAGCCTGCCGAAGGGCCAGGAGAAGGTCGAGACCGAAGGCGCGAACGGTGTTATGGAGACCACGAACCTCGTCACCAAGTCCGGCGGCAAGGTCATGTCTTCCAATATGATCAGCTCTTTCGTGAAGAAGGCTCCGACCGACAAGGTGATCCTCGTCGGCACCGGCTCCTCGTCCACGCCGTCCGCGGCCGCAGCGTCGATCGGCACCACCGTGCCGGCTGGCGAAATGCAGCAGTGGGCTCACGATTATCTGCTGTCCAGCGGCTATTCCGAGGCCGATTTCACCGCCACCGTGTACATCATTTCTCATGAGTCCGGTTGGAATGTCGCAGCCACGAACCCAAGCTCCGGCGCGTACGGTCTGCCGCAGGCGCTGCCTGGTTCGAAGATGGTGAGCGCCGGTGCCGATTGGGCCACCAACTACCAGACCCAGCTTAAGTGGTTCTGGGGCTACTGCGCACAGCGCTACGGCTCCATCCAGGGCGCCTACACCTACTGGCTCGCCCACCACTGCTACTGAGTTTTAGTTTTCAGACAGGAGAGGCTCCGCACACATTGTGCGGAGCCTCTCCTGTCTTATATGCCTCTTTTATATTTCATATGGAAAGATGCAGGCCATTCATGGCGTTACGGTTGTTTATGCACGCAATTCATTCATCGCTTTTATCGCGGCCCTTTTGGCCATCTTACGCGTGAGCGAACGGCCAGACGCAACGGGCTCGAAAAAGCCGTCATGCTCTTTTTCCACCGTCCATCGCCAACCAAGCACGTTATTTTGAGCGACTCGAATACTGAACGAAGATCCTACACGCCCACTACCTGCCACATTCATTCCAAGCTCCCTTTTTCAGGATTTTTGGGCTGGATGCATACGTACTCATTATTAGCGTTTATGGACGTTTCGCACAGCCTATCAAGATACTGCATATAGTACAGCACTCACATCAAGAGAACTGTACTATATGCGATTTTTCAAGCTGAGCGGAATATTGTTCACTTACTCGCCATCTTTGGCCGTATGATGCGAACCTTTGCGGGGACCGCGCTTGCCAGATACACCCTTTGCAGCATCGGCCACAGCAAAAATGACAACCTTCTCATCCGGGTAGGACTCGCCATCCATGGCGAAATAGGCGATCTGGTCGTCTGCGACCGGCGGGAAAGTGAAATACTTCTGCACCGCTACCAGCACATCGGTGGTACGCACGGTCACGGAAGAAGCCTTTCCTGCAGCGTCAGAGTCGACGCCATCGGTCTTGCTTCGCTTGGTCTTGCAGAACTTGATGGCGTTCTCGTCTTTGGCGTCGCATGCCTGGACTGCGATCTTCTTCTGCTTGTCATTCACCAGCAATTTCACGTATGCCGGGCATCCGAGCGCTTCGGTCACGCCTTTGGAAAAGCGAACGGATGATTCCATGACCGTCATGGTCATCTTATTGGTGGTGGTCTTTTCTCCCACTGCTTCAAATCCGTCAAGAACAGACATGCCAACCCCTTGAAAATATAGGATATTAATTACATGCAATATAATACAACAATTCGCATAAATACACCCTTTTTTCACTAATAAAATAGGGGGTATCTCCGCTTTCCAGCAGAAATACCCCCTGTATTTCCAAGAATATAGCAATAATTCATAGACTTCATTGAACAAGTTTTCATTGAGATGAATTCAAGGAAATCATGCACCAATAATGTCGAGAATTACCGCGCCATATTTCAATAGTTGTATTTCACATCATTGGTCATTTTGCCACACGGCGTCTGATCGAGCTTCATATCAGCCGTGGCCTTGTCAGACACGGTCACGTCGAACTCGTACGTCACGCTCTTGCCAGGTGCGATGTACGCCATACTGGAGTTCAACGGCTTGCCGTCCATGGTGGCATTGCTACGGTCACGCACATCACCGGTCACGGCGATTGATCCAATCGAACCACCTGCAGGCGCGTAAATCAGCACACGCTGCGCAGATGTGCCACTCGGCGCCACGGGCACGCCACCAACGCCCTTCTGCTCACCACCGAGAATGTAACTCGTGCAGGTAGCCATTTCCGTGGAAGTCATACGGTTGGTCAGCGTGTACTTCACGTGGTAGGTCTTGTCACCTGTCTTGGTCACTTCGCTGGTACGGTCGATATACCAACCCATCTTCGAAGGATTCTGCTCGCTGATGTAAATGCCCGTTTCCGGATTGGTCTCGCTCTCAGGCGCATTCTTGGCGAGTCCAGCACCTTGGAAGTACTTCGCTTCGTCATCGTGGAACGTGTAGGCGTAGAAGTGGCGGTTCTCGGCCAAATCACCGATGCTTTGCACCACCTTCATCATCTTGTCCACAGTCATGTTGCCAAAAGCGCCGTCCATCACCGTTTTGGCAATGTACTCGAAGTATTCGTCCTGCTGTGCCACAGGAACGTCCTTGTAGATGGTGTTGAGCATGTATTCGGCGGTGTTCTCGCCGGTAAGCACAGTGCCGTTGGACAAGGTGACAGGTCCGTTGATCTCCACCATCTTCTGGATGAACACCGGATCCACGGAAATCAAACCGTCGATGTTGCAGGCATATTGCGAACGCTGCCATGAAGCGTTGAGCATTTCCGCGTTGCGGGAAACATCCGGCACCGCGAAGGTGTCTCGCACGTCGAAGGAGAAACCCAACGGCCTGTTGAATACCGCATGTTCCTCAGCGGTGCCGTTGTTGCCATTGACGAATTCACCATTCGGGTGGAAGTCCCCCACCGCGATTTTGCCATGATCCGCAGTCATGGTGCCGAGAGAGCCAACCAAGCCGCCGCCGGAACGTGTTTCGGATGTGGTCTGTGCCGCCAGCAAGTATGTGCGGGCACCGTTCTGGCCGAGGAAGGAAGGCAGCATGTGAGTGGCGTTGCTGACCTGTCCGACCAGATCGGCGATATTGTCAAGCTGGTCCTTGCCCTGCTGATAGGCTTTCTTCACCATGCCGATTTTCGGCTCGGCAAGACTGTTATACTGCTTGTTCTGCTGCTGCACCTGCTGGTTGAGCTTGTCGAAGTTGCCTTGCGCATCGGTGATTGGCTGCAGATTAAGTTGCCCTTCTGCACCGGAAAGATTGGCATCGGCAAGCTGTTGCACCGCAGTGGTCAACGATGGCAGTGTCTGCTGTGCAAGGTTGTCCACGACTTCCGTCATGCCTTGCACAGTGGCGATGTCACTGCCGACGAACGGCATTTTCGCAGCCACGTTCCATAGTGAACCGTGCGCAATCTGCTTGGCCTGCGCCGTCTGCTGCTGAGCCTGCGCGATGGACGCCTGCGACGCGGCGGCATCCTTGAGCTTTGCGGGGTCATTGATTGCGGATAGTGAGGATATGGCTTGCGATTCGTGCGCCTTGACGCTTTTTGCCTGCTTATACAGTTGCATACCAAACACTGCGGCAATGGCAAGTAGCACGATCAGCACCGCAAGTACAATAAGCGTCACATTCCGTGCCGTATGTTTTTCCCGTATTGCTTGAGCATGTTGCCCCATGCTTTGCTCCTCAAATCATTAAGCACTCAATTTGACTATTCCAGCGCATTATTGTGCCACATGGCACCCCTTTTTTCGGCCGCCAAATGAAATTTCCCTCTGTTCCATCACAAGAACAGAGGGAAAATCACAGAAAACCCACTTATTGGCTCAGTACGATCCACGGCCAGTGAAGATTACCATCACGGTTTTGGCAAGAATCGCAAGATCTCCAGCGATGGACCAATTCTCAATGTAGGAGACGTCCAAATATTCGCTTTGCTCCTGTGAAAGATCGGACCGGCCGGACACCTGCCACGGACCGGTGATGCCCGGCTTGACCAGCAGTCGGGCGGAATATAGGGAACCATAGCGGGCCACTTCTTCCGGCAATGCCGGGCGCGGACCGACCAGAGACATATCGCCCTTGAGCACGTTGTAGAACTGCGGGAACTCATCCAAAGAAGTCTTACGGATGAAGTGACCTACCTTGGTGATACGCGGATCATCTTTCATTTTGAAGATGAACCGGTCTTCCTGCCCAGTTTCCTCAGCGAGTTTCTTCTTCAGCTCCTCAGCATTGGTGACCATGGAACGGAATTTATACATTTTGAACGGCTTGCCGTGCAGTCCGATACGGGTCTGAGAGAAGAACACCGGACCGCCATCATCAAGCTTGATGGCGATGGCGACGCCGAGAAGAATCGGAGAGGAAATAATCAGCGCGCACAGTGAGCCGATGATGTCCAGCAAACGCTTGATTACGTTCGCAGCTCCCGTGTACTGCGGCAGGGAAGCCAACAGAACCGGCTGTTCCGTGGTGTTTCGCAGATACAAACGGTGACCGCTCACATCCGCCAGGGAGACCGCCAAGGCAAGTTCCATACCCAGCGACTCCACCGCAAGAGAAAGACCATGCAGCATTTCGGAATCACGCGAAAGCACGTCAGCCACATAGACTTCCTGTACACCGAGGCTTTCGCAAATACGTGGGAATGCCGAGTTGAAAGGAATCACCTTGAGTTTGCTGGAGCCTTCGATATTGGCATCCGGTGTGTATGAGGTAACCACATAAGCGTCTTTTGAAGCTGGATCCGCTTCAATTGGGCATACAGCAACTGGTTCGTACCCCCAATTCATGCAGTTGCGCATGGTCTGCAAGGCTTTGTTGATGCCATCGGAAGATCCGATGACCACCGTTCTGTACTTGCAAGAGCCTTTGCTGCGGTGACGGTGCAACGCTTGACGCATCTGCCAGCGTGCGATGATATCCAAGAAGAAGGCGATGACTGGCGCGATAATCAACGCAGTACGGGGCAATGCAAGTTTGAAAATAAATGCAAGGCTGCAGTATGAGATGATGGTCAGCAACGACGCATTGATGATTTTGGCATACAGCTCATAGCCGTCCGCCATAACATGGCGGTGGTATGTGCCCGCGAATGCCAAGCACAGCAACCAAATCAGGCTGAACAGAATGAGGAAAAGCCAAAACGGCATCACATCGCCGATGGCATCGAAAGCAGCACCGTTGATTACAAGGCTGACGGTCAACGAAAGCAGCATCACTGCCAAATCGATGGCGATCAGGCTGGCGACGAAGGCGAAACGCCACCGGGGAGTCGATTCAGCCTTGCCGCGCCTATGTCCCTCCTTTTCCGCAGGAAACGGGGTATTGGAAAAAGTCATCGGCTCGAACTGCTTTTGCAGACGCTGATTCTGCATGGACGCGTATGCCTGTCGATGCGCATTGGACGAGACGATATGAATCTCTTGAGTCCTCATACCTTGCTCGCCGTTTGGTGCGCCGGATTCACCGGTATTCACGCCTTGCATGTATCTCCCTCCCCTTCAGCTGCATACGGCAAACAATTTACCACAGCCCCCCCCCCCCCCAGAAATTAAGAGGGACCTATGGGGGGTACCATTCGCTATATCCAAATCCTTCTCCGGTATGGCTTATTCGCCAGCAGTACCTGTATCTGAGTTGTCGTTACCGCCGTCCGAACCACCATTGCCATTGTCGTTCGAATCGCCATTACCACCGTTACCGCCGGTTGAACCACCGTTGCCGTTCGAATCGCCATTACCACCGGTCGAACCGCCATTACCGTCGTTAGAACCGCCGTTACCGCCGGTCGAACCACCGTTACCGTTGCCGGTCGAATCGCCATTACCACCGGTTGAGCCACCATTGTTATTGCCACCGGTCGAACCACCACCGTTCACACCGTTTCCAGAGCCCGGACCAAATTGCCACGTATATGTGTAGCGCCGGTTCGTAGTGCCGTTATTGGTATTCGAATTGGTATTCGACTGGGCATTAGCCGCAGTTTGCTCCGCCACAGACTTGTTCACGCCGTCAGAAGTCGAGGAAATCACCTTCGAAGCGTTCTGCATGGCCATAACATCAGTGCTTTTGCCATCAAGGAGTTTCTGAGCAGCGTCAATCGCCTTGGCAAGCGCGTCACGTGTCGACTCGTCCGCGACCTCGCCTGCAGAACCGTCAAGCAACGTCTTTGCGTCAGCAATGGCCTTCTGCAATGCGGCAGTCGTCTTATTCACTTCCAAAGCTCGCTTGCTGGCGTCCACAGCTGTGGCTGCTGCGGTAACGGCCTTGGTCTGTTCTTTGATATTGCTGATCTGCTTGCTCATGCTACGGGCGTGCGCACGCAGTGTGGTTTCGGACAGCAACACCGAGCATCCGCCGACCGTCTTGAGGTTTTGCGCCTTGGTCACGGCCTGAGTGAGCTGGTCGATTGTGGCGGCATCCGCCACCTGGTTTGCCGCAGTGCCCTGCAGACTAGTTGCCTGTTCGATGGCGTTTTGCAGTTTTTCGTTGGCTTTGGAGTATTTGGATTTCGCCTTCTCACATACCACCACTGCCGCACGCTGTTCTTTCGAATTGATACGATTGCGTACCACGATGACACCGGCAATAGCAACCGCCACTGCCGCAATCGCAGCGACAATGGCATATTTTGACGTTCATCCTCACACAGTGATGCCATCGCCTCATACGCTAGCCAATAGACAATATTGGCCTTATCCTCAAAGCTTTTGACAAAACACGACAACATGCTGAAAAGTTCCTCTCGAATTCCATCAGGCAATTCATTACTGAAATGTATAAGGAATTTCAAAGGCCATCTTTTGTCTTGAAGCGCCTCAGCGTTGGACAGCATAAGCTTCGCGAATGAATCCCAATCAACTAATTCCGGATGAGCATATCCGCAGAAGAGGAATGCGCTCAGCATGTGATCCACACCATGAACAGCAATAACCCCAGACTGTTCGTAGCTTGCTATTGCCTCAGCACAATATGCAGAAAAACAATCAGAAACCCTTCGAATCTCGTCCTCGGAAAGTTTTTGCGCATCATCGACTCTCTTGATTACATCAACTTGACCGCTCTTCACCTTTACGTGCCATTGCGCTTCCGATTCCTCATCATGAGAGCTTTGCTTATATTCGTACCATTGCTGCAGAGAGCCTGCATCGCCTCGTTGCAGCAAGATTGCCAGATTGTCATCACCCCAAAAGGACTCCGGAAACAGAATCGTCAGATTCTGCGCTTCTGAGGCATAGCTTTCTCCCACGCAAGGCAGCTCCAAGAACCATTGCTCAATCTCTTCCTGTACATCTCGACTTGTAGCCATATAACAAGCTTTAAGCGTCTTGAACAGTTCAATAGGGATATTGAACGTCGCAGAAACCTTTCGGACGTATTCCCGCACAGACGCCATCGTTGTCAAGCACCAACGGCAAACTTCATCAGCCTTATCTGCAGAAAGATAATCACCTATGCACTGGAACAACGTCAGATCATTCAGTGCCGTTGAATGCGTGGACTCATCCAACGATACAGTTTCGGCATATTCAACAATCCTGGAGTTTGAAGTTCTCTGGATGGCGGACCGAAGCGCTTTCCGATAATCATCTCTGGAAGAACACCGTCGAAATGCTTCAAGCACATTGACAATGTCTGTCCCTTCTTCATTACCGTTCTCGATCTGTACATAAGCGTTTTCCGCTTGCATACAGCAATATCTTCTCCACCCACCTCTATCTCCAAGAAAAGCCGTTTGAAGAATAAGGGAGGTGAAATGCCGTTTTAGCGAATAGTTTTTCTCTCTTTCTCCGATACTATGAAGCCACCGATTCGACACTGCGTTACCCGCAATGCTACGCTCTCCCAATTCGAGCCACCAGAAAATTGGATTGTCGGATGACTGAATCACCGCAGCTACATCAACCTGCTTTTCAGATGACTTAACGTTTCCCCAAATCCAATCGTATTGCCATAGCAACCTTACCGCCACACCGCAGATTCCATTAGCGGTAATATCATCTGGATTCTGCAAGCAAAGACTCACTGCATTCGAACCGGCAGAAATAGCTTCATCCTTACGACCGAGTTCAAACATCGCCCATGATTCGTGGACCAACAGCCACGCTTTATCTACAGGATAAAGATCATAAGTCATAACAGCTTCAATATGTTGAAGAGCGGCACTCCAATCATTATTATCTATATCAAAGGCAAATTGCATTACCGCCGATGCGGCTCGCTCTTCAGGAGATTTCGCAACCGAAAAAAGCTCATCCAAGCGTCCACCCTGCCCATCAAGGTAATCATAAAAAGCCGCGGCCGCCTTCCAGCACCAGTCAGATGAAGCCCATGCCTCATCCTTTCTTTTCCCTTTCTGCATGGCCACGTCAGCCATGGAACCACTTCCCGCTCTCCAGTACCACTCCAATCCATACTCATTCCCATATAGCAAGGAAGCCAAGGCCTCATGACCTTTTAAGTTATCTATATGTTTATTCACATGCGGGGCTATCACACGAGGAGCGAGCATTGCGAGTCGAATGCGATCCTGGTTTTTAATGTTTTTCAGGCCATTCCACACAACTCCGTTGAATGCAGACTTCTCATACGTGCTGCACGCGAACTCGGAGAGCTCCTCCTCGTCCGTCTTTTTCAGCACATGGTCCTTACGTACAAGAATTCTGGGCATCTGACAAGAGTGGTCGATCTGCGAAGATTCAATCTTGGACCAATACATTGTCCCTTCATCAGAAATCAAAACAACAATATGGGCAATTCTCCCATTAGTCCATGAAACTTCATGATTGGCGTCAAACACGAACCACCAACCGACCAAATTGCCTTGCTCATCTTTTTTGGGATACCTAAAATAGCTTGCGCCCTTTTTTTACTTGCACGCCAAGGACTGCGAATGAGGGCACTCCTTCAGCGTTCACCGGCATCACCCATAAATCAGTGCCAAAATCAAGGTCCTTGGACATCACGCACCATTGGAAAGTATCAGAGAAAAAGGCCCTTACCTGGCTCTCGCCGCCTTCTCCCCTCCGAGATTCAGCTGGAATCTTAACTCTAAGAGTTCCAGACATTGTTACCCCTCATAGACAACTTCGATGTACGCTCCACTGGTTCTGTTTTAGATTTCACAAAACTGAGATTCGTTTTATGCCTATAGTGCATCTTGTTTTTCCAAAACAATATGGAGTCAATGGAAAGGGAACCAGCGCCCTAGAGAATTGTAACGATTCCGCTTTAGAGAACCGGAAGATTCTCATACAAAAAATCGAAGAGGGGCTTGTCAAACAATGTAAACGCGTTGAAAGTTGGTTCGCCTGAGTCAGGCAACGATTTGGGAGCGGATGGGGGCGGGGGTTACCGCACGGTGTTTGCGCATGCTTTTCAGGATTTTGCGGATCGCACCGTTCGTCTGTTCGGCGGCGACGCAGAACATGCTGAATTCGCGGCCATGCGGGTCGGCGATGTCTTTCGGCTGGGGAATCATCGGACGAATCATCGAGGACTTCTTGATTACCGACTGAAGACGTTCCTGGATGGTCAGTCCGGCAATCATATTGTTGCGAGCGCAGTAATCGCACATATTCGCGAAATCGTCAAGCAGGAACGTGTATCGTACGGCGGCTGGCGCCAACGTGACGATTTCCTTGCGCTGCTGCTTTTCGAAGCAGAGGATCAGGTCGGCTTCGTCGGCCATCTGTCGGGTCAGTCGTCGGGAACGGAAACCGCTCGACTCAATGCCGACGCTTTGCATAAGGCGGCCGCTCGACGGATCGATCGGATGCATCGGCAAACCACGCGTGCCGGCGCTCGATACCTGCACGGTGGTGCCGTTCAGATAGTGGGTCATCAGAAGCTCGCCCATAGGGGAACGGCAAATGTTGCCCGTGCAGACGAACATGATGTGCATACCAAACCCCTTGAAAACTTCTTCAACCAACGGTTTTCCGCGACGCAAAGCCTTGCGGTGCTCTGCAGCGCGCTCTCACAACCTGCTATTTTATCGTGAAGCATGCCATTTGCGAAAAATCGTGCCCAGAGCTTCACAACACCCGCCATCGGCAAGACGTTTCAGCATACTTCGAGGGTGGCGAGGAGTGCGCGGTGGTCGGAGCCGGGGATGTATGCGGTTTTGAGGTTGCCTACGGTCACGCCTTTG
>ENA-UOOA01003635-UOOA01003635.1-human-gut-metagenome-genome-assembly--contig:-P61old-NODE-3635-length-18838-cov-4.264814_pt1 | contig 18838 bp, 14 predicted proteins | sample MGYA00242467_ERZ724014 | MGnify/ENA metagenome assembly ERZ724014 | reverse complement strand
TGAGCGGATCGTATTCCGCGTGACCCGTCACGAATATCTGCCTGCCGTGATCGGCGATCATGGCAAAAACACCCGCTTTCGGAGATGATGCGAGGATCCGCAGGTGAGGGCAGGCATCTATGTCCTCACGTCTGTTGTATGTGTGGCGTGAATGCGGAACCATGAAAGTGTCGTCAAATCCGCGGAAAAGAATCGACCTTTTGTACTCGACCGTGTGTGGAAATACGCCGAACAGCTTCTCGGGCAGCGGATATTTGTCGATGCCGTAGTGATAGTAAAGCCCCGCCTGCGCGCCCCAACAGATGTGGAACGTGCTCGTCACGTGAGTTTTCGACCACTCCATGATCTCGCACAGCTCATCCCAGTATTCCACATCCTCAAACGGCATCTGTTCCACCGGAGCGCCGGTGATTATCATTCCGTCGAAGCTGCGGTGACGAATTTCGGCGAATGTCTTGTAAAACGAGAGCATATGCTCTTCGGATGTGTTGCGCGATTTGTGCGTGCCCGTCTACATGAGCTCCATCTGACCCCGGATCGGCGTGTTGCCGAGCAGGCGTGCGAGCTGCGTTTCCGTTGTGATCTTCGTAGGCATGAGGTTGAGTATCACGATCTCAAGGGGGCGAATGTCCTGCGATACCGCGCGTCCCTCTGTAATTACGAATATATTCTCATCTCTGAGGGTTTTAGTAGCCGGAAGTTCATCCGGTATTCTTATCGGCATATCCTGCGTCTCCGTTTTGTGTTGATGTTTTGCGAATGACTAAATTCGACAAAATTTTGCAATTGTCGAATTACGCTTCAAGTGCTTGCCTCAGGTCGGCAATAATGTCGTCGATATGCTCGATCCCGACGCTGAGTCTGACCATTTCCGGTGAGATCCCGCCGGCGACGAGCTGCTCGTCCGTGAGCTGACGGTGGGTAGTGCTTGCCGGGTGCAGTATGCTCGTGCGCGCGTCCGCAACGTGAACTACGATTCCCGCGAGCTTCAGCGAATCCATGAATTTCATTGCGGCATTGCGTCCGCCCTTTACGCCGAATGCGACTACGCCGGAGGTTCCGTCGGGGAGATATTTCTCGGCGAGCGCGTGCTCGGCATCGCCCTCAAGTCCCGGATAGCTGACCCACTCGACGGCGGGGTGGGATGACAGCATTTTTGCCACGGCGAGCGCATTTGAGGAGTGGCTTTCCATCCGCAGCGCGAGCGTCTCCATCCCGAGATTCAGAAGGAATGCGTTCATCGGCGATGGAGTCGATCCGAGATCGCGCATGAGCTGAACGCGGGCTTTGGTGATGTAGGCGGCATTGCCGAAATCCTTCGTGTAAACGACGCCGTGATACGATTCGTCCGGTTCGGTAAGCTCGGGGAACTTGCCGCTTGCCGTCCAGTCGAAGTGACCGCTGTCAACGATCGCGCCGCCGACTGCGACAGCGTGTCCGTCAAGATATTTTGTGGTCGAGTGAACAACAATGTCCGCGCCGAATTCAAACGGGCGGCAAAGCACCGGTGTTGCAAATGTGTTGTCAACAATGAGCGGGATGCCGACAGTGTGAGCGATTGCGGCAAAGCGCTCGATGTCGAGAACCTTCAGCGCCGGATTTGCGATGGTCTCACCGAAAACCGCGCGCGTTTTGCTGTTTATCATGGCTGCGATCTCGGCGTCACTCATGCTCGGCGATGCGAACCTTACCTCAATGCCGAGCCGTTTCAGCGTCACTGCAAACAGATTTATCGTGCCGCCGTAGATCTCGGAAAGGCTTATGAAATTGTCTCCGGCGGAGGCGATGTTCAGTATCGCGATGAGGTTTGCCGCCTGACCGGAGGACGTGAGCATCGCGCCGACACCGCCCTCCATCGAGGCGAGCTTGTCCTCGACCGCAGCAAATGTGGGATTGGATATTCGCGTGTACATATGTCCCGGCGCTTTCAGGTCAAAGAGATCGCCGAGCGTCTCCGACGAGTCGTATCTGTATGTCGTGCTTTGGTAGATCGGCAGAACGCGCGGATCGCCGTTCGCGGGCTTGTAGCCTTCCTGTATACACTTGGTGTTTATATGCATGATTACCTCCGAATTCGACAAAAGTAGAAATTATAAAGATTTCGGCAAATGCCGCGTGATGGCGCAGCATCTGCCAAAATCACAGTGTTATTCGTTATTTTATCTGCTCGAGCGCAGTTTTGGTCGCCGCAAGCTTTTCCTTGTATTTCTCGAGTTTTGCACGCTCTGCGTCAACGACAGCAGCAGGAGCCTTAGCCGTGAAGTTTTCGTTTGCGAGCTTGCCCTCGGCGCGTGCGATCTCTTTTTCCGTTGCCTCGATCTCGGCGGTGAGTCTGCGTCTCTCCGCTTCAAAGTCCACCATATCGGCGAGCGGGATGAACAGCGTCGCACCGTCGGTGACGATGCGCACAGCGCCCTCGTCATCATAGGAATCGACGATCTCGAACGATGCCGCAGACGCGAGCTTCACGAAGAACGCTTCGCTTCCCGCAAAATCGTCGGGGTATGCGGTAACGGCGTAGACCTTCGCCTTGCGTGACGGGGGAACGTTCATCTCGGAACGTCTTCCGCGCACGCCGCGGATAGCGTCGATCACGCGCTCCATTTTCTGCATATCTGCGGAGAAATCGGGAAGATCGTCGCCGGTCGGGTAGTCGCAGGTCATGATCGTGCCCTCGGTGCCGGGCAGGCTTTGATAGATCTCCTCGGTGATAAACGGCATGAACGGATGCAGGAGCTTCAGCGTCTCGCGCAGTACGTATGCAAGAACGTTCTGCGTCGTGAGCGAGCGCTCGCTGCCGCGGTCGTTGACCGAGGTCTTTGACAGCTCGATGTACCAGTCGCAGTACACATCCCAGATGAAGTCGTAGATGGATGAGAGCGCCATGCCAAGCTCGAACTTGTCGAGATTTGCGCAGACCTGCTTTGCGGTCGCTGCAAATTTGCCGAGCACCCACTTGTCCTCAGGCGCAAGCTTTGCCGTGTCGGGCAGGGAAATGTCCTCGATCTCGAGGTTCATCATAACGAATCTCGCAGCGTTCCACAGCTTGTTTGCGAAATTGCGCGCTGCCTCGATCTTCTCGTCGGAGAAACGCATATCGTTTCCGGGGCTGTTGCCCGTTGCAAGTGCGAATCTGAGCGCATCTGCGCCGTAATTCTTGATGATCTCGAGCGGATCGATTCCGTTGCCGAGCGATTTTGACATCTTGCGTCCCTGCGCGTCGCGCACAAGTCCGTGAATGAGTACCGTGTCAAACGGCGCCTTGCCGGTGTATTCGAGTCCCGAGAAGATCATTCTCGAAACCCAGAACGTTATGATGTCGTAGCCGGTGACAAGGGTCTGCGTCGGGTAGAAGTAGCGCAGATCCTCCGTGTCGTCGGGCCAGCCGAGCGTGGAGAACGGCCACAGCGCGGAGGAGAACCAGGTGTCGAGCGTGTCGGGATCCTGCGTCATGTGACCGCCGCACTCCGTGCAGACCGTGACATCCTCGCGCGATACAACGGTGTGACCGCAGTCGTCGCAGTAGAACGCGGGGATCCTGTGACCCCACCACAGCTGACGCGAGATGCACCAGTCCTGCGTGTTCTCCATCCAGTGGAAGTAGTTTTTGTCAAATCTTTCGGGGACGAACTTGATCGAACCGTTTCTGACCGCCTCGATCGCGGGCTTTGCGAGCGGCTCCATGCGGACGAACCACTGGAGGCTGACCATCGGCTCGATGGTAGTGCCGCAGCGGTAGCAGGTGCCGACCTCGTGCTTCAGATCCTCGATCCCGCAGAGATATCCGCCTGCCTTCAGATCCTCAACGATCGCGCGGCGTGCTTCGTAGCGATCCATTCCGGCATACTTCGGATAGTTGTCCGTGATCTTTGCGTCGGGGGTGAGCATTACCTCCATCGGGAGGCTGCACCGTCTGCCGACCTCGAAGTCATTCGGGTCGTGCGCGGGCGTGATCTTCACGCAGCCGGTTCCTTTGTCAAGCTTTGCGTGCTCGTCGGCAACGATCGGGATGCGCCTGCCGACAAGGGGCAGCATAACGTAATTGCCGATGAGATCCTTGTATCTCTCGTCGTTCGGGTTGACCGCCACAGCCGTGTCGCCGAGAAGCGTCTCGGGTCGGGTCGTCGCGATCTCGACATATCCGCCTCCGCCTACGAGAGGATAGCGGATGTGCCAGAAATGGCTGTCCTGCTCAACGTGCTCGACCTCGGCGTTGGAGATCGACGTTTTGCAGTGCGGGCACCAGTTGATGATGCGCTCGCCGCGGTAGATGAGTCCTTTTTCGTACAGGCGTGCGAATACCTCTCGAACCGCTTTCGAGCAGCCCTCGTCAAGGGTGAATCGCTCTCTCGTCCAGTCAAGGGACGAGCCCATTTTCTTCAGCTGCTCAACGATCCTTCCGCCGTATTTTTCCTTCCAGTCCCATGCTCTCTCAAGGAAGCCGTCGCGTCCGAGATCATCCTTGGTCAAGCCTTCCTTGCGCATCGCCTCGACGATCTTTGCCTCGGTCGCAATGGACGCGTGATCTGTTCCGGGAAGCCACAGAGTGGAGTAGCCGCTCATTCTCTTGTATCTGATGAGAATGTCCTGAAGTGTGTTGTCAAGGGCGTGACCCATGTGAAGCTGACCGGTGATGTTCGGTGGCGGGATCACAATGGTGTAGCTCTTCTTTGCCGGATCGACGGTAGGCGTGAAGTAGCCGCCCTCCTGCCATGCGGAGTATATTCGTTCCTCAAAATCCGAGGGATCGTAGGTCTTTGAAAGTTCCTTTTTCATTTTAAGACTATTCCTTTCTTTGCATCTGTACCGCGTCTCCGGATCTGCCGCCTGCCTGCGGCAAAAATACGAAGAGTGATTTTTCACCGATAAAAATAAAAATGCCCCGCAAAATCAGGGCGCCATAGGCGCGGTACCACCTGACTTCGCCGGACGGCGCAGCTCAAATCTTCTTAACGCGAAGGCACGGCGGGTTCTCGGAGATGTGCTCCTTTTCCCGCTGCGTATCGGACGACACCGACCGGAACCGCCGCAGCACTCCCACCTATTGCCGCTCTCTTGGGACGGTCTCACCGGACATTATTCCGATAATATGCAACATATATTTATCACAGTATATCACGCCGCTTTCTTTTTGTCAAGTATCAGAGGACGGTATTTTTTAAAAGAGGACGAGACTTTGACGGCACTTTTCGTTGACAATATCACCTGCCGATGATATAATAATAAGAAGCACGGAATCGCGGCACGCGCCCGCCCGTGCGAAAAATATGCAAAGCAAATGAAAGGTTTGGTTACATAAATGGAGAAAAAGCTGAGAGCCGGCATAATCGGCGCGACCGGCATGGTAGGACAGCGCTTCATCACGCTTCTTTGGGATCACCCGTATTTTGAAATCTGCCGCCTTGCAGCAAGCGGACGTTCTGCCGGAAAGACTTACGCCGAGGCGGTCGGCAGCCGCTGGAAGATGTCATCCCCGATGCCGGAGGGCGTCGGCTCGATGACGGTTTTTGACGCTGCCGATGTTGCCGCAGTCGCGGAGGGGCTTGATCTCGTGTTCTGCGCTGTCGATATGCCGAAGGACGAGATCCGCCGTCTTGAGGAGGCGTATGCGCGTGCTGAGGTGCCGGTCGTGTCTAACAACTCGGCAAACCGCTGGACTGAGGATGTTCCGATGATCGTGCCGGAGGTGAACGATGCTCACCTCGCCGTGATTGAGCATCAGAGAAAGAGACTCGGCACAAAGCGCGGCTTTATCGCCGTCAAGCCGAACTGCTCGATCCAGAGCTACGTTCCCGCGCTGACCCCGCTCCTCTCCTACGGAGTAAAAGAGGTCGTTGCAACAACTTATCAGGCAATATCGGGCGCAGGCAAAACATTTGCCGACTTCCCGGAGATCGTGGATAACGTTATTCCGTACATCGGCGGCGAGGAAGAGAAGAGCGAGCGCGAGCCTCTCCGCGTATGGGGCAATGTCGAGGGAGGCGTGATCGTTCCCGCAGAGACCCCGCTCATCACGACGCAGTGCATCCGCGTTCCCGTCTCCGACGGCCATATGGCTGCGGTGTTCGTCCGCTTTGAGAATAAGCCCTCGAAGGAAGCGATTCTAGAGGCATGGCGCACGTTTGAGGGCGAGCCGCAGAGGCTCGGACTGCCGTCCGCACCGAAGCAGTTTATCACATATTTTGAAGAGGACTCCCGTCCGCAGACAAAGCTTGACCGCGATCTTTACGGCGGTATGGGTGTGTCTGTCGGCAGACTGCGTGAGGACACGATGTTTGACTACAAATTCGTAGCACTGTCGCACAATACGCTCAGAGGAGCCGCAGGCGGAGCCGTGCTCACCGCAGAGCTTCTGTACCGTAAGGGTTGGCTTGACTGACGGATAGATCATCCGGATCTGGGGACAATATTGTTGCCGCGGTGCGGCAGAGTAAAGACGAAAGGTGTACAACAATGAAAATTGCGATAGACGGACCGGGCGGAGCCGGAAAAAGCTCGGTGGCGAAAGCGCTCGCCGCTATGCTCGGACTTGTGTATGTGGATACCGGCGCTCTGTACAGAACGGTCGGACTCTATATGAGACGCGCGGGAGCCGATATGACGGATCCCGGCGACATCGTGCCGCGACTTGACGGCGTGAAGCTTGAGCTTCGCTGGACTGACGAGGGTCAGCGCGTGATACTCGGAGGCGAGGATGTGAGCGAGGCGATCCGCACGCCGCAGGCGTCAATGGATGCGTCTGCAGTCTCATCTATTCCCGAGGTCAGAGCGTTCCTGCTCAGCGTTCAGCGCGATATGGCTGACGCGGGCGGCGTTATCATGGACGGCCGCGATATCGGCACGGTGATCATGCCCGACGCGGAACTTAAAATATTCCTTACCGCATCGCCCGAGGCGCGCGCAATGCGCCGCTTTGCGGAGCTTCGCGCAAAGGGACAGGAGTGCACACTCGAGGAGGTGCTCGCGGATATCGTGAGCCGCGACGCAGCGGATTCCGGACGCGAGATTGCTCCGGCAGTGCCCGCCGATGATGCGGTGATCCTCGATAACTCCGGTATGGGGCTTGACGAGACTGTCGAGTGCATAGCAAAAATGGCAAAGGAAAAGATGAACGGCTGACATCGCAAAAGCCTATGTTCGGCTAGCCGCAGGTGCGGCAGAAAGGAAGCGTTATGGGATTCTATTCCGGAATATATAAGGTGTTCGCAGCGCCCGTGCGGTGGCTGTACCGCGTCAGAGTGACTGACGGCGAAAAGATGCCGGAGAGCGGCGGATGCATAGTCTGTGCGAATCACACGAGCCTGAGAGACGTGTTCGTGCTCGCCGCGTCGATGCACCGTCAGCCGCGCTATATGGCGAAAAAGGAGCTGTTCCGTATCCCCGTGCTGTCTCAGCTGATCCGTGCGCTCGGCGCGTTTCCGGTCGATCGCGGCAGTGCCGATGTCGGCGCTCTCAAAAAGGCTATGGCGATGATAAAGGGCGGAGAGGCTGTGACCATATTCCCTCAGGGAACGAGATATCCCGGTGTCGATCCCCGCACGACAGAGCCGAAAAACGGAGTCGGAATGATAGCGTATCATACCAAGGCTCCGGTCGTGCCGGTGTACATAAAGACGAAAAAAAGGCAAGTGCTTCCGTTCCGACGCACGGAGATAATCTGCGGTGACCCGATATCCTACGAGGAGCTTGGATTTGAGTCTGGCGGACGTGAGGAGTACGCGCGTGCATCGGCTGTGATATTTGAAAAAATATGCGAGCTGTCGGATGCGGCTCACGCGGACGGTGAAAAATGAGCGGCAGCGTATATGTGGCGTCGCACGCCGGATTCTGCTTCGGTGTCCGCCGCGCGACCGATGCGATCGAAGAAAAGCTCCATCAGGCGCACGGACGTATCTGCACGCTCGGCAGACTCATACATAACGACGGGTATGTGAATTACCTGAAATCGCGCGGTGTCGAGGAGATATGCGGCGACGACATCGACCGCATATGCGCCGATGCCGAGCGCGGCGAGAACATCACGGTCGTCATACGTGCGCACGGCGAGGTGCGCGAGAATCTCGAAAAATTCGAGCGGTGCGCTGCATCGCACCCGAATCTTGAGATACTCGACTGCACCTGCCCGTATGTCAACAAGGTGCGCCGTATCGCCGCAGACAATTCCGGCGAGGGCAAGCTGTTTATCCTGATCGGGGCGGCGGAGCATCCGGAGGTCCGCGGGATCATGAGCTGCACCAACGGTGTCGGTATGGTTTTCCCGAATTCTCACGAGCTTTCACAGTGGATCGCCACCGACGAGGGGCAAAAATCGACACATTTAACAATATCTGCAGCCGCTCAGACCACACAAAAACTGTCCGAGTGGAAAAAATGTTTAGAAATTATCGAAAAAGTATATACAAATCCAAAGATTTTTGATACAATATGTAATGTTACGGGAGAGAGGCAACGGGAGGCTTCCAAACTTGCCGAGGATTCCGACGTTGTTTTGGTGATCGGAAGCAGAGACAGCTCAAACACCGCAAAGTTGTTTGAGATCTGCCGCGAGCGATGCCCACGGACGTATTTCCTTGAGAATGCGGGTGCGGCTTTTGACGTGAAGATGACACCGAATGACAGAATATCAATTACTGCCGGCGCATCGACGCCGTACAGTGTAATACAGGAGGTAGAAAAAGCCATGAATGAGCAGATGACTGAAAACTTTGCAGAAATGCTCGAAAACTCAATCAAAACATTAAATACAGGAGACGTTGTCAAGGGTATCGTTACTTCGATCGGTACGAATGAGATCCATCTCGATCTCGGTGCTAAGACCACCGGCGTGATTACGCATGATCAGATCTGTGATGATCCGTCTGCAAAGCTGTCCGATATGTTCAAGATCGGCGACGAGATCGAAGCGTTCGTTATCAAGGTAAGCGATGTTGACGGTATCGCGACCCTTTCCAAGAAACGCGTTGATTCCGATAAGAACTGGAACGGTATCGTTGCAGCTTACGAGAACGGCGACATTCTTGAGGGCAAGGTTGTTGAGGCGGTCAAGGGCGGTGTTATCATCTCCGTCAATTCCGTCCGCATCTTCATCCCCGGCGCACACACCGGTATTCCGAGAGACGGCGATCTCTCGACCCTCGTCGGAACCACTCAGAAGATCAAGATCATCGAGATCAAGTCCGACAGAAAGAAGGCTTACGGCTCTATCCGCGTTGTTGCACGCGAGGAGCGCCGCAAGAAGGAGGAAGCTTTCTGGAACACCGTTGAGGAAGGCATGGAGTTCGACGGAGAGGTCAGAAGCCTCACGAGCTACGGCGCGTTCGTTGATCTCGGCGGCGTTGACGGTATGGTCCACTCCTCCGAGCTTTCCTGGAGACACATCAAGCATCCGTCCGAGGTTGTCAAGGTCGGCGACGTGATCCACGTATTCGTCAAGGCGATCGACCGTGACCGCAAGAGAATCTCTCTCGGCTACAAGACCGAGGATATGAATCCCTGGAACATCTTTACCAAGAAGTATTCCGTCGGCGATACCGCTGAGGTCAAGGTCGTAAGCCTTATGCCTTTCGGCGCATTTGCCGAGATCGTTCCCGGTGTTGACGGACTGATACATATCAGCCAGATCACCGACCACAAGATCGGCAAGCCCGACGACGTGCTCAGCGCAGGTCAGATCGTCTCTGCAAAGATTACCGATGTTGACGAGGAGAACCACAAGGTCAGCCTGTCCATCCGTGCTCTCATGGAGGAGGCAGCAGCTCCCGCTGAGGAGGAGTACGAGGAGGAAGAGGATTCCGCTCCGGCTGTTTACTCTACCGACGATCCCTCCAGCTACGCTGACTTTGCCGGCGACGAGGAGTAATCCGAAAAATAAGAAAAAGCGCATCGCAAGATGCGCTTTTTTATTATGCAGCGTGTCATACGCCGACCGTTTCGGGTGTGCGATCCTCGGATTTTTCCTTCGCATCAGCGGTGCCGGTGCTTGTCGTTTCTGCCGCAAGCGCTTCGCGTGCGACCGCGATCATCAGCTTTATGCGGTTCTCCTGATTGACGCGCGTCGCCCCGGGATCGTAGTCGATCGGCACGATGTTCGCCTCTGGATAGCGCTCGCGTATCTTGCGCGACATTCCTTTGCCGTTGATGTGGTTAGGCAGACAGCCGAACGGCTGAGTGCAGATTATATTCCGGTATCCGTTACGGATAAGCTCGGTGATCTCGGCGGTCAGCACCCATCCCTCGCCCATCTTGCAGCCGGTGCAAATGATCTCCTCGCCGCCCTCGACAAGCTCCGAGAATTGCTCGGGTGCGACAAATCTGCCCTGCTCATTTACCGCGTCGATTATGAAATCGTTGAGATAGCACAGATATTTCAGCGCGATCTTGTACGCGGTGTACTTTGCGCGGCTGCCGCCGTACAGCTCGTAATCTTTCACGGAGTTGTATACGCAGTATTGGCAGAAGCTCATAAGCCCGGGAAGCATTACCTCGCAGTCCTGCTCGTGCAGGAACGCTTCGAGGTTGTTGTTCGCAAGCGCCGAGTATTTCACGTAGATCTCGCCGACGATGCCGACCTTGACCTTCGGCGTGATGTTCACTGGGATCGCCGCGAAATCCTCGCACATACGGCGAACCGTCCGGCGAAGCTCACGGTGAGTATGACCGCTGCCGGACATGAATTTGTCGGATATCTCCTCGAGATACCTGCGGCACAGCGCTTCGGCATCGCCGCAGTTCACCTCATACGGTAGCACCTGATTGCGGAGCAGCATCAGCGCGTCTCCGTAAACCACGGCGGCAAGCATCCGGCGGATGAGCATATAGTGAAGCTTGAAGCCCGTGTTCTGCTTTTCAAGCCCCGATACGTTGAACGAAATTACGGGAATATCCGCAAATCCCGCCGCGACGAGCGCCTTGCGGAGCAGGAATATGTAGTTTGACGCGCGGCAACCGCCGCCTGTCTGCGATATCATGAGCGCCGTGTGCGAGAGGTCGTACTCTCCGCTTTGCAGAGCGCAGATCATCTGCCCGATAACGAGCAGCGCGGGGTAACACGTGTCGTTGTGAACGTATTTCAGTCCCGTTTCGACCACGTCGCTGCCTGTCTGTGAGAGCAGGACCGCGTTTATCCCGTCCGCTTTGAACGCCGCACGAAGCATCTCAAAATGGATCGGCGCCATGTTCGGCACAAGGACGGTGTAGTCCTTTTTCATTTCCTTGGTGAAGGGGATCTTTTTAATTTCCATCGGACAACTCACCTCCCTTTTTGTCGTCCTCATCGCCCTCGAGAGCGACGAACAGGCTGCGCAGACGTATCTTGACCGCGCCGAGATTTGTGATCTCGTCGATCTTGATCTGCGTGTATATCTTTCCGCCGTCCTCCAGGATCTCGCGCGTTTCGTCTGTCGTTACCGCATCAACTCCGCAGCCGAACGACACGAGCTGTACAAGGTTCATATCGGGCTGGGATGTGACATATTTCGCGGCGCTGTACAGGCGCGAGTGATACGTCCACTGGTTGAGGACGTTCGTCTTTACCTTGCCGCAAAGACCGCTTATCGAGTCCTCGGAGATGACCGCCGCGCCGAGCGAGGTTATGAGCCTGTCGATGCCGTGGTTCGTCTCGGGATCGGCGTGGTACGGCCGCCCCGCAAGTACGATTATCTGGAAGCCGTCGCGGCGTGCGCCGTCGATCATTTCCGCTCCCGCCTCGTGAATGCGGCGCATATAGCTTTCGTATTCGGCGTATGCGGCATCGGCTGCCGCGCGTACTTCTTTTTTCGTGATCCCGTCGAAATATTTGCCGAGAACGGCGCAGAGCTTGTCCGGGAATGTGCGCCTCATATGGGGCGCTACGTAGTCATAGATAAACTTCGTCTGCGACAGCGCGCGAACGTTTGCGGAGAGCACCTCCGGATAGTACGCGACGACAGGGCAGTTGTAGTGGTTGTCGCCCTCTCCCTCGTCAAAATTGTAGCTCATGCACGGCATGAATATCGCGTCCGGCTTCTTGTCAAGCAGCCATTCGATGTGACCGTGTGCGAGCTTTGCGGGGAAGCATACCGTGTCGGACGGGATCGTGAGCTGACCGGAGAGGTACAGTTCCCTGTCGGAGAACGGGCTGCGGAACACCTCGAATCCGAGATGCGTGAGCAGCGTGTGCCAGAACGGGTACAGCTCGTACATTCCGAGAGCCATCGGTATGCCGATCCTGCCGCGCGTGCCCTTCTGCGGCTTGTATTCTTCGAGCATTGCGCGCTTTCGCTCGAACATATTGTATTTTGACGCACCGCCGCCGTCCTTGCCCGTGACGGGCTTTTCGCAGCGGTTACCGCTGATGTATTTGCGTCCGCCGTCGAATTTGTTGACCGTGAGACGGCAGTGATTGCTGCATCCGTTGCAGACGAGCGGGGACACGGTGTGAGTGAAGTGCTCCAGCGCCGCAGGCGATATGGTTGTGCTCTTTTGCGGAGCCTTTTTCTTTGCATAGAGGGCGGCACCGTATGCGCCCATAAGTCCGGAGATATTCGGGCGTATTACATTATGCCCGGTCTCGCACTCGAATGCGCGAAGAACGGCGTCGTTGAGGAACGTTCCGCCCTGAACGACTATGTTCTCGCCGAGAGATTTGCCGTCGCGTGCGCGGATCACCTTGTACAGTGCGTTCTTTACTACGCTTATCGAGAGTCCCGCCGATATGTTCTCGATCGAGGCGCCTTCCTTTTGCGCCTGCTTTACGGAGGAGTTCATGAATACCGTGCAGCGCGAGCCGAGATCGACCGGGTGATCGGCGAAAAGCCCCGCCTCGGCGAAGTCTGCAATGCTCATGCCGAGCGCCTCGGCGAAGGTCTGGAGGAACGAGCCGCATCCGGAGGAGCACGCCTCGTTCAGATATATGTTGTCGATCGCGCCTGCGCGGATCTTAAAGCACTTTATGTCCTGACCGCCGATGTCGATAATAAAATCAACATTCGGACGGAATTTCTTTGCGGCGATGAAGTGAGCCATCGTCTCGACAATGCCGAAATCGAGCGAGAACGCGTTGCGTATCAGCTCCTCGCCGTAGCCTGTCGCGGCGCTGCCGGCGATCTTCGCATCGGGGAATTCCGCGAAGAAGTCCTGCAAAAATTCGCGTACCGCACCGGCGGGGTTTCCTCCGCCGATAGTGTAACGCTGCTTTACGATGTCGCCGTCGCCGTTTATCACGACCGACTTTACCGTGGTCGAGCCGGCATCGATCCCGAGAAATACATTGCCGTCGCCGATGTCGCCGGTGTCAACGCGCACTTGATCGCGTGCGTGGCGCTGTACGAACTCGTCATAGTCTGCGCGGTCGCGGAAGAGCGCGGGAAGACTGCGATATTCGCCGGAGGATATGTAGCCCTCGACCGCCGCCTTGAGCGACATGAGATCGACCGCTTTGTCTTCGCAGAGGAATGCCGCGCCCATCGCGACAAAGTAAAGCGAATTTTCCGGACACACTCCGGTGAGGTGAAGCGTCGTGTCAAAGCTTTGTCTCAGCTCGGACAGGAATGTGAGAGGACCGCCGAGGTAGAGTATGTTTCCCTCGATCGGGCGCCCCTGCGCCAGTCCCGCGACAGTCTGATTCACCACTGCGGCGAATATGCTTGCACAGATGTCGGGCTTCGACGCGCCCTGATTGAGCAGGGGCTGTATGTCCGATTTTGCAAAAACGCCGCATCGCGAGGCGATCGTGTACAGCTTCTCGTGCTCGTGCGCAAGCTCGTTCATTTCGGAGGGGGTAAGTCTCAGAAGGGTCGCCATCTGATCGATGAACGCACCGGTGCCGCCGGCACAGGTTCCGTTCATACGCACCTCAAGCTCACCGTCGAGGAAAAGTATCTTCGCGTCCTCGCCGCCAAGCTCGATTACAACGCTCGTGTCCGGAGCAAGGCGCATCACGGCGGAGCGCGTTGCGTAGACCTCCTGAACGAACTGAACGCCTATGCTGTCGGCGAGCCCCATTCCGGCCGAGCCGGAGATCGTGAGAGCCGCTTTTTCGTTCGGAAAACGGTCATGAAGATCTGAGAGAACCTCGGCACATTTCTCCTTGATGCGTGAAAAATGTCTCTCATATGACTTATGTATGAGCCTTGAGTTCTCATCAAGAACAGCGCATTTCAGCGTCGTCGATCCGATGTCAAGTCCGATTCTCAGCACTTCTTTAATCCTCCTGAGCTTTCTCTGCAAACTAACTCTTTCGATTATACAATAATTTTGTCGTAAAAACAATGATGAAATTTTGAATAATCTTCTATTATATTGAAGAAATTATTATGCAATACCAACTGACGTCAGCGACGGCGACGGTGTGTGCGCTTCTTTTTCGGACGGAATATCATGCCGCAGGCGGCGCTCACGGCTACGATCAGTGCGGGCGAGAGCGCACGATCCGGCGCCGCGGTGGGGATAAACGACAAAAAGATCACGCATATGAGAAGCATGAGCCCCGCCGCAGCCGATACGAGCGCCGCCACGGCTCCGTGCTCGCCCGACAGCCTTGCCGAAACTATCCCGCCGACGGCGCAGGAGATGTACAGCGCCGCAAGCGCGAGCGGACGTATCACCGAATCGGGATCTCCCGCCGAGTAGGCGACAGCCGATACGACGAATATCAGCACAGCCGCCGCGATCACGGATACGGCGAATCCCTTTGCTGCGGGGATGAGAATATCCGAAAAATTGCGCGATTCGTTTTTCATCACAAAAAACCTCCCGAATATATTTTATCTCTAAAATGTATTCGGGAGGTAAGTTTTATATTACGGCTCAGCCCTGCTGAGAATCCTCAGCCTTAACGTCAACGCTGCGTATTGCGGAGCGGAGAATGCGGATCTTGGTCTTGTCCTTGCTTGTCTCGATCACGAGCGTCTCGTCCTTGATCGAAACGATCTTGCCGATGATGCCGCCGATGGTCGTGATCTCGTCGCCGACCTCGATGCCGTTGCGCATCTCATTCTGCTGACGATCCTGCTTTTTCTGCGGTCTGTACATCAGAAAATAGAAGATCGCAAGCATCGCCACGAGCATGACGATCGTCATAATGCCGCTCGTTTTCGCGTTTGTTGTTGTATCTGCTGCCTCAAGTAAAAATCTCATAGATATATTCCTCCGAATGATTACTTTGTTTTATGTAATTATAGCCTATAATGTTGCTTTTGGCAAGTGGTACGTAAAAAAATTAACTTTTACGTGCATCTTCAATCATATTTCAAAAAACTCTTGACAATCCGATGCAAAGAGTGTATTATGATACTGTACTATTACAAGCAATACACTCAAGCGTGTGAAGGAGGAAGAGCCATGGGCGTGATAACCATAGATCTGCGGAAGAGACAGCTTATATACGAGCAGATCGTGGAGAACGTGAAGGAGCAGATCGGCCGCGGCGTTATTCTTGAGAACGACTATATGCCGTCGGTCAGAGCGCTTGCAAACGATCTCGGTATAAATCCTAATACGATTCAGAAGGCCTATGCCGAGCTTGAACGACAAGGTGTGATACAGTCGGTGCCTGGAAAGGGAAGCCTTGTTATAATGAGCGCCGACGATATTCTCGGGCGCAAGCGCGAGTCTGTCGCGGGCAAAATACGCGAGGCGGCGCTTTCCGCGGCGGATGCCGGAATGGGGTGCGACGAGTTCTGCGAGATCGGACGTGCTGCGTTCGAGGAGCACAGACACCTGAAGGAGGGTAAAAAGTGATACAGATAAAGAATATATCAAAAACGTTCGGAGATGTCGTGTCGCTGAAGGATGTCAGCGCCGAGATGCGCGACGGCTCGATATTCGGACTTATCGGCTCGAACGGCTCGGGAAAATCGACACTGCTTCGCATAATGTGCGGCGTGTTCGACGGCGACACGGGCGATGTTATGTACGACGGAGCCGATGTCTGGGAGAACACTCGTGTAAAGGAGCAGCTCGTCTACCTCTCCGACGAACAGTATTTTACCTCCGGCGGAACGATCTCGGAGATGCGCAGCCTGTACCGCAGTGTGTATCCCACGTTCTCGGTCAGCCGATATAAGCACCTGCTTGAGCTGTTCGGACTTGACGAAAAACGCAAGGTGAACACATTCTCTAAAGGAATGCAGCGTCAGGCGTCCGTCCTGCTCGGGCTTTCCTGCTGCCCGAAATATCTGTTCTGCGACGAGACGTTCGACGGGCTTGACCCCGTGATGCGCCAGCTTGTGAAAAGGCTGATCGCGGAGGACGTTGCCGCGAGAGGGATGACCGTCGTGATAGCGTCCCACAATCTTCGCGAGCTTGAGGATATATGCGATTACGTGGGTATGCTCCATCGCGGCGAGCTGCTGTTCGTCCGCGAGCTTGACGATATAAAACTCGGTACGTGCAAGGTTCAGGCGGTGCTTCCCGATAGGCCGGACAAGGACGGACTAAAATGGCCGGGTGTTATCAGCGTCGAGAGTCAGGGCAGCCTTTATACGATAATCGCGCGCGGCAGCGAGGACGAGGTGTCCGAAAAGCTTGCGCCGCACGAGCCGACGTTTGTCGAGTTCATTCCTCTGACGCTTGAGGAAATATTTATATCGGAAATGGAGGACAGGGGTTATGACTACTCAAACGTCATCATCTGAAAATAAAACCGGACGCTCGCCGAACCGCCGTTTTTTCAACTCCGCTTATTTCTCGTTCAGACTGCGCTGCGGATGGCCGCTTTTCGTCGTATTTCTGTTTATCTTTATGCTGTCGCTGATCGTGCCCGGCGTGAAATATGCGTCTCATGTTGCTGAGGGCTATCTCAAAATGTCCGCTGCAAAGATCCACAGCAACGTCATGGAATATATGTCGATCATCTGCGTGGTGAATGTTGGAATGTCGATGCTCTGCGGCTTTATTTGCGGACTTACCGCGATGAAGTATGTTGACAAAAAGGTTGCGGTGAATTTTTATCACAGTCTGCCGCTCAGACGCGAGGCTCATTTCATCTGCTCCGTGCTGCCTCCGTTTGTGACGTATCTTACGGCATTTGTGTTTGCTCACCTTGTTAATTTTGCGATATTTGCAATGCGCTACGGTGAAGCGAATTTCGCTATACTCGGTCAGTCCGTCCTGTACGGCGTGATCTTCTTCATGCTTGTGTACTCGATAACCCTTGCGGGAGCATCGCTCTCCGGCACGGGATTCATGCGATTCGTCTCGACCATGTATATAATGTTCATGCCGATCGCTGTGTTCCTTCTCTTTATCGGTATCATCGCGGTCGGAAACTCGCAGTTCAACGCGGACTACTACTTCAACGACCGACTGATCTCGCTGTGTCCGCCTCTCAGAGCGCTATATGTGTATTCTTCGGACGAAAACAGACTTCTCGCGTATATAAACCCGATGAACTGCAAGATCGCAATGACAGCAGTGATCTCGCTCGTAATGCTCATCGCGGCGTTTGTCCTCTATCTGTGGCGTCACAGTGAGAGCGCGTCCCAGCCGCTCATCTGGAAAGCGGCAAAATTTGTGTTCAAGTATTCGAGTATGTTTATGGGCGGAACGCTGTTCGGACTTATATTCCGCGCAATATTTGAGTCTGACGGATGGATGCTGTTCGGCGTGATCGTAGGCTCATTTATCACGTTCATGCTCGTCAACGGAATACTGAACAAGTCGGCGCGTGCGATATTCAAAGGCGTGCGCGGACTTATAGTGTATGCGTGCGTTATGGCGGCGATTGTGATCGTGTTCTACGCAGATGCGTTCGGAATGTTCTCCGGCGCTCCGCAGCCCTCGTTCGTGAAGACAGCTACAATAAGCATTGATAACTACCATGACGTCAAGTTCGGCGGTGACTTTGCGTACCGCGCGACAAAGCTTCTCGGACAGGCGATCGAGCAGAGCGAGGAGTATTATCATTCCGATGATTACGTTTTGATGGGATATCCCGGTGTGAACGTCGTGAGAGTATCGGATGATGAGATAATGTACAGCGATGCCGATACCGATATTGATGCTGATGCCGAACCTGTTCCAGATACCGAACCCGTTCCCGATGACGAGGTAATGCGCGTCTATTCCAACGCGGACTCGCGCGATACGATACAGGTTTCGGCGATCTACAAAACCAAGCTCGGATTCCACCTTGCAATGCAGTATTACATCGACTGCGAGTCGGCACAGGAGTTCATAAACTACGTTGAAAACTATACCGCAGAGAACGGCGGAGGATATCCGGACAGCCTCTCGGAGATCACAAATATTCACATTTATGCGATGGATGAGTCCGAGATATACGGATCGGACAGCACCGAAGCTCGTATGATCTACGATTATCTGAAGGATCGAAAGCTCCCGGAGAATCCGGGCATTGCCGTCGGCAACGTAGAGCTTTACGGCGTGTATTCGGATGCATATCTGTTCTCGGGTCAGTACAACTATTACAGATATCTGCTGTACGAATCTGACGCGGAATTCATCGGCAAATTTTTCGATTATCTTTATGTTTCTGCCACAATCGCCGTGAAAAAATCGGTGAAAAACATCTGCGTCGTGTCAAACACCACAGATGAGCATTACATCTTCTCCGATCGCGACGAAATGTCCGAGATAATCGACAGCCTGTATTCGCTTGACGGCAAGGATTTCACCGTATTGCCGTGCGAAAGGGATCACGGCTACAACGTGTTCCTAAGCTTCAGCGAGGAGAGTTCTTCGGAGATGCAGTATTACATCTCTTCGTCAGACCTTTCGTTCAGACGCGGTTGTGTGCCCGAGTTCGTTACGCGCCTTGTGGGAGAATAAAATAATACGAAAAGACCGGCGGGACTTGCCTCCTGCCGGCCTTTTATATTTCACGACGTGAGTTATTGAT
>ENA-UOOA01003618-UOOA01003618.1-human-gut-metagenome-genome-assembly--contig:-P61old-NODE-3618-length-18901-cov-11.451608_pt1 | contig 18901 bp, 17 predicted proteins | sample MGYA00242467_ERZ724014 | MGnify/ENA metagenome assembly ERZ724014 | reverse complement strand
AAGGGAGTAGGCCGTCAAAAGCGGCGCGAGGGTTCAAATCCCTCCTTCCGCGCCAGAATCCCACCCCATCCGGGGTGGGATTTTTTCACAATATCCAACGATCGGAGGCCCGTCCATGGAAAAGACCGTCCACTATCTGGAGACCCACTCCCAGAACCCCTATTACAACCTGGCATTCGAGGAATACGTCCTGTGTCACCGCACCGAGGGCGACTACCTGCTGCTGTGGCAGAACGACAACACCATCGTAGTAGGCCGCAACCAGAACACCGAGGCGGAGATCAACCGCGCCTTTGTGGAGGAGCACCATATCAACGTGGTGCGCCGCGGCACCGGCGGCGGCGCGGTCTATCACGACCTGGGCAACCTGAACTACTCCTTCATCACCGACGTAGGCGACGACGGCATCAGCATCCGCCGCTTCACCCAGCCGGTGGTGGCGGCGCTGCGGAACCTGGGCCTGAACGCGGAGGCCTCCGGCCGCAACGACATCCTGGTGGAGGGCCGCAAGGTCTCCGGCACGGCCCAGCGCCGTCACGCAGGCCGCATCCTCCACCACGGCACCCTGCTGTTCGACGCCAACCCCGGCATGGTGGCCGGCGCCCTGAACGTGGATCCGGAGAAATTCCGCTCCAAGAGCACCAAATCCGTCCGGGCCCGCATCGGCAACATCCGAGACTTCCTGCCGGTGGACATGGATCTGCCGGCCTTCTGGACCTACCTGAAGGACGCCCTTTCCGGCGGCGGGCTGACGCCCGACGCCCTGACCGCCGACGAGCTGGCGGCGGTGGAGCGCCTCAAGACCGAAAAATACGACACCTGGGCCTGGAACTACGGCCGCTCCCCCAAGTTCGACGTCACCCGCAAGCGCTATTGGGACGGCGGCTGCCTGGAGGCCAGCGTCTCCATCGCCGATGGCCGGATCACCGACATAAGGTTCTGCGGCGACTTCCTGGCCGTCCGGGACATGGACGCCCTGTTGGCGGCGCTGAAGGGCACCGCCTATCGCCCGGAGGCCGTTCGCCCGGTGCTGGAGGCCAGCCCCATGGCGGAGCTGTTCGGCGCCATCACGGCGGACGAGGTCATCGCCACCCTCTTCGACCTGTGATCCACCTTGCCAACCGCCGCCGCGTGTGATATAATGTCCATACCACACCCTTCCGCGCGAAGGGGGAACAGAAGAGGGAGACACCTATGAAACGAATCATCACCCTGGTGCTGACGCTGGCCGCCCTGCTGGTGCTGACGGTCACCGCCTGCGCCGATACCATCCCCGGCACAGCCAAGCTCACCATCACCCCCACCGATACCAAGGTCAGCGGCGATACCGCCACCGTCACCTATTCCGTCACCGTCACCCCGCCCGAGGGGAAGGAGCTCGGCGTGTTCAGCGTCCAGCTCCAGCCGTCCGACGGCATGACGCTGGCGAAGGATTGGAAGGACAGCAAGGGCAACCGCGTCATCAATTATGTGGATGACCTGACCTTCAACAAGTACCAGCCTGACGGCGTGTTCGCCACCTTTGACTATACCCCCCAGACCGGCTATTTTGCCGCCGTGGGCACCACGCCGGAGCGCCGCATGTCCAAGGAGGCCACCATCCTGACCATCCAGGCCACCATGCCCGCCAACAAGAGCGGCACCTATACCTTGAACGCGGAGTTCATCGCCGCCCTGGACGGCTCCGGCGATGTCTATACCGCCCAGGTGTCCACCACGCCCGTCACCGTCTCCGGCGGCGATAAAGCGCCCGTGGCCGATAAGACCCCCGTCGTCACCGAGACCGACGGCAGCGGCAATACCACCAACACCAACGATACCACCGGCGCCGCCAATAACGGCACAACCCCCAACGGCGGCACCACCACCGACGGTACTGCCCCCAACGGTACCGCCCCTGACGGTACGACCCCCGACAGCACCGCCCCGGACGGTACTACCCCCGACGGCACCACCCCCAACGGCAGTACGGATGCCGCCGGTAGCAGCCCCATCCTCTGGATCGTCCTGGCCGCGGCCCTGATCGCCGCCGCAGTGATCGTCATCGTGGTAAAGAAGAAAAAGCAATAAAAAATGGGCCTCCGGCCCATTTTTTTATTGCCAATACGCGCCAGGTTATCGGTGCTCATTTCGTAGGGGCCGGCGTCCTCGACGGCCCGCACGGTGAACGCAGGCACCACCGGTAAACGGCGGCATGTGGTCATGCCGCCCTACGCGATCCCCCGCACCCCTCCCAAAAAACTGCCCCTCACCCCCAAAAAACGCCAAAAAAGTGCTTGCCATATGGCGCAAAATAGGGTACAATGTACCCGTGTATGGAAAGCACGTTCGGCTGAATCTCATAAAGGCGCGTCATGCCCTCCGGGGAACGCCACCTTCGGCGTACTTGACGTACCAAATCAAAACGAGAGAGGGAGTGCAAATGAGGAGAGTTTTATCATTATTACTCACTGTTGCCATGATGCTGTCGTTGGTCGTCGTGGCAGGCGCGGCGGATCCGGTGACCACCGGACAGGTGACCCTGAAGGTCGAACTGCAGGGCCAGCTTGAGGAGCAGCTGGGGGCCACAACGCTGACCTACCGGGTCTATCTCCAGCCCCAGGGCGACGCCAAGATCGGCGCGGCCCAGTTTGAACTGACCAGCCCCGACGGCGCCACGTTTTCGGACTTTGATGTCAACCCGGCATTGGTGTATACGGTGAAGCCTGACGTGAAGTATGGCAGCGACAAGGGCATCTTCGAGCTGGATAAGCTCACCACCAACCTCACCACCGGCAGCATGGGCGGCACCATCAAGAATGACGGCAAGACCCTGTCCGCCATCCTGGCCGGTACGGATCCCAGCAAGGACAGCCGCATGATGACCAGCGCCCAGAGCGAGGTCTATGTCTATGAGATCAAGCTCAACGTGCCCGGCGGCGTCAAGAAGAATGTGGATTATACCCTGACCGTTGGCGCGAACCCCGCTGTTGGCTACGATGACAACGGCACCGTCAGCACGAAGTACCGCCACACCGTCACCGTGGTGAACCCCCAGGTGAAGTATGGCACGGTCCAGCTGGGCGATATCAATGGCGACAACGATGTAAATATTGCTGATGTCATTAGACTGCTGAACCATGTTAATGGTAATAATCCTTTTTCCGATGATTCCCACTGTGATGTCAACGGCGACGGCGATGTAAATATTGCTGACGTTATTAGACTGTTGAACCATGTCAATGGTAATAATCCGCTTTATTAAGCATTAAAGACGCAAACAGTATTGAAAAGGAGACTTAGTATGAAGAAATTGCTCGCATTGTTTTTGACAGTGGCAATGCTGTGTACGTTTCTGGTAGTTCCTGTTTCTGCAGAGGGAACCCCCTTTGTGGAGATGAAGGTAACTCCGGCAACGTTTGAGGCTGATGGTGCTGCTAAAACAGCAACACTCGAGATTGTTTTGCACAATCCTGACCCTGCGGCAAGCAAGGTAGCAGGTGCCAGCTTTACATTGGTATCTGAGAATGGCAAAGCTGTTATTGCGGATACCGCCGAATTGACGACGGAATTCTCAATGAAGAGCTTTAATGCAAAGCTGAAGAAGGCTACCTTCGCTAATATGGATTTGTCGTCTATGGAGACGTATGCGACAGACAAGACAACTATTACGTTGCTGAAGGTTCTCATTACTATCGGTGAAGATGCGGCTGTTGGCGATTATGTGATCAAGGCCAATGATATGTGCGTTACGAATACTGATGGCGAGAATATTTTCAAGAACAACCAGTCTTGCACGATTAAACTGACCGCTCCCATTGTCGCTGTCACCGGCGTGACTCTGAACAAGAGCACCATGTCCCTGGTCGCCACCGCAGAAGAGACCCTGACTGCCACCGTGGCCCCCGAGAATGCTACCAACAAGGCCGTGACCTGGAGCACCAGCAACGATAAGGTTGCTGCCGTTGCCGACGGTAAGGTCACCGCTGTGGCCCCCGGTAAGGCTACTATTACAGTTACCACCGTGGACGGCAGCCATACTGCCACCTGCGAGGTCACCGTGACCGAGAAGCCCTGCGAGCATCCTGCCGACAAGCTGACCAAGGTCGATGCCAAGAAAGCCACCTGCACCGAGCCCGGTAACGCAGAGTGCTGGAAGTGCGGCGAGTGCGGCAAGTATCTCTCCGCTGACAAGAACACCGTACAGGATACGATCTTCGGCTATGCGCCCGCACTGGGCCATGAGTATGGCAATCTCGTTGCGGCCGTTGCCCCTACCTGCACCGTGAACGGCAATGTGGCCTATTATCAGTGCAGCCGCTGCGTGAAGTATTTTGATGCCGACAAGAACCCGATCACGAGCATCGTGGCTCCCGCCACGGGCCACGTTATCCAGCACCACGCTGCTGTCGCCGCCACCTGCGTGGCAAAGGGCAGCAACGAGTATTGGAGCTGCGCAAACTGCGACGCGAAGTTTGCCGATAAGGATGGTAAGACCCCGTTTGACGGTGAGATTGTGATCCCCATTGACAAGACGAAGCATCCCGGCGGCACCAGCTATGCTGGCGATGAAAATCAGCACTGGAAGATCTGCAACAGCTGCAAGGCGATTATGAGCGACAAGGCACCTCACGCTGCTGCAAGCGCCGGCGCGGCCACCTGCGTGGGCAGCGCTGTCTGCGATACCTGCCATATGTCCTTCGGCGCTGTGAATCCCGAGAACCACGCCAGCGAGCTGAAGCACCACGACGCTGTTGCTTCCACCTGTGTGAAGGAAGGCAACATTGAGTATTGGAGCTGCGCAAGCTGCAAGAAGAACTTCTCCGACGCTGAGGGCAAGACCCTTGCCGACAACGTGACCCTGCCCGTTGACGCTTCCGCGCATACGATCGTGAATGTCCCCGCCAAGGCTCATACCTGCACCGAGGATGGTATTATCGCGCACTACAAGTGCACCGGCTGCGGCAAGCTGTTCAGCGACAAGGCTGGTGAGAACGAGATCACGAATATCGTGGATCCCGCTGCCCATAAGCTGACCCCGGTCGCGGAGAAGCCCTCCACCTGCCGTGTCAACGGTACCGGCGCTTACAACAAGTGCGAGGTCTGCGGCAAGATGTTCGATAAGGACACCAACAAAGAGATCACCGCTGTTCCCGTCCTGGAGCTGGCTGCCCATACTTGGGACGATGTCTGGCACGCCAACAGCACCGGCCACTATCACGAGTGTACCGTCTGCGGTATTGCCGGTGATGTGACCGCTCATACCCCCGGCGCTGAGGCCACCGAGACCACCGCTCAGACCTGCACCATCTGCGGCTATATCATCAAGCCCGCCACCAGCCACAAGGAGCACACCAAGGGCAACCTGATGAGCGACGCGACTTCCCACTGGTATGCCTGCACCGGTTGCTCCGAGCAGTTGGAGAAGGCCAACCACACCGTCACCTCTTGGACGGTCGATAAGGCAGCCACCACCACCGAAGAGGGTCTGCGTCACGGCAACTGCTCCGTCTGCCAGCACGTCGTGTACGAGAAGCTCGCAAAGATCAACAACACCCCCGTCAATCCCAGCAAGCCTGGTCGTCCCTCCGGCACCAAGACCGTCCAGTCCGGTAAGACCTTCGACGCTGGCGTCGGTGTGTATGTTGGCCTGTCCATCCTGTCCCTGACCGGCTCCGCCGTTGTCATCGGCAAGAAGCGCAAGACCCGCTGAATTTAATAAAAAATGACCGTCGCAAGACGGTCATTTTTTTGCCCATCAACAGGCAATTTTTTCCAGCGTCAACATGACGTAAAAAACCCGCCCAAAATCGGGCAGACTACCCCGTGCCGGGGTTGACAACCCCACCGCCCGCCAGTATAATAAAGTACTTGGAACAACCTATCCACAGAAAGGAAAAGTAAGGAAAAACCATGAGAAACATTACCTGCAGCATCGCCGACACCCGCAAGCGCGTGTTCGCAGAGGTGGCAAAAATGGCCTATGACGAGGATTACTCCCGTATGGAGAAGCTCCCCTATGAGATCATGCCCGGGGAAAAGGCCACCGTCCGGGAGTCCATCTTCCTGGAGCGCGCCATCGTCGGCGAGCGCATCCGCCTGGCCATGGGCCTGCCCCTGCGCTCCGTGTCCGAGCACAGCCTGCTCAGCGACGGTGTGGAGGAGAGCGCCATCGCGGAGAAATACTACGATCCCCCCCTGATCAACATCATCAAATACGCCTGCAACGCCTGCCCGCCCACCCATTACGAGGTCACCAATATGTGCCAGGGCTGCCTGGCCCATCACTGCTATCACGCCTGCCCCAAGAACGCCATTTCCTTCGTCAAGGGCAAGGCCGTCATCGACCAGGAGAAGTGCATCAAGTGCGGCCGCTGCAAGCAGAGCTGCTCCTATCAGGCCATCGTCAAGTTCGAGCGTCCCTGCACCGAGGCCTGCGGCATGAACGCCATCACCAGCGACGATCTGGGCCGCGCCCAGATCGACCAGGATAAGTGCGTCAGCTGCGGCATGTGCCTGGTGAACTGCCCCTTCGGCGCCATCGTGGACAAGGGCCAGCTGTTCCAGCTGATCCACGCCATCAACCAGGGCCAGAAGGTGGTGGCCATCATCGCCCCGGCCTTCTGGGGCCAGTTCGGCGACAAGGTCACCGCAGGCCAGATCAAGGAGGCCATGAAGCAGCTGGGCTTCGCCGCATTGGAAGAGGTGGCCATCGGCGCCGACCTGTGCGCCATCGAGGAGGCCGAGGAGTTCGTGGAGAACGTGCCGGAGAAGCAGCCCTTCATGGCCACCTCCTGCTGTCCCGCCTGGGCCATGATGGCCAAGAAGGAGTTCCCCGGCATGGCCCCCTATATTTCCATGACCATGACCCCCATGGTGCTGACGGCCCGGCTCATGAAGCGCCGTGACCCCAACTGCCGCGTGGCCTTCATCGGCCCCTGCGCTGCCAAGAAGCTGGAGGCCAGCCGCCGCAGCGTCCGCAGCGAGGTGGACTTCGTCCTGACCTTCGAGGAGCTGCGGGGCATGTTCGAGGCCAAGAACATCGACTTCAGCCAGATCCCCGACGCGCCCTCCCACTTTGAGGCCAGCGCCCCCGGCGTAGGCTTTGCCGCCAGCGGCGGCGTGGCCAAGGCAGTGGAGGACGTGATCCACCGTGAGCGCCCCAATATGGAGGTCAAGACCGTGTATGCCGAGGGCCTGCGGGAGTGCCGCCAGATGCTGCGCGTTGCCCGCACCGGCAAGTACGACGGCTACCTGCTGGAGGGCATGGCCTGTCCCGGCGGCTGCATCGCCGGTGCCGGTACCGTCCGCCCGCCGGAGAAGTCCAAGGCGTGGCTGGAAAAGTACAAGGCCGCCGCGCCCCTCAGCAACCCCCTGGAGACGGCGTATATCAAGGATCTCTCCCTGCTGCACGAGGACAGCGAGGAATGGGAGCGGGTCAGCCACCATTAAAAGCAGAAAAGAGACGCCTATGGCGTCTCTTTTTTTGCGCAAAACGCGGAAAACCGCAGCGGTGCTTTCGTAGGGGGCGATGCCCACATCGCCCCGTGCGGCATCCAGGCAGGGTTCAGCATTTTTTTCGTAGGGGCGGACGACCCTGTCCGCCCTGGCGACGTCCCGGCAAATCTCCCATAGGGGCGATACCCCAAGGGTACTCGTTCCGCTTTGCTCCACTGCGTTCGCCCCTCCCCTACGAATATTGGTAAACGCAGTACCCCGAAGGCACCGTGCAGGGGCGGGGGTGTGCAGGCAAGCGGCGGGGTGAGGTCACCCCGCCCTACGGAGGGGCGCCGGGGACGCCGCCCCCTACGGCGGGAGCGCCGGTGGAGCGTTTCGTGGGGTGGGCTGTATGTGGTGCGCTGTGCGCTGTACGGCAGAAAAGAGACGCCGGGGGCGTCTCTTTTGCAATATATACAAGCACCGATCACTGGGTGTCGCCCCAGAAGGCGCGGAGGCAGTTGGCGGCGGCGAACTCCTTGGTGCCCATGCCGTAGCCGATGGCTTGGGTGGTCATGACGGGCATGTCGCCGAAGCGGGACACGAAATGCTTCAGCAGTGCCGCGCCGGTGGGGGTACACAGCTCCGTTTGGATGGAGCCGCTGTAGGCGGGGATGCCCTGCAGCAGGTAGGCCGTGGCGGGGGTGGGCACCGGCAGGATGCCGTGGGCGCACCGTACCTGGCCGCTGCCCATGCAGACCGGCGAGGCCAGGATCTGCTGCGGGGCCAGCTTATGGAGCAGCAGGCTCACCGCCGAGATGTCCGCCAGGGCGTCCATGGTGCCCACCTCGTGGAAGTGGATCTCCGTCACCGGCACGCCGTGGGCGTGGCTCTCTGCCTCCGCGATCATGCTGTACACCGCCAGCACGTCCTTTTTCACCGCCTCCGGCAGGTTCAGGTGATCCTCCACGATGTGCGCGATGCCGTGAAGGCCGGTGTGGTGATGGTGGCCGTGAGCATGGTCATGGTGATGCGCGTGATCGTGGTCATGGTCATGATGATGGTCGTGCATGGTCTCGGATTCCTCCACGCCGTGGATCTTCACGGACATGTGGGTGCCGCGGATGCCGCAGCGCAGGACGCTCTCGCAGCCGTAGACCGCGTCGGGGATGCCGATGGCGTTCAGCTCCGCCAGGGCCTCCTCCTTGTCCGGCATCAGCTCCAGCAGCGCCGCCGTCAGCATATCGCCCGCCGCGCCCATGGCGCAGTCCAGATACAGTGTTTTCATCAGGATACCTCCGTATGACAGATAGGACTTTCGGGCGGAGTTGCCTCCGCCCGAAAGATACCGTTTAGTTGTAGCGCACGCCGTACTCCAGACGGTCGCCCAGGATGCCCTTGACCACGTCGGCATTTCCGGGAGGGCAGCCGACGACCCAGCGGAAGCCCTTGGCATCCGCCAGCTTCTTGCAGCAGATGCCGATGCAGACGGTGTTGTCGGCATTGGCGTCGGCAGGCAGCATATCCTCGGTGCAGGGACCGACGCAGACGTTCATGTTCTCCAGATAGGGGAACAGATCCTGGGCCTTCATGTCCATCAGGGCGCTGATGACGGTGTTGTGGCAGCCGGTGCAGGCGTCCTTGCTGAAGATCAGGTTGAAGCTCTGGGGGATACCCTCGATCTCCACCTCGCAGGAGCGCTTGAAGCGACTGGCGACGTTCTCCACCTTCTCGCCGATGACTTCGATCTTGGAAAGATCCATCTCACCGAAGCCGCGCTTGTAGGCGGCGTTGGTGATCATGACCTCCTTGGGCTCGTAGCCCATGATCTTGCTGGTGACGGCCTCGCAGGCCACCAGATCCTTGGAGCCGACGATCAGATCCATCTTCTTGGTCTCGCCGAAGATGGGGCCCAGGCCCTGCTGGCCATAGGTACCGTCGATGATCTCCAGGCAGGGCTTCAGGTGCAGGCACCAGTCCACGACGCCCTCAATCAGGCCCTTCTTGTGGAAGTCCTTCTTCTGGGTGTCGATCAGCAGGCCCTTCAGGTTCTTCATGCCCAGGGTGACCTCGGTCTGGTCGTGGGTCTTCATGACGGGGACGGTGATGATGGCGTCGCAGTCACGGACCAGCTCCCAGGTGTTGATCTTGTTGAACACCACGCCGTTCTCGATATCCACGGTGCAGCGGGCATTCTCCTTCTGCTTCAGGTCGATGACGGGGATGCCCTTGTCGCGCAGCCCCTGATAGCCGCACTTGGCGATGGTCAGCTCGGTGTCGGCACCGGCGGCGGAGGACTCGGCGATGACAGGCTCGCCGCCCACGGCCTTGACGGCCTCATAGATGGCCAGGCAGACCTCCCAGCGGGTGACGCCGCCGGACAGGCGCTCGGTGGGGCAGGCCACCAGGTTGGGCTTGATGATGACCTTGTAGCCGGGCTTGATGATATCCTCCAGGCCGCCCAGATCGGCGATGACCTGATCGACGACGGTCTTGATGGAGGCGTAATCCTCACCGTGGGTCTTGCGAATGGAAACAGTAGACATTGCGCTTTCTCCCTTCTTGATCACGATTACTTTGGATGTATCGCTGTTGTCGGAAAAAATAGGATAGGTTTTCGGATAGGTTTAGAATAGGTTAGAATGAATTAGTCCTTGTAGTAGTCGCACAGATACTCGGCCACGCCGTAGGTACGGATGTCATACTCGCAGTTGGCCTGGATCTCGAACGCCTGGGGAGCGGCGAACTTCACCCAATCGGTGTCCACGGGACGCTTGACCTCCACCTCGCCGGCGATGAGGGTGACGATCTCACGGTCGCCCACGCCGAAGGTGTAGGTACCGGCGGTGATGATGCCCAGGGTGTGCTTCTCACCGTCGGCGGTGAAGAAGGTGCGGCTGGTGACCTTGCCGTCCCAATAGACGTTGGCCTTGGTCATGACTTCCAGATTGCTCAGCTTTTCAGATACCATGATGTGTCTCCTTATAGTATAGAATAGATGTTACTTGTTGGCAAGCGCTGCCTTGATGATGTAGTACACGAACAGGCCCCAGTTCAGGCCCAGACAAACGATCAACCACAGAATCCACATAAATATAGCCTCCTTACTTTCTCTCGCGGGATCAAAGCAGACCCTCGGGCATTTCGGGGAACTCCTCGCCGTCGTAGTAGTTGGCGACGATCTTCTTGTTGTACCAGCGGCTCAGGAAAATGCTGGCAATGAACACCACGATCCACTGATACAGGATGGTACCGGTGGTGACGCCGGTGAAGGTCATGGCCCAGGGGGTATCGCTCCAGCTGATGGAGGAGACCATCCAGACCACCAGCACGGCCAGCACCAGCAGCGGCGCAACATAGGGGGCCAGGATATCGAAGGTCTTGTTGATCTTGATATCGGAAACGGGGTTGAGGAACTTGGTACGCATTTTCTTGGCGCCAAACTTCATGGCGGCGATGCCCAGGAACAGGGAGCCCCACATCAGGCCGAAGCCCCAAACGTTATCCTGGTTGTTCAGAATGTCGGGATTGATGGCGGAGGGCAGACCCACGATGGCCAGGAACAGGACAACGATCAGGGAGCCCTTCTTACGGGACACGCCGCAGTCGATCAGGATGTTGACGCCGCACATGGCCATCAGCGTGGCGGAGGTGAAGGCGGCGAAGCTCAGGCACAGGAAGAAGGCGCAGCCCACGAAGCGGCCGCCCGCCATGCCTTCGAACATTTCGGTCAGGGCCATGAAGGTCAGGCCGTTGTTGCCGGAGGCGCAGATCTCGCTGGCAGCCTCGGGGGAGAGGGCGTTGGCGAAGATGATGGGCAGCACGCAGACGGTGCCCAGCATGGCAACGGTCATGTCGCCGAAGGCCTGAACGTGAGAGTTCAGCGTGATATCGCCGTCCTTGTGGGAGACCATGGCGGCGGTGATCATCATCATGGTGCCGGGCCCGATGGACCAGGCCACCTGGGTCAGGGCTTCCTTCCAGATGTTGATGTCGACCAGGCTCTTGGGATCCAGGGTGAAGGTGTACTTCAGGCCCTCGTAGGCACCCTTGCGGGTCAGGGCATAGACCACCAGGCCGATCAGCAGACCGAACAGGCAGGGCATCAGAATGGAGGACACCTTTTCCAGCGCCTCCTGCTTGGCGATGCCGAAGTAGACCAAGACCAGTGCCACCACCCAGACGCCGATGGTGGCCGGATTGGCCGTTGTGACAGAGGTGAACAGGGCTTCCTTATCCACGCCGAAGTAGCCGCCCGTCAGGGACATACCGGCATAGCGGAGGCACCAGGCCAGAACCACCAGATAGTAGGCCAGCATCAGCAGATAGGCCAGCGTGGCGAACATGCCCAGGCAGGTATATTTCTTGCCGCAGATGTCGTGGAACGCGCCGGGTGCGGAGTGACGGGTCGCGCGGCCCATAAAGTTTTCTACGTACAAAAGGGGAAGTGCCGTCAGGAACACGCAGACCGTCATAACGATGATGAAGGCCGCGCCGCCGGTGTTGGCCACCAAACGCGGGAAGCGCCACAGGTTGCCGGTGCCCACGCTGCCGCCGATCAGCACGCAGATCAGCGCGAAGCGGGATGAGTAACCAGATTTCTTCGTTTCCATGTTTTCTCCTTTTCCGTTTTTCTCTCTTTTTTAATTCTCTCGTTTACGCTTTCTTGTGATAAATAACGCTTTCTTGTGATAAATATGCGCTAACGCTCTCTTGTGATAAATGCGAAAATTGCTCAGTGGATGGAGTTGGCCTTCTTCACGGCGGCGTCCACGGAGGTCATCAGCGCGCCGGTGAAGCGCTCCTGATGCAGCACCTGCAGGGCCTCGATGGTGACACCGGCAGGGGAGGTCATATCGTCCACCTTCAGCGCGGGATGGGCACCGGTGGCGTCCAGCACCTGGGCCACGCCCAGCATATTCTTGATGACCATGGCGCGGGAATCGGCACGGGAGAAACCGGCGTACACGCCTGCGTCGATCAGGGCCTCGACGGTCTTGTAGAACCAGATGGGGCCGGTGCAGCAGAAGGCGGTGAAGGTCTCGAACATGTTCTCGGTAACGTACATGGTCTGGCCCAGCGCGTTCAGCACAGTGGTGATGATGACCTTGTCGTCGTCATTAACGTTGGGGTTGATGCAGGCGGCGGAATAGCCGTTGCCGGACTGGATCAGGGTGTTGGGCATAACACGCAGGATCTTCTTGTCCGCGCCCAGCTGCTCCTCCAGCGTGGCCAGCGCCACACCGCAGGCGATGGAGATCACGATGGTCTCCTTGTTCAGGTGGGGCTTGAGCACCTTGGTGACATTGGGGATCTGGTTGGGGTTGACGGCCAAGATCACCACGTCGGCAGTGGAAGCCTCGGCGGGATCGGTGGTGGTCAGAACGCCGTGGGTCTTTTCCAGATACTCGCGGCGGGCGGGCAGCAGCTCGCTGACAGTGATCTGCTGGGGCTCCACCACCTTGCCGCGGATCAGACCGCCCATAATGCCTTCGCCCATGGGGCCGCCGCCGAAAAATACGATCTTCTTCATTTGAATGTCCTCCTTGTCATATTTGGTTTCCTCCCGCACCGGCTCTCCTCCGGTGCGGGAGGAAACGAGTTACTTCATATCGGGATATGCCTTGCGGATGTAGGCGTCGATGCGGCGGACGGCTTCCTTCAGGTTATCGTCGGAGTTGGCGAACACCAGACGGAGGTAGCCCTCACCCATAGCGCCGAAGGCGGTGCCGGGCACGCAGATGACGCGGGCGCTGCGGATCAGCTCCTCGGCGAACTCCTGAGAGGTCTTGCCGAAGGCCTTGATGTTGACAAAGGCGTAGAAGCTGCCCTTGGGCTTGGCGCAGGTGAAGCCGGGGATGGCGTTGATGCCGTCCACCAGGATGTCACGGCGGCGGGTGTAGTCCGCCAGCATGGACTTGACGCACTCGGTGCTCTTCAGCGCCTCGGCGCAGGCCACCTGAGAGAAGCTGGACACGCAGGACACCAGACCCTCCTGCAGCGCGGCGAACTTGGGCACATAGGCGGCGTCGGGCACCAGCAGATAGCCCACCCGCCAGCCGGTCATGGCATAGGTCTTGGAGAAGCTGTTCAGCACGATGACGTGATCACGAACGTCGTCCACCTGGGCCATAGAGAAGGCCTCCACGCCGTCATAGACGATGGCGTCATAGGGCTCGTCGGAGAACACCCACAGGTCGTGCTTCTTCACCACCTCAGCGATGGCCAGCACGTCCTCCTTGCTCATCACCGCGCCGGTGGGGTTGCAGGGGGAGTTCAGGATGATGGCCTTTGTCTTGGGGGTGATGCACTTCTCCACGTCGGCGGCGGTCATGTTGAAGCCGTTCTCCTCGTGGGCGGGCACGGGCACCGCCTTGGCACCGGCGATCATGGCCTGACCGTAGTAGTTGGCGAAGCAGGGGTCGGGGACAAGGATCTCGTCGCCCCGGTTCAGCAGGGCCAGCAGGCACAGGGTCAGGCCCTCCAGGGCGCCGACAGTCACCACCACGTTGTCGGCCTTGTAGCCGTCCCAGTAGGACTGGTAGCGGTCGGCCACCGCCTGGCGCAGCACGGGCAGACCGGCATTGGGTGCGTAGTGGGTATAGTTCTCGTCCAGCGCCTTCTTGGCGGCCTCCTTGATGTAGGCCGGGGTCTCGAAGTTGGGCTCGCCCAGGGTCAGGGCGATGACATCGTCGTAGCCCGCCGCCAGGTCGAACATCTTGCGGATGCCGGAGGCGGGGTACTGCTTGGCAAGCTCAGAAATACGCAGCTCCATGGTTTACTCCGTCTTCTCGCCGTGGCCGACGCCTGCGATGGCGGCGGCGAACTTTTTCTTCTGTTCCAGAGAGGACAGCTTGGAATACATGACCTTCTGGGCCTGGGGAGAGCCTGCGCCGTGCATGGACTCCACCAGAGCGGTGCCGCCGGTCATATTCTCGATGAGACGGCCCACACGCATACGGTCCTCGGTGGGGATGCAGTCCACGCCCCGGAGGTACTTGTCCACATAGTGGCCGATCTCGGGGTTCTTCAGGTCGGACTCGGAGGGCATGGTGGCGATGATGCCGCCGCCGATGTCCTGGGCCAGACGGTCGATCTCATAGATCAGCTGGGTCACGTTGTGCTTGCCCACGTTGGCCAGCAGGGGGTCGACGAAGTACGCGCCGGAGGCGGTGCACTTGCCCTCGCAGGAGCAGGCCAGGGAGCAGGCGAAGAGGGTCTCCTCCTTGTGGATCATCTCGTTGAGCTTTTCCTTGATGTGGCTGGCCTTGCCGTAGCCGCTGTAATCGGCCATCAGGGCCGCCGCGCCGATGACCACATCGGACACGCCGCTCTTGCAGCCGCCGTAGTTGGCACGGTGATAGCAGGCGAAGCGCTCCACCAGCAATCCGGAGAAAGCGGTCTCGCCGCACATGAACACGCGGTCCCAGGGGACGAACACGTTCTCCAGCACCGTCAGGCACTCGCCGCCCACGATGCCGTACTGGGCGTTGCCCTGATCCACGTCGCCCTCGCACTTGCGGTCGTCGTTGGTCTGGCGGCCGAAGATGTGCAGCACGCCCTCGGCGTCCACGGGGATGGCGCAGCAGACGGCGTACTCGGCCTCGTCCTCCTTCATGCCCATGGTGGGCATGATGAGCATCTCGTGGCTGTTGACCATGCCGGTCATGTGGGCCTTTGCGCCCCGGATGACGATGCCGTCATCCCGCTTTTCCACCACATGGACGAACAGGTCGGGATCCTTCTGCTGGCCGGGCCGCAGGCTGCGGTCGCCCTTCACGTCGGTCATGGCGCCGGCGATCATCAGGTCGTTCTCCTGCACGTACTCCAGATACTTCTTGAACCGCTCATGGTAGTTGGTACCCATGGCCTGATCGATCTCGTAGGTGACGGAGTAGGTGGCGTTCATGGCGTCGAAGCCCACGCAGCGCTGATAGCAGGTGCCGGTCTTCTGGGAGATCATCCGCAGCATCTTCACCTTCTTCACCAGATCCTCGGTGGACTGGTGGATGTGGGTGAAGCGGTTGATCTTCTTACCGGTCAGGTGGGAGGTGGCGGTCATCAGCTCCTCGTACTCCTTCATGCCCGCCAGGGCGTAGGTCATGGCGGCGGAGTTGACGTGACCACGGACGAAGGGGTGGTCGATGAGGGTCTTGGGATCCAGCAGCTCGCCCTTCAGATAGACCTTGATCTTCCGGCCGCGCAGGCTGTCTTTATATTCCTTGGCAGTTTTCATGGCGGTTCTCCTTACTTCACCCAGTCGTTGCGGATGCGCTGCCAGGTGGCGTCGCGCTCGGCGATGATGCGCTCGAGGTCATGGTCGTCCAGGTTGGCGAAGCGGCTCTGCTTCTTCAGGTAATCCTCCACAGAGGCGAACTCCTTGGGATCACGGTTGACGGTGAACTTGCCGTTCTCGAACTCGGCCAGATACCACAGGCCGCAGTCCACGGCCTCCTTGCCGATGTCCACGGTCACGTCGGAGGCGGTGCCCCAGCCGGTGGGACAGGGCGCCATCACATGGATGTAGGAGGTGCCGTCGGTGTTCATGGCCTTCTCCACCTTGGCCAGGTAGTCCTCGGGATAGCCCAGGGAGGCGGTGGCGGCGTAGGGGATGCCGTGGGCGGCCACGATCTCGAACATGCGCTTCTTGCTGGACTGGCTGCCGTGGATGCGGCTGCCGGAGGGGGTGTTGGTGGTCTTCATGCCGTAGGGGGTCAGGCCGGACTTCTGCACGCCGGTGTTCATGTACGCCTCGTTGTCGTAGCAGATGAAGATGGCCTTGTCGTTGCGGTCGATCATGCCGGACAGGGCCTGCAGGCCGATATCGGCGGTGCCGCCGTCACCGGCGAAGCCCACAACGTGATAATCCTCCAGGCCCTGGGCCTTGGCGCCCGCCAGGATGCCGCTCATCACGGCGGCAGTACCGGCGAAGGGGGGGATCATGCCGTTGGTGAACAGGGGCATGTGGGGATAGATGAATGCCACGGTGGACATGCAGTTGGGGGGGATCACCGCGATGGCGCGGTCGCCCAGCACCTTCAGGGCCAGACGGATGGCCAGCGCCGCGCCGCAGCCGCCGCAGGCCTTATGACCGTAGAAATATTCCTTATTGGTGATCGTCTTTGCGTTAAGCGCCACAAATATCCCTCCTCAGATTCACAAAGTTGGCTTCGCCAACCTTGGCGCTGCCGTTCAGCAGTTCAGTGTAGATGCCTTCGATGTCGGCCTTGGAGATGCTGCGGCCGCCCAGACCGCCCACATAGTTGGCGGCGGGAACGTCCACGGCGGCGCTCTTCAGCGCGGAGCAAACGTCAGTGTAGACAACGCCCTCGAAGCCGAAGCTGATATCCTTTTCCAGAACGCCCACGAACTTGGCGTTCTTGACGATTTCGGTCACTTCCTTGCTGGGGAAGGGACGCATGCAGCGGATCTTCAGCAGACCCACCTTCTTGCCCTGCTCACGCAGCGCGTCCACCACGCAGCGGGTGGTACCGGCCACGCTGCCCAGGGTGATGAGGATGGCCTCGGCGTCGTCGCAGCGATAGGCCTCCACCATGCCGCCGTAGCTGCGGCCAAACAGCTTGCCGAACTCGGCGTCGGCCTCGTTGACCTTCTCGGCGGCCTTCAGGGTGGCCTGGTGCTGCTGATAGCGGAACTCGGTGTTGTACGGAGGGCCTGCGGTGATGCAGGTGCCCCGGGGCGCGTCCAGATCCAGACGGTTTTCAAACTTCTGATAGGGGATGTAAGCGTCCACCTTGCCCTGCTCGGCCAGGCTCACCAGCTCATAGGTGTGGGTCAGCACGAAGCCGTCCAGGTTCACCATGACAGGCAGCATGACTTCGGGATCCTCGGCGATCTTATAGGCCTGCAGGATGGTGTCATAGGCCTCCTGGGCATTCTCGGCATACAGCTGCACCCAGCCGGATTCCAGCTCGGCCAGAGAGTCGCGCTGGTCGCCGTAGATGTTCCAAGGGGTGGCGATGGAACGGTTGGCGTTCATCATCACGATGGGGAAACGGGAGCCGCTGGCGTAGTGGAGGCCCTCCACCATGTACAGCAGGCCCTGGCTGGAGGTAGCGGTAAAGGCGCGTGCGCCCATAGCGCTGGCGCCCAGGCAGGCGGACATGGCGCTGTGCTCAGACTCCACATACAGGTATTCGCTCTCCAGGGAGCCCTCCTCCACGAAGTCGCTCAGACGCTCCACCACGATGGTCTGCGGGGTGATGGGGTAGGCGGCGATCACATGGGGCTTCGCCTGGCGCACGGCCAGTGCCACAGCCTCGTCGCCGGAAACAAACAGCTTTCCGCTCATACTTCAGCCTCCTTGATCATGGTGATAGCGCCCAGCTTGCAGGCGCGGTTGCACACGCCGCAGCCCTTGCAGTAGTCATAGTCGATCTCCAGAGCGGCGCCGGACTTGTCGATGGCGCCGTCGGGACAGACCAGGAAGCAGCGCAGGCACTTGACGCATTTCTCGGTGTCGATAACGGGACGGAAGGTACGCATACCGGAGCTGATGTCGTGCAGCTGTCCGGTGGGGAAGGAGGGGCCAAGGGGCAGTTCCTTCACAACGTAGGTCAAATCAGCCAGAGGTCTTTCCATTTACAGCGCCTCCTTTACGATCTCATAGGTCTTGTTCAGCAGCTTCTTGTTCTTCTCCCGCAGCTTGGGCGCCAGCTGGTCGTCGATGGCGGCCTCCACGGCGGGGATGCTGGTGATGCCGGTGGCGGCGATCAGCGCGCCCAGCAGGGGCACGTTGGTGATGGGACGGCCCAGGATCTCCAGGGCCAGACCCGTGGCGTCCACGGTGACCACCTGCACGCCGTCGATGGCGAACTCGGCCTTGTCCTTGGTGGTGTTGATGATGACGGTGGCGCCGGGCTTCAGGCCGTTCTTGACGGGATCGCCGAACAGGGTGTCATCCAGCACCACGGCGCAGTCGCAGGAGACCACCTCGCTGCGGTCGGTGATGGCCTTGTCGTCGATACGGGTGAAGGCGAACACCGGTGCGCCGCGGCGTTCCGGGCCGAAGGAGGGAAACGCCAGAGCGTATTTTCCCTCGAAAAGCGATACGGCACAGCCCAGCAGTCGTGCCGCGGTGAACGCGCCCAGACCGCCGCGTCCGTGCCAGCGAATTTCTGTCATGTGTATACCTCCTCGTTTTTTGATTGTCTTGTTCTGTTCTATTTGCCGCCCTTCCGGGCAATGTCACATAAAAAACCTCTCTTGCGTTGCAGATGCTCCAGACCCGGAGCAGGCTGAAAGTCACTAAAATTGGTACAGGTAGAGATGAGCAAGCTTTCCATAAATCATGGTTCGCTGAGATGAAAGATGGGATGTATTGGATGTGATGTAGGAGGGGCCTGCCCGCGGGTCTTGGAGTGAATCCGCAATGTAAGAAGAGAAGGAAGAAAGCGTTGTTACTTGGCGGCCTTGGCGGCCTTGATGGACTCGATCAGCTCGGGGACGACCTTGAACAGGTCGC
>ENA-UOOA01003613-UOOA01003613.1-human-gut-metagenome-genome-assembly--contig:-P61old-NODE-3613-length-18936-cov-10.403474_pt1 | contig 18936 bp, 11 predicted proteins | sample MGYA00242467_ERZ724014 | MGnify/ENA metagenome assembly ERZ724014 | reverse complement strand
CACTGTGGCACTTTCGATGCCGTTTAGGGTGGGGGCGTCCATCCCATTGGTTCAACGTCTTTTTGGAGATTGCATTGGAGTGCAATCGGGATGAGTGGATGCAACGGATGCGCCGCATGGGCTGGTGCCCATGCAAGCAGCCGGGGCCTCCGATCGCCCGATTTCACTCCAACCCTTCGGGCAAGTGGCTGGCCGGGCGGTCTGCGGTGTTACACCGCTTGCCAATAGCACGGGCTATTGGCCGCGCGCTGCGCCTAGCATCCCATCCCGGCCAGACACTTGTGCAACTCCAAAAAGACATTGAACAGGTTCTAAGCGTAAGCTTGCCGATTCACCCCGGCCATCTTCCTGAAGCAACCATGCACGCACCCGTCCACTTCACCCCCGTGCCGCTCGACAAGGCCTACCGGCTGCTCAACCACGGGCCCACCGTGCTGGTGTCGGCCGCGCACGCTGGCCAGCCCAATGTGATGGCCGCCGCCTGGGCCTGCGCGCTGGACTTCAGCCCGCCCAAGGTGACGGTGGTGCTCGACAAAGCCACCCGCACGCGCGAGCTGGTCGAGGCCAGCGGCCACTTCGCCCTGCAACTGCCCACCGTGCCCCAGGCCGCACTCACCGAAGCCCTGGGCACTGAAAGCGCACACGCCCATCCCGACAAGCTGCAGCGCCACCATGTGGAGTTGTTCGATGCACCCGGCCTGAGCGATGTGCCCGCAGAACACCGCCCGCCGCTGGTGCCCGGCTGCGCCGCCTGGCTGGTGTGCCGCGTCATCCCTGAGCCGCACAACCAGCAGGCGTACGACCTCTTCATTGGCGAAGTGGTGGCCGCCTGGGCGGATGACCGCGTGTTCCGCAACGGGCATTGGGAATTCGACACCGCCCCCGACCACCTGCGCACCCTGCACTACGTGGCGGGCGGGCAGTTCTATGCCACGGGCGAGTCCATCAAGGTATAAAACTTAGAACCAAATTGGCACCTGGCGCTTATTGAACAAGCGCCACCAGCTATCTTTTCAATAGCACACAAGCACCCCATCCATCCACCGCTGCAGCCCGTGCTGCGCAGCCCCTCACCCCACACCACCTCATCCATGTCCAGCGGCATTCTGTACGGCCTGTCGGCCTATGTTCTGTGGGGGATGTTCCCCCTGTTCTTCAAGCAACTGCAGGCCGCCAGCGCGATAGAGGTGGTGCTGCACCGCATGGTGTGGTCGCTGGTGTTCGTGCTCATCGTGCTGGCCGTGCTGCGCCGCTGGAACTGGCTGGGCGACGTGCGCCGCAGCCCCGCCCTGCTGGGCAAATTTGCGGTGTCCGCCCTGCTGCTGGCGGGCAACTGGCTCAGTTACGTCTGGGCGGTGAACAACGGCCATGTGCTCGACGCCAGCCTGGGCTACTTCATCCTGCCTCTCATCAACGTGGCACTGGGCTTCATCTTCTTGCACGAGCGGCCCCGCAAGGCCCAGTGGGCGGCCTTTGCCCTGGCCGCCACCGGTGTGCTGTGGATGGCAGTGCAATCGGGCCATGTGCCCTGGCTGGCGCTGCTGATTGCGATGACGTTTGGCTTTTATGGCCTGATGCGCAAGACGGCCACGCTGGGCGCGCTGGAAGGCATGTCGCTAGAAACCATGCTCCTCGCCCCGCTGGCTGTGGTGGCCCTGCTATGGCCCGGCCCCAGCGGCCCCGGCAGCCAGTGGCCCGCGCACGACGCGCACACCTGGCTGTTCTTCCTGCTCAGCGGCCCGGTCACCGCCATCCCGCTGCTGCTGTTCGCCGCAGGGGCCCGGCGCGTGCCGCTGTCCACCATGGGCTTTTTGCAATACATCACGCCCTCCATCCTGGCGCTGATGGGCGTGTTCCTCTACGGCGAACCCTTCGCCGGCCCCCGCGCTGTGGGCTTTGTGTTCATCTGGGTGGCGCTGGCGCTGTACACCGCCGAAGGGCTGTGGGCGGGGCGGCGGGCGGCTGCGGCCAGGGCAGCGGCGGCTGCGTAAACCCACGGGCAACGGTAACGCCGCGGCCTGCTGGCGCTGTCATGTGGCGGGCAGCGCCCAGCCCACGGAGGATTGATAACCCAATCACCCTCTAGCGCTTATTCAGCAAGCGCCAGCAGCTATCAAAACAGAAGCAATACCAGCCACCGGGAAGGCGCTCACCACCCACCACCTGCCCCCTGCAGGCCAGCATCACTCACCATCCGAGATCTGCACCTGCTTCAACTCCGCAAACTTGGCCGCCATCGTCGGGTTGCCGCGAGTTAGCTTCTTGATCGTGAGGTCTTCGGCCTTGTCGTTGGCCAGGCGCAGGTTGTTGGCCGACTTGTGCAGCGCCTCCTTGGTCTTCTCCAGGTCCTTGATGGCCTCGTCAATGCGCTTCACGGCCTCTTCAAACCCGTCGGACGCCAGCCGCCAGTTGCGGCCAAATGCGCCCTTGAACTCCTCCAGCTGCGATTCAAACTTGGTGATGTCCAGGTTCTGCGCCTTCACCAGCGCCAGCTCTGACTTGTATTGCAGCGACTTCATCGCAGCGTTGCGCAGCAGCGTGATGATGGGGATGAAGAACTGTGGCCGCACCACGTACATCTTGGGGTAGCGGTAGAACACATCCACGATGCCGGTGTTGTACAGCTCGCTCTCGGGCTCCAGCAGCGACACCAGCACCGCGTACTCGCAGCCCTTTTCATTGCGGTCCTTGTCCAGCTCTTTCAGGAAGTCTTCGTTGCGCTTCTTGGTGGCCGTCTCGTCGCTTTCGTTCTTCATCTCGAACATGATCGAGACGATCTCGTTGCCCGCCTCGTCCACATCGCGAAAGATGAAGTCACCCTTGCTGCCGCTGCGCGCGTCGTTGTCCTTCTCGAAGTACGCACGCGGAAACGCCGTGGCGCGAATGCGGTTGAACTCCGTCTCGCAGTGCTGCTCCAGCGTCTCGCCCACCATCTTGGTCGAGAGGCGCGCCTTCATGTCCCTGAGGCGCGCAATCTCGCCATCGCGGTCGCGCAGTTGCAGCGCGTACTGCTCCTTCATGGCGGCTTCCTCCAGCTGCTTTTTCACCACCACCAGGTTCAGGTCGTTCTTGAGTTCATCGCGCTCGCGGGCCACCACCGTCACCGCCTCGGTCACCGCCAGCCTGCGCGCCACCTCAGCCGCCTCCAGTTGTGATTTGAGCTGCTGAATCTCCGCATCCTTCTTCGCGGCCACGCCCTGCAGCTCTTGCGCCAGCCGCGCTTGCGCCAACTGCTCCGCCGCCTGCTGCGCCTGCCGCGCACGCTCCAGCTCATTCGCCAACGCATCGCGCTGCTTCTCCACCGCGCTCAGCGCCTGCGCCACTGCCAGGTCACGCTCCACACCGCCCGCATCCAGCTGCGCCTTCAGGGCTTGAATCTCGGCATCTTTGGCCGCAGCCGCCTTCTGCAACTCATTGGCCACTTGGGCCTGCGCCAGCGCTACCGCATTGCGCTTGTCCTGTTCGGCCAGTTCCAGCCGCTCATGTAACTGCGCATGGAAATCCGCGTCGCGCACCTGCTTGAGGATGTCGGCATAGCCGGATTCGTCCACCTTGAAGGCTTTGTGGCAGTGGGGGCAGATGATGTCGTGCATGGCGTATATCGTTAGTGTCGTGTTGGTGGTGAGCATAGCGCCGGGCTCACCGCTGCACTTTGCGACCAAGGTGAGCGCACCTGAGGCCCAGGCGTCGAGCCTGCCTGTGAAATGCAGCCCGTAAAATTTACATAAAGTATTGTCGTTATTGAAATTTCGGTAAAAAATGCAAAACCATCAAAATATACCGAAATGCTCGAACTCAGCCCTGCCATCACCCGCCAGTACATTGACGCCGTAGCCGTGTTCGACGCACTGGCCGAAGCCACCGAAGAAGCCGCCCAGGTGCGCGGCGGCATGTACTGGCACGCGGGGCCAGCGTCGGCGCCGCAAGCGCAATACCTCGTTCGCACCTCACCCGCCGGGGCCGAAACCAGCCTGGGCCCCCGCACGCCGGAGACGCAGGCCATCTACGACAAATTCAGGCAACGCAAACATGCCAGCGCCGAACGGCTCACCGGCCTGAAAGCCGCGCTAGACCAGCAGCAGCGCCTGAACCGCGCCCTGCGCGTCGGCAGGGTAGAACCGCTGGTGGTGGCGCTGCTCAACCGCCTGGCCAGCACCCACCTGAGCGAGCACTTCCGCGTGGTGGGCACTCACGCCCTCTACGCCTACGAAGCCGCCGCCGGGGTGCGGCTGGAGGCCGACGCACTCGCCACCCGCGATATCGACTTGCTGTGGGACACCCGCAAACGCATCGTCTTTTCTACCCAACTTGCCAAGGTAGACAGCTCCATGCTGGGGGTGCTGAAAAAAGTGGACCCCACGTTCCGCATCCGGCAAAGCCAAAAGTACACAGCCGTGAACAAGGACGGCTTTGAGGTGGACATCATCCGCCGCGAGCGCACCGACGACGACCCCCACCCCATCAAGCTCAGCGACGCCGACGAAGACTTCTGGGTGGCCCAGGCCCGCCGCGCCAGCGTGCTGCTGGACTCACCGGGTTTCTCTGCCGTCATCGTCGCCACCAACGGCACCATGGCCCGCATGAACACCGTGCACCCTGCAACGTTTATGGCGTTCAAGCGGTGGATGGCAGGGCAACCTGACCGCGACCCGCTGAAGCGGCGGCGGGACGTGTTGCAGGCCGATGCGGTGCAGGTGCTGTTGGAGCAGTATTTGCCGCAGGTTTGAGTATCAAATCGACCTCTAGCGTAATCAGGATAAGCGCTAGCAGCTATCACATACGTAGCGAAAACCGCTTTTGCATCCGCACCTACCCCTGCGCATACCGCGCCAGCCGCTGCGCCAGCGTGCCGGTGAGGTTGCGGCACCCGAGCCCACAAAACCGACGCATACACTCGCACCATGTCTGAAAAGCCGCTCTCTACCCCCCTGCTCCACACCCCCAGCCCCGCCGCGCACAAGCTGGAGCTGCTGCGCCAACTCTTCCCCCAAGCCGTGCAAACCGACCCCGACGGCAGCGTGCGGGTGGATGCGGCGCAAATCCAGCGTGCGCTGGACCCCGCCAACGCCCAAGGCATTCGGGTGGAAGAAACCGGGTACGAGCTGCGCTGGGTGGGCAAGCAAGAGGCCTACCACACCGCCTTTGCGCGCACCGACAAAATCGTGGCCCCTGTGCCTGCCGACAGCAAAGCGTGGGACAGCACCGGCAACCTGCTCATCAAGGGCGACAACCTGGATGCCCTGAAGCTCTTGCGCCAGAGCTACTTTGGCCAGGTCAAGCTCATCTACATCGACCCGCCCTACAACACCAAGAGCGACGAGTTCATCTACCGCGACGACTTCACCGCCCGCCAGACCGATATCCTGGCCCAGCTGGGCTACAGCGCCGACAACGTGGAGTACATCCAGAACATCTATGGCGCCCGCACGCACAGCGGCTGGCTGTCGTTCATGTACCCGCGCCTGCTGCTGGCCAAAGACCTGCTGCGCGACGATGGGGTGATCTTTATCAGCATTGACGACAACGAGCAGGCGCAATTGAAGCTGCTGTGTGATGAGGTGTTTGGGCAAGATAACTTCGTGGCAAATGTGATTTGGCACAAGCGCTATGCAGCATCTAATGACTCCAAAGACATACCGTCTATGCACGACTACGTTCTTGTCTATCAAAAGTCAGAAACGTTTCTCAGAAACCTTCTTCCTAGGACTGAAAAGCAAGATGCGCTGTACAGGTACGACGACAACGATGGAAAAGGTAAGTGGCGTCCTGACAACCTGAGTGTGAAAACAGTCTCAAGCGCATACCTTTACCCTGTTATCAACCCAAATACAGGCGAGACCTACTCACCACCAAAAGGGCGATGCTGGCTTACCAGCTCCGCAAAAATGCAAGAGTGGATTACCGAGGGTAGGGTCTATTTTGGCCAAGATGGTCAGGGGGCACCACAGCTCAAGCGCTACCTGAACGAGGTTCAACAAGGAATTGTTCCAACCACTTACTGGGGCTACGATGAAGTGGGACACACGGACAGTGCGCGAAAAGACTTGAAGAGCGTTTTTGATGGTGTCGCGCCATTCGACAACCCTAAGCCAGTCGGTGTCATTCAAAAATCATTGTTGGTGGGTGCGACCAAGGACGCCATCGTGCTCGATTTCTTCGCAGGCAGCGGCACCACAGGCGAAGCCGTCATGCGCCTGAACGCCGAAGACGGTGGCCAGCGCCAGTTCATCCTGGTGCAAATCCCCCAGCCCATCGACCCCAAAAAGCAGAAAGAAGCCCACAGCTTTGTGACCCAAACGCTGGGCAAGCCCGAGGCGACGATTTTTGAGATCACCGCCGAGCGCCTGCGCCGTGCGGGCGACAAGATCAACGCTGCGCAGCGCAGCCAAGGCAAGCCCGAGGTGGATGCAGGCTTTCGTGTGTACACGCTGGCCGACGACCCGCATGCCCTGGTGCACCGCACCCCGCTGGACCAGGCCACCCAGGCCGATGTGGCCGCGCTGCAAACCGCCATTGCCACGCCCCAGCCCGAACAGCGCCCCGTGGTGCTGGCCAACCTGCTGCTGACCGAGGGCCTGCCCCTGTCGGCCACGCTCACGCCCCTGGCGGCAGGCAGCGTGGCCGATGCCCTGTGGCAAGCGCAAGACACCTTGCTGGTGCTGGACGCTGTGCCGCTGGACGCTTTGGTTGACCTGCTGCGCCAGCGCAAGGCGGCGGGCACCCCGGTGCACCATGTCAGCGTGTACGCCCCGTGGGTGCACGACGACAACTTTTTGCAAGGCGTGCAAACGCTGCTGGAGGCCGAGGGCTTTAGCGCGGACCGCTTGCGGCTGCGGGGGTGATGAACATGGCCAAAACAACCCTCACACCCCGGTTACCCCAGCTACCCCAGTTTCAGTACACCCGGCTCGAACACCAAACCCAGGCGGTGGACAGCATTGCCAGGGTGTTTGACAACGTGCCCTTTGTGGCCGCCACCGCCAGCCACGCCAACCCCACCTGGGTGCCCGCGCGCGCGGGCGACACCATTGAGGCCAACCTGCGCAGCATCCGGGCGGGCAACCAGGTGACGGCGGGGGCGGTGATGGTGCCCTACACCGCAACGCCTGCGCTGAACCTGGATGTGCTGATGGAGACGGGCACGGGCAAGACCTTCACGTTCATCGAAACGATGCACCGGCTGCACCAGCGCTACAGGCTGTCCAAATTCATTGTGCTGGTGCCCACCAACGCCATTCGCCAAGGCACGCTCAAGAGTTTGCAGACCACGGCGGCGTTTTTTGCACGCGAGTACAACAACCAAAAGATCAATGTGTTCGACTACTCCGAACGCACGGTGGCCGGGTTTGTGAATGCGGCCAATGCGGGCATCAGCGTGCTGGTGGCAACGTTTGGCTCGTTCAACAAGCAAAAAAACGTCATCAACAAACGGGGCGTAGAGGCCAACCTTTTTGGCCAGGCCAAAAGCTACATGGAAGGGCTGGCCGCGTTGCGCCCGGTGCTCATCATTGACGAGCCGCACCGCGCGGAGGGCGAAAAAACCCAGGAGTATTTGCCCAAGTTCAATCCGCTTCTGACCATTCGGTTTGGTGCCACCTTCAAGAACAAGGAATACAAAAACCTGGTGTACGCGCTGGACAGCGTGCAGGCGTTTCGCAAGCGCTTGGTCAAGGGCATCACGGTGGACACGGTGGGCGCCGGGCAGGCGGCCATGCACGCGCTGGTGCTGAACCGGGTGAGCGGAACGGCCAGCGCCCGCGTGGCGCACCTGGCCTACCAACGGCCCGATGGCAAAGCGGCCAGTGTGGAGCTGGCCAAAGGCGACAACCTGGGCGAGAAAACGGCGCTGGGCTACTTGCGCGGCCATGTGGTGGAGGCGGTGACGGCGAAGGAGCTGCGGTTTACCAACGGCTTTTCGGTGCTGCTGGGCGAGGCAACGAACTATGGCGTGCTGGCCGATGAGGTGCAGCAGCTCATCATCCGCACCACCATTGCCAACCACTTTGAGCGCGAAGAGGCGCTGTTCAAACGCGGTATCAAGGCGCTGAGTTTGTTTTTCATCGACTCGGTGGGCAAGTATTTGCCCGAAGGGGGCAAGCCTGCGGTGCTGCGCGATGTGTTTGAGCGCGAGTACGCGGCGCAGTTGGCGCAGGTGCTGGCAAAAGGCGACCTGGACACCGACTACCGCGCTTACCTGGAGCGCACCCAAAGCCGCGTGCAGGATGTGCACAAGGGCTACTTCGCCCGCTCGCTGACCGAGAAGGGACAGGAAGAAGCGGTGCAGCTCATCTTGAAGGACAAGGAGCGGCTGTTGTCGTTTGACACGGATTTGCGGTTCATCTTCTCGATGTGGGCACTGCAAGAGGGGTGGGACAACCCCAACATCTTCACGCTGTGCAAGCTGGCCCCCAGCGATTCGAGCATTACCAAGCTGCAGCAAATTGGGCGTGGGCTGCGCTTGGCGGTGAACCAGCAGTTAGAGCGCATTGAAAGCAACGATTCCACCTTTGACGAAGTGAATGAACTGGTGGTGGTGGTACCGCAGAGTGAAGGTGATTTCGTCAAGTCGATTCAGGACGAGATCAAAGAACACAGCGTGGGGGGCGTGGCCGCTGAGTTTGACGACGTGACACTGCAGGCGTTTGGAGCCGCGCCCAGCACGCGGGTGGCAGGCAAGGTGCTGGACTTGCTGGTGGAGATGAAAGCCATTGATTTGGACGAGGTGTCGGGCCAGGCCACTTTGCGATGGACAGAGGCTGAGTTCGCGGCGCAGCGCGACAAGCTCCAATCCGAGTGCTTGAAGGTGGCAGGCATGACCGCAGCGCATGCCAGCAGGGTGCTGGAGTATTTCGACCAGTATTTCGGTAGCAATGGACGTATCAAGCACAAAACCAAGCGCCCGGTGCAGGTGCTCACGCCACGCGCTGACCAGTTCGCCAAGTTCAAGCACCTGTGGCAAGAGCTCAACCGCGAGGCGGTGCTGAAGTACGAACTGAACACACCGCTCTTGATTGCCAATATCGTGGCAGCGATTGCCCAAAACTTCAACGTGCGGGCGTTGACGCTGGATGTCACCCGCACTGAGCACGCGCAAGAAGTGAATTTGGCGCGCAGCACACAGGCCAGCTACACGATGAAGCCGCACACGATTTATTCGCTGAGCGAGTTTGTGCGGGAGCTGAGCCAAGGCACCAAGCTGTCTATGGCCACCGTGTGCGCGGTGCTGCAGCGCATGCCCGCCGAAAAATTTGCGTTGATCGCGAAAAACGAAAACCGCGCCCTGGCTGCACTCAAAGATATTTGTCTGCACTGTGTGTACGACACCATCATCAACAAGCTGAGCTACGAGCTGCGCGAGGTACGCATCAAGACCGGGCTGACAGACGCCAAGGGCAACCTTTTGCCCGAGGTGGCTGTGAGCGAGATGGGTAAAGAGCTTTATGCCATCGCAAACCCAGCGGCGGCAGAACGATCCCTGTACGCAGAACCCCAGATACCTTTGGACAGCACGATTGAACGCACCACAGTGGACGAGAGCCACCACCGGGCTGTGCAGGTTTTTGCCAAACTGCCGCGCATTCGCATCCCCACGCCGGCGGGGGAATACAACCCCGACTTTGGCTATGTGGTGCAGCGCGATGGCAAAGCGCAGGACCTGTATCTGGTGGTGGAAACCAAGGGGTACGACCAGCAAAGCGGAATTGCGGCCCGAGAGAAGCTCAAGATTGATGCGGCCAAACGCTTCTTTAAGGCATTGGCAGATAGTGGGGTTCCGGTGACGTTTGAGACCAAGCTGAACCAGGAAAAATTGGCGGAATTGATCGAACAGCTGGGCCAACCCTGAATCAGCGAATCCCCCCCCCTTTTGGGGCTGGGCCTGAGGATATGCATCACAGGCTCAGCCCCAACTCCTTGCAAGACTCAAGAGCGCTGATCAGTACCCAGCACCAACCTCTGCGTAGCCCTCGTCGCCGCCACATACAACACCCGCGCCGCCTCCCTGCGCGCCTGCGCCTCGGCCTCTGACAGCGCCTGCGCGCCCTCTACCGCATCGGTAACCTCTGCCCCAAGCCGCTCCACCCCCGGTATCGCCACCACCGGAAATTCCAGCCCCTTGCTGACCTTCATGGTCATCACCTTCACGCTGTTGGCCAGCGGGTCATAGTCGCCCGGCCCCAGGCGGTTTTGCACAGGAATACCCCGCCTGGCCAACGTACGCGCGCACAGGTCACGAGTGTCTTTGTCGCGGCACAGCACGGCCATGTCGCCCCAGGCAAAGCCGTCCGCATATGCGCCTTGCAGCAGCTCGGCGATCTTGGCGGCCTGTTCGGGCAGAGTGGGCAGATTGATGACGATGGGCTCGGGGCCGTCGCGGCCGCAGCTGACGGGTTTGACGAGGGGGATGCCGTCGTCGTCGCGGTCTTCGGCGGTGAGCAGGTCGCCCGCGATGGCGTTGGCGGTTTGCAAAATTTGCCGCGTGTTGCGGTAGTTGATCTTGAGGATGGTGGTGCGGCCCTGCGCCTGAATGCCCACGCTTTTGAAGCTGAAGTTCTTTTTGCGGCCGCGCTCGTAAATGCTTTGCGCGTCGTCGTACAGCACCAGCAGGCTGTTGGTGGTGGGGTCCACCATTTGGGTGACGAGCTTGAGCCATTCGGGCGCAAAGTCGTTCCCTTCGTCGATGAGCACGGCCAGGTATTGGCCGGTGGGGATGTGGCCCCGGTCCACGCCGGTGATGACGCGCTGGACCATGTCGGCAAAGAAGGCGTCTTGCGACTGGTTGTTAGCGGGCAAGGCCTGCCCATAGGCCACCAGTTGAGCCCTGGCCCATTTGTGGAAGTGGACGCAGTGCACGCGCTCGCTCAAGCCCTTGGCGGCCATGGTGGCGGCGAGCTTGACAGCCAGCGGCTCGTTGTAGCAAAGCACCAGCACGGGCTTGCCTGCGGCGTGGGCGCGTGCCAGGTATTCGGCACGGTAGCCCAGCACCATGGTTTTGCCGGAGCCCGCCACGCCGTGGATGACGCGGTGGCCGTCGCCCAGGCTGCGGGCCAGTTGCTCTTGCTGCAGGTCCATCACGCGCAGCATGTCGGGCACTTCGGCCTGCATGGCGGCTTCGTCGAACAGGCTGGCCTGCTCGGGGATGCGCACCTGCGGAAAGAGAATCCAGCGCACGCGGTCGATCTGCGGCAGGGTGAGCGTGTGGTAGCGCTCGTAGGGGAACATCTCCCACAGGCGGCTCTGAAAAGCCTCGGGCTCCACGCTGTCGGTCATCTCGTCGCTGCAGATGACACGGTGGGCTGCGATGGCCTGGCCCAGCTGCGCTTCGGTGAACTGCTTGCGGGTGATGTTGGGCAGCACCACGCCGTAGCTCCACGCAAACACCACTTCGCCCTGGCGGCGGCCATCGGGGTGCACCAGGCGCTTGTCGGCGCGCAGGGCATCGAGCACGGTGTGGGCGTAGTTGCGGGCCTGGGCGAAGGGGGACTGGATGGTTTTGGGCTCGTTGCTGGCGGCGTCCAGAATGGTCCAGTCTTCCTTGTCTGCCTGCACGATGGTGCCCAGGCGGAAGTCTTTGACCTCCAGAATCAACAGCCCCCGGCTGGGGTGCAGCACGATGAAGTCGGGGTGCAGTTGCTGCGGGCCGACGGGCACGTCGTACCAAAGCAGGTAGTCGTCGTCGAGCTTGTCTTCCAGCCTCTCGGCCAAGCGCTTTTCTCCAGGTGTCATGCGCCGCAAGCACGCACCCAGTGCCGGTATCAATGTCGCCATGCTGCTGGCGCCTCCCCTGAACTTGTGTGCAATTGTTAACACACTGTAGTTGCAGAGGGCGAAACGTGCAACCTGAAAAGCGCAAGCAGGCCGCACGGAGCGTGGCGGCGCAGAGGGCAATTCTTTATGAGCTGAATTGGCCTCTAGCGCTTATTCAGAAAGCGCAACCAGCTACCAAAAACATAGCAATCAATGTAAACCAGTGCGCTTGCAAATGTCACACGCGGCGCAGCGGCTGCGCCACGGTGGGGCGGTGAAACCGGTCAGCCCTTGACCAGCCCGCAGTCCACGATGAGGTTTTGCCCCGTCACCGCCCGCGCCCAGGGGGAGAGGAAGAACAGCACGGCGTCGGCAAACTCTTGCGGGGTGGTGACGCGGCGCAGGGGGGTCATGCTGGCGATGAGGTCGAACACGGCTTCGGGGGTGGCGCTGCTGGCGTCGGTGGTGCGCAGCAGGCCGCCAGACACCATGTTCACCGTGATGCCGTGCTGGCCCAGGTCGTTGGCCGCTGTGCGGGTGAACGAGAGCAGCGCGGCCTTGGCGGCGGTGTAGTCGTGGTAGGGCACCACGGGGTTCTGGAACAGGTTGGTGCCCACGTTGACGATGCGGCCAAAGCCTTGTTCGCGCATGGCGGGCAGGGCGGCCTGGGTGGTGTTGAGCGCGCCTTTGACGGCGCCTTCGAGCTGCTGGGCAAAGCGCTGCCAGGTGATGTCGCCAATCTGCGGGCGGGCGTCGCCATCAAAGCGGAACTGGGCCAGGGCGTTGTTGACCACGGCGCTGATGGGCTGGCCAGTGCGTTCGCGCGCCTGGGCAAACAGGCGTTGCACGGCGGCGGCATCGGTCACATCGGCCTGCAGGGCCAGGGCGCGGGGGCCCAGTTCTTCGGCCAGGGCCTGGGCAGCAGCGTCGCTGTGCAGGTAGTTGATGACGACCCCAGCGCCTTCGCGCGCCAGCGCGCGGGTGATGGACTGGCCCAGCCCCCGGGCGCCGCCGGTGACCAGAACCCATTGTTCAGACAGTTGCATGGTGCTGTGTTCCTTAGGGAAAGGTGTGTGCGAATGTGGCAAAGCTGCGGACGGGCGCCACTGTGCCATCAGGCCGGAGCCTTGGCGGCTTGTGTGGATTCTGCATAGCCCAGTTGCGCCACAAACGCGCTAGGCCGCTGGCGGTGGGCCAGCAGGGTGAGCTGCTGGCGCGCGCGGGTCATGCCGACGTAGAGGGTGTTCTTCTCTTGCGCAATGGGTGCCTGCGGGTCAGGGAAGGCGCCTTGCTCCAGGTAGGGGATGAGCACATGCTCAAACTCCAGCCCCTTCACATGGCCGATGTGGGCCAGCACCAGGCTGGCGGTGCTGCGCAGTTCGCGCTGGCGCTGCTCGGCGGCGTTGAGGTGCAGGAAGTAGTCGCGCGCGCTGCCAAAGGCCTGGGCGGCCTGGCTCAGGCCTGCCAGGTTGGCCAGGGCGTCGGCGCGGCGCTGGCGCGAGACGAACACCTCGCGCACCACGGCTTCGATCTGCAGGGCTTCGAGCAGGCGGGCCAGGGTGCCCTGGCCGTGGGCTTCTTTGGCCACCTTCAGGGCGCTCTGCAAGCGCCGCTGCATGGCGGGCTCGACGTTGGGCACGATCTGGTTGGTGAAGAAGCTCTCTAAAAACAGCGGGTTGTCGGTGACGCTGCGGATGGCGTCGGCCAGCAGGTCGTGCTGCGATTCGTGCTCGCGCCCCTTCACCACGATGCGTGCGCCGCAGAAGAAGACCAGGGCGCGCATGAGCTTTTCTCGCGTGCGCGGCTCGGTCACGCTGTCGAAGTTGTCGGTGGCCACGGCCAGCAGGCCGCGCACCAGCAGCACTTCGGGGCGCAGCAGGTAGCTTTCAAAACCGCTCACGGTGTAGGGCACGCCATCGGCCAGCAGGCGGTTTTCGATAGCGATGGACTGACCGGGGTGGCGCAGCAGCACGGCAAGGCCTGCCATCTTGCCGCGCGTGGCGGTGCGCCAGTGCTGCACCTGGTGGGCGATCAGGTCCACGCATTCGGCCTCGTCGTCGTAGCCCAGCAGTTGCACGGCGGTGTCGTGCGCGGCCAGCGAGCCGTAGGGCTTGTCGGCCAGCCGCCCGGCCTTGGCGGCCAGCTTGCGGCCAAAGCGTTGGCTGGGCGTGAGGGGCAGGCGCGCCACCGGGCGGCCAGTGTGCGCGGTGATCGCGTCGCCCATGAACACGGCGTCGGCCCCGTGGGCGCCGTAGATGACCTGGTCGCGGTCGCCCACGCCGCAGAACTGGCACTGGGTCGAATCGAGCAGCTCGCGCAGCACGCGGAACGATGCTGCGTTCATGTCGTGCATCTCGTCCACCAGCAGCATCTGCAGGTTGCGCGGCCAGGGGCGCAGGCTGGCGGCGGTGTCGCCCTCCAGCAGGCGGCGGGCCAGGTCGTAAGTGGCGTCGTAGGGGCCGCGAAACAGCGGCTCGTCGGCCAGCTCGCGGCGGCGGATGCGTTCGTACGCACGGAACACCTTGAGCTGGGTGTAGCCAATGCCCAGGTCGCCCGCATAGTCCGGCGTGGCCGGGCCGTCGTCGCGCTCCAGGTCGTCTTTCAACGTGCCTTTGAGCCACAGGGCCATGGCCAAAAAGTCTTCGATAAAGCCCGCATCGCCCGCGCTGGGCAGTTGCAGTTCTTCAGGCCAGCGCTCGGATTCGTTGGCCTCGATGCGCTGCACGGCCTCCCACACATAGGGGCGCAGGGCTTCCTGGGTGTCGATCTGCTCTACCGGCGGCCCATAGGGCTCTTGCAGCATGGCGGCGCAGAAGGCGTCAAAGCTGGCGATGCGAAAGCGCGCCACCACGGGCGCGGGCACGCCAATTTTGCGCAGCGCGGCCTGCAGGGCCTGGCAGGCGGTGTCGGTGTAGGTGAGGGCCAGGCAGCGCTCGGGCGGCATGCCGGTGGTCCACGCCTGGGCCATGCGCAGCGCCAGCGTGGTGGTTTTGGCGGCGCCCGCGTTGGCCTCGATGATGAGGGTGCGCTCGGCCGACATCTGCACGGCGACTTGCTCGTCGGTGGGGGTGATGTGCTTGGGTTGGTACGGGTGAACAGTCGCCAACGGGAATCCTCAGGAGTGCAGGGGCTGGAAAGCGCTGCGGGGTGCGGCGCTGGGGCCGCAGGGCCCGAGCCAGGTTGCGCGGGCTTAGAGCGGCTAACAAAACTCAGCGAAGCGGTTCTGGCTAGGCACTGTGTCGTAGGCAGTACGAGCAGTACGACAAGACACAGCAACGACGCCAGAAGAGTTTTGTTAGCCGCTCTTAGCGCCGCCGACCTACGCCCAGGTCAATCTCGCCGTAGACGGTGACACCGCTGCTGCCACCGCCCACGTCCGTCACAGCGTTGCCTTGGGGGCCACTGTTGCCGCTGCTGCCGCTACTGCGCTTGTACAGGGGGCCAGAGGCATCGCCTCCAGCCGAGGGCGTGCCCGCGCAGCCTGCGAGCAAGGCCAGCGCTGCGCACAGCGCCCAGGCCCGTGCGCAGGCCAGCGGCGTCATGCGTCGCCGCCCAGGTGGTTGCCCAGAATGCCCGCCAGCTCGAACATGCCCGCGCTGTCTTTGCCAAACACGGCGCGCAGCTTGTCGTCGGCCACGATGGTGCGCTTGTCCTTGGGGTCTTGCAGGTTGTTTGCCTTGATGTATTCCCACATCTTCTTCACGGCCTCGGGGCGGGCCACCGGCTCGTTGCCAATCACGGCGGCCAGGGCGGCGCTGGGTGCCTTGCCTGCGGCGGCCTTGCGCGGCGCTTTGGCAGCGGTGGTTTTGGCGGCAGCCTTCTTTGCAGGGGCTTTTTTGGCTGCAGCGCTTGCCCTGCCTGCGGTAGCAGCTCCTGCTTTTGTAGCAGCACCGGCGGCAGGTTTACGGGGTGGGAACTTGCTGGGCGCAAATTCAAAGTTGACCTTGCCCGCCTCCTTGTCCCACGCCAGGTGGGCCTTGAAGTTGCGGCGCGTGCGCATGCTCACAAACTTGTCGAGCAGGTCGGTCTTGCCGGTGTCGAGCAGCTTGGTCATCTGCTCGCGCTCCACGGGCTGCTGCAGGATGATCTTGCCGCTCTTGAAGGTGCAGCTGGGCGTGGGCTGTGCGGCCGTGGGCACGGCCTTGCTGCACACGTAGTTGCTGCCGTGCTCGTGCACTTCCGATCCGCAGATGGGGCAGGCACCCAGCGATGCGTCTTCAAACTCCACCAGCTCGCCCGATTCCTCGGCGTTCTTGTCGTCGCCAAAGTCGAATTCGAGCTTGTAGTTGTGCGCTTCGTCGTCGTACTTGATGACGATCTCAGAGGTGAACGGCCACCCCGCCTTGGAGCGGAAGCCCTCCAGTGGGCCGATCTTCTTGTCGCGCAGCAGCTGTTCGGCCTCGGCCGTTTCAAACGTGCGGCCGGCGGGCGACTTGCCAAAGCTGAAGCCGCAGCCCTCGGCGCCCTGCTTGCCCACGCAGGCATAGCGGCGGTAGTTTTCTTTCACCACGCCACCGCAGTTGGGGCAGGGCGACTGCAGCGTGGCGTAGTCGCCGGGGATGGTGTCGCGGTCGTATTCCTTGGCCTTCTTGACCATGCGCTCAGTCATGGCGGCAATCTCGGCCATGAAGGCTTCGCGGCTGAGCTGGCCCTTTTCCATCTGCGAGAGCTTGTATTCCCACTCGCCGGTCAGGTCGGCACGGCAGAGTTCTTCCACCTCCAGCCCGCGCAGCAGCGTCATCAATTGGAACGCCTTGGCCGTGGGGATGATCTCGCGGCCTTCGCGCAGCATGTACTTTTCAGTCAGCAGGCCTTCGATGATGGCGGCGCGGGTGGCTGGCGTGCCCAGGCCTTTTTCCTGCATCGCGCTGCGCAGTTCTTCGTCGTCGATCTGCTTGCCCGCGCTTTCCATGGCGCCGAGCAGCGTCGCTTCAGAGTAGCGGGCGGGTGGCTTGGTCTTGAGGCCCTTGGGATCGACCTGCAAGGTGTTGACCATTTCGCCGGGTTTGACCGGCACCAGGTTCTGGCCCTTGTCGCCGTCCTTGCCGCCTTCCACCTCGTCGGCGGCTTCCTTGCCGTAAATGGCCAGCCAGCCGGGTTTCACCAAGACCTTGCCTTCGGTCTTGAAGCTGTGCACGGATGTGGCCCCCACGCTCCCCACTTCGTGTGGTTCGCTGCCCCCCGAGGGGGCCGCGCCTTGCTTGGGGCGGCCCGGCGCGGCAGCGACGGTGCTGATGCGCGTGGTGACGGTGTATTCAGCGCTCGGGAAGAACACGGCCATAAAGCGGCGCACGACCAGGTCGTACAGCTTTTGCTCGGCCTCGCTCAGGCCCGAGGGCGCTTGCGTGGTGGGGATGATCGCAAAGTGGTCACTCACCTTGCTGTTGTCGAAGATGCGCTTGGATGGGCGGATGTAATTGTTGTTCAGCGCGGTGAGCGCGTGCGGCGCCAGGTGGCGCATGCCGCTGTCGGCCAGCATTTCAAACGTTTGCTTGGCCACGGGCAAATAGTCTTCGGGCAGCGCGCGCGAATCGGTACGCGGGTAGGTCAGGGCCTTGTGGCGCTCGTACAGGCTTTGCGCCAGGGCCAGCGTGGTCTTGGCAGAAAAGCCGAACTTGCCGTTGGCCTCGCGCTGCAGGCTGGTCAGGTCAAACAGCAGGGGCGATGCTTGCGTGGTGGGCTTGCTCTCCTCAGTCACCGTGGCCTGCTTGCCGCGCACGGCGTTGGCAATCGCTTGTGCCTCGGCGGCAGACCATACGCGGTCGGCCTTGGCCTCCGCGTCCTCGCCCTTCTTCCACTTAGGGTCGAACCACTTGGCGGGGTACTCGCCCGCTTCGGCGCCAAAGGTGGCGTGGATTTCCCAGTAGTCGCGGCTCACGAACTTGCGGATCTTTTCTTCGCGCTCCACCACCAGCGACAGCGTGGGCGTCTGCACCCGGCCCACGGTGGTCAGGAAGAAGCCGCCATCGCGCGAGTTGAACGCCGTCATGGCGCGCGTGCCGTTGATGCCGACCAGCCAGTCGGCCTCAGACCGGCTGCGCGCGGCGCTGGCCAGGCCCGCCATTTGCTGATCAGAGCGCAGGCTCTCGAAGCCGTCGCGGATGGCCTGGGGCGTCATGGACTGCAGCCACAGGCGCTTGACGGGTTTGCCCAGCGGTTTGCTGCCGCCCGCGTACTGCTCGATCAGGCGGAAGATCAGCTCCCCTTCGCGGCCCGCGTCACACGCGTTGATGATTTCGGTCACGTCCTTGCGCTTGGCCTGCTTGACCACCGCGTTCAGGCGGCTCTTGGTCTTGTCCACGGGCTTCAAGTCAAAGTACGGCGGGATCACGGGCAGGTGGGCAAAGCTCCACTTGCCGCGCTTCACGTCAAACTGCTCGGGGGCCTGGATCTCCACCAGGTGGCCTACGGCGCTGGTGACCACATAGCGGTCGTTCTCGAAGTGGTCTTCGTGCTTTTCAAACTTGCCCGCCACGGGCGTCAGCGCGCGCACGATGTCCTGCGCCACTGAGGGTTTTTCTGCAATTACCAGGGTCTTGGTCATTTTCGGTTTCTCGCCAGTCGTTCTGGTTGCCCGCACTGCGGGCGCTTCTACAATTCGGCTCTCACGCGCATGCACACGCACACACGCGCCCGCACACACATGTGTGCACCATCAAGTTAACAGAGTTTTAGCCATGGCCCGCAATGCAACGCCTGCCGACCCCAACGCCCACACCGGCCGCCGCATCCAGACCCGGCGCTCGGGCGTGCACGGCAGGGGAGTTTTTGCCCTGCAGGACATCGCCGCCGGCGAAGTGCTGGTGGAATACACCGGCGAAATCATCACCTGGCAGGAGGCGCAAGACCGCCACCCCCATGACCCCAGCCAGCCCAACCACACGTTCTACTTCCATGTGGACGAAGACCGGGTGATTGACGCCAACTACGGTGGCAACTCGGCCCGCTGGATCAACCACAGCTGCGACCCCAATTGCTTTGCCGATGAGCGGGACGGCCGCATTTTCATCACCGCGCTGCGCAATATCAAGGCCGGCGAAGAGCTGAACTACGACTACGGCCTGATCATTGAAGAGCGCTACACCCCCAAGCTGAAGGCCGAATACCCCTGCTGGTGCGGCGCCGCCACCTGCCGCGGCACGCTGCTGGCACCCAAGCGCGGCTGGCGCCCGCCCATGCCCGACCTGCCTG
>ENA-UOOA01003608-UOOA01003608.1-human-gut-metagenome-genome-assembly--contig:-P61old-NODE-3608-length-18951-cov-7.074884_pt1 | contig 18951 bp, 16 predicted proteins | sample MGYA00242467_ERZ724014 | MGnify/ENA metagenome assembly ERZ724014 | reverse complement strand
GTTTTCGTCCCTCACCAACTCAGGAATCTGCCCTTCCATGAAAAGAAAAACAACACATAAGGAAATATTATTATGAAAAAGCCGTACAGAACATCATTCACACTGATAGAACTCTTGATCGTTATAGCGATCATCGCCATCCTCGCCGCAATGCTCCTGCCGGCGCTTGGGCGAGCCCGGGACACAGCCAAAAGAATCAGTTGCGCAGGAAATCTGAAGCAATGCGCCTTTGCTCTCACGATGTATGGAGGAGAAGATAACCGAGGGATTATCCGGATGTATGGCAATCATGAATCGCCCTATAATCCGTGGTGGACAAACGGCAATATTCCGGAGATACTTTCGTTCAGCGGAAGAACGGGTAAAAAACCGGATCAGGAAGAATATTACACCGATCTGACTAAACGGAAGACGACCCACTGCCCCTCGGCTGTTTATAGCGTCGCATCTTCATACAACCACTCGTATGGCACTCTGATCAGCAATTCTGCCAATGCCCAAGAGCGGCTGGAAGGAGAATATTCGGAACCGCATCCTTTAACCGGCAATTACTGGTATCTGCAAACTGGAGCCGTGAAAAGTCCCTCCACAAGAGTTATTGTGGCGGACAGTACGCAGCAAGGTAATTCAGGAACCAAAGACGGACAGGAAGTATGCATCATCAACCGGATTTATACGGGCATTGCCATGCGTCACGGCAATCTGGGCAATTATGCATGTCTCGACGGGCATGTGGAGAGCACATCCGATCTTCTCAGATTGAAAACGGAATCGAAGATCTGGTATCTGGTTTATTTGAATGGTCTGCTGAAAAAAATTTAAGGGTTGTACAGCGGTAATTTTTACGAAATACCCGTTTATGAATATGAGCAGAACTACTTAAGGAGGTTTTCATGAAGTACAAAATATTGTTGACGCTTGTTGCCGGAATTGTTTTTTCGCTGACGGCTGCGGAACCAAGCCAGAACTCAGATAACGTGTGGCTTACCGATATCCGTCCGTTGACCGGCCTTAGAATCGAGAGCAAATTCTGCGACCTCAATATTTTTTCACGCATTGTCGTGACCAATTCCCCGGGGTGGAATGTCGTTTATTTTATCAATGACAATACCTCCGTAAAAAAAGAAGTTGACCGGCATGACCCTTCCATTCTCCGCCTGGCGGCGCCTCCCGGATCCTGCTTGAAAGAATATTCAGTCCGGACCGAAAAGAACCGCTGGACGATCCATGCGGAAGCCGTTCCCCGGAAAGGGAAAAATTTACTCGTGGAATATATTGCGATGATGATTCCTCCTGAATTTCTCATTCCGGCGGGGACATTTCGAGGCACAGACGTTACAGGAAAAAAATTCAGCGACACGCTGCCATCCGAAAAAAAAGTGACGCCTATCGTGGCAGCCGATTTCAAGGAGTTGGAACTTCCGGGGCGCTATGGCTCGCTGAAATTCGAAGTCAGGGAAGGACCGGGGTTCGATCTTCTAGACCTGAGCCATAAGGATATCGGGTATGATGAAAAACGCCGTGGCTTTCAGATTGAAGCCAAGGGGGTTCCCCTTGCTCCGGGCAAGCCGTTTAAAAGTAAGATAATCATCACATTTACACCCCATGAAATCAAGCCGGCGTCATTGCAGCAAACCGCCGAAGACGCCGTGGCAAAGCCAATCCCCGCGGAAACAATCAATCGCCATGTCAAGCCGCGCGAGCACCTGTTGCCGGTACCGCAGAACCTGGAAGAGCTGATCGGACAGGATTTCCGCGTTGCAGTAGAACTGCCGATCTCGTTTGACCCGTCTTTTTCTCCGCGTTTGAAAAAAGCGGCAAAATCACTGCTGGCGGACAGAATCGGGCTCCGTCTGAAGGTCGGCTCTGCTGAGAAAGGAGTCCGCATCATATCCGATGTGTCATTAAAGGGGAATGACGCTTATTCACTGCAAGTGACTCCAGCCGGAATAGAGATCAAGGCTTTAAATGAACGCGCGGCATTTTATGCGTTGCAAACGTTGTCCCGCCGATTTTCCAACAATGTCTTCAAAGGGTGCCGGATTAGCGATTTCGCCGATATCCCTTTGCGCGGAATTCATCTCATGACCGACAGGAACGCACTTGAGCATCACGGCAAGCTGATCCGCCATGTTCTGGCGCCGCTGAAAATGAATCATATTTTTCTCGAATGCGAATATGTCAAATGGGATGCAACCGCCGATTTTCATCATCGGAATGCAATGTCCAAAGAAGACCTGGTGAAATTGCTGGCGATTGCCCGAGAAAACTATATTGAAGTGACACCGCTGCTCCAGACTTACGGTCATTGTCAATGGCTGTTCGTCGACGGAAAAAATCTCGACCTGGCTGATGACCCTGACATGCCTTATGACTATGATGTGAGCAACCCCCGCCTCTATCCGCTGATGAAACGACTTTTGGACGAAGTGGTCGACATCTTTCAACCACGATTCCTGAATATCGGACATGACGAAATACGCCTTGCCTGGCGCGGTCCCCGGCGACCGGCAAGCAAGGCCAAAGGTGCGGACCGGATCATCCTGGACGATATTCTCTGGTACCATGACTATGCCAGGCGCAACAATATCCGTCTGATCATGGCTCACGATATGCTTGACCGTGCCCTGAGAAAAGAAACAAAATTCCCGAAAATCCGCGAACAGTTGCCCCGCGACATCATTATCTTTTATTGGAATTACGACAAGCAGGAGAATTATCCGCAACTCGATCTTTTCCAAAAAGCCGGTCACGAGGTCATAGCCGGATCTTGGTACCATCCGGGCAATATTGAGAATTTTACTCAATATGCCGGGAAACGTAATGCCCTGGGCTTTATCAATACCACATGGGCGGGGTATTTCGGCAGTGCGGCCATGCTGCGAAGCATGTATCCACAGGTCAGCGCTTATGTCCGGGCCGGCTGTTGGAGCTGGAATACCGATCCTGCCGCAAACAATTATCAAGCAGACCGGGTGCTGATGGATATGTTGAAGTCAAAAGCGCCGGCGCCGGAAATTGTTCCCGGGACAATGTTTGATCTTTCCGCGTTTGCCGTCATCTCCTTCCGCAAGCACGGTAATCCTTTTGGGTTCGGTGGAACATTCGGACTGGAAAAGTTGCCGCTGACGCCTTTTTTCTGCGGTGATATTCGTTTCCTGGCAGCCAGGAAAGACCATGCTCCCGCCGCTTTGACCCTTCGTTCGGTCTTTCATCCGGATGCTCCCGAACGAATTCAAATCCCCCTGCGGCAGAAAGCTGCGGAACTTTATTTCCTTCACACAGTTGCCAATGCCTTGAGGCCCGGATACGGCATTTGCACTTACAAGATCGAATACGAGGACGGTACCATAAAAAATATTCCGATACGTTACCGGAATGAGGTTAACGCACTCTCCGGCCCCACCAATCTCCGTTTCAATCAGTTCAACAGTTGGTATACGGAAAATCAGGAAGCAATCAGCTACTATAAATGGATAAATCCTGAGCCAGCTAAGAAGATCCGGCACATTATTCTGGAAAACGGAAATTATGGTCAGCCAATTTATCTGCTAGGGCTTTCAACCATTCCGAAGCGTTTGACCCGGGCTCTTTTGACTGATAATAACCTGACACCGGCAGCCAGAGAGAACTGAACATACCGGCAAAGTCGGTAGTTTTCTTGTCCTGAAAGGGACAAAAAGCGGACAGTCTTCCTTCGGAAAACTGTCCGCATTTCCATTTGCTCCGGAAATCAGAACCGCCCGGCAATGGCATCCAGCCGGGCATGAGCCTCCGCTTGCAGTTTCTCGTGATCACCTTCGGCATTGTTGCCCTCCAATGTGACCTCAAAATAGTTCAAGTCAACCAGATCCGACCAATATTTCAGGTAGGGGCGCAGATGATCGCGCCAGAGCTCCTTTTCCGGGTAGAATGACCCTGTCGCGCAACAGAACAATGCGGACTTCCCTTTGCACAACCCGAAGTATCCCTTTTCATCCGCGCCGAAGAGCCAGCCGGGCTGCGTAATGAGATCAATATACTGCTTGAAATGATACGGCAAACCGAAATTCCACATCGGTACGCTGAATACATATTTATCCGCCGCAGCGAAACGCTTGAACTCATCCTGAGCGGCAATCCATTGAGCCGTCTCGTCCAGAGTCATGGGAACATTCCGCAGGCTCTTGAACTTTGCGGTCGCTCCAGGTTCCGTGAACTGTGTCAGCTCCCCTTTTGCAATGTCATACTGATCCAGTGTATAATCAGGATTTTCCTTCAGAAACTTCCCGATAAAATATTCCGCCAGTTTGCGGGAGTGGGAACGCTGGATTCTCGGTGATGCGGCGATGTGCATTAAAGTTTTCATTTTTACCCCCCTTGTTTGATGAAAATTAAAACTTGCAACTAAGGCTTAATATAGACTTCGCATCGCAAAAGACAAAGAGAAAAAAGCAGAAAAGTCATTTTTTCTGAGAATATCTACGGGCGGAGATTTCGCACGCCGTGCGACCAGCGATTCACCGCTGGACCACGACAAGAGCAGAGCCCTTGATTTGAGAAGAATGCTCACGTATTTTTCCATCTCAGAATCACCCCCGCAGGTCAGGGGATGGAACTCCCTGAGAATAAAATTTTTGCTTCAGAGCGGGCATAAACGAGCCGGACGCAAAAACTGACAATCTGGACTCGATGGGTATTACCCCCTCGAAAGAGTCAATCATCTTCTTTGCGCAGAACCAACAGATAAAACTGATCGTTTTTTCTCACGACGGAATCAAACGGAAATGTGATTTCAGAGCCTTTACCGGCAGATTCGGCAGGAACGTCATCGGTCCGCAGAGACGTGATCACTCCTTCGACAGCTCCGGTTGTCGGTCCCGTGACCAGAAAACGGTCGCCGACTCTGACACCCTCCGAAGTCAGGCGGACTTCCGCAACCTTTGACTTCGGATAATAGTGAAGCACCAGCCCCGCAAACACTTTCACAAGAGTCGCCTTGTTTTCGGAAGACGCAGTCCACTCCCCGACCTTTTCTCCCAGATAATAGCCGCCGTGCCAGAAGCCCCGGTTGAACACTTCATGCAGACGCTTCTTCCACAGCTCAAGCTGTCCCGCTTCGGGAACGATCCCGTTTTTCCAGGCATCGACGGCTTCCCGGTACACCTGCGTCACTGCGGCGACATAATCGGCGGAACGCCCCCTGCCCTCAATCTTCAGGACAGACACGCCCGCATCCAGAATGCGCGGCAGAATGTCAATGGTGCAGAGATCATTCGGCGACATCACATAATGATTGTCAATCGCCAGCTCCTGCCCGTTGACGGAATCACGCACCGTATAGGAACGGCGGCAAGGCTGATAGCAGTCCCCGCGATTTGCGGAGGAATTGAAAACGGCGAGGCTCATGTAGCATTTTCCGGAGACCGCCACGCACAGAGCGCCATGCACAAACACTTCAATTCTGACGAGCTCCCCGGAGGGTCCTGCAATCTTCTCCCGCCGGATGCCGTCGCAGATTTTCCTGATCTGCGAAAGCCTGAGCTCGCGCGCAAGCACCATCACATCCGCGAACTGAGCGTAGAAGCGGACCGCCTCCAGATTGCCGATATTCGCCTGAACGGAAAGATGAATGCCGAGTCCATGTTCTTTCGCAATCATCAGAACGGCGGTATCTGCGGCAATCACGGCGTCAATCCCCGCCTCTTTCGCCGCTTTGCAGAGGCTCCGCACGGAATCAAGCTCCTCATCGAACACGACCGTATTGATCGTCAGCCATGCCTGAACGCCGCGTTCATGGCACATCCCGGCAATCAGCGGCAAGTCCTCCTCCCTGAAATTCACGGTCGCACGCGACCGCATATTCAGCGAGCCGACGCCGAAATAAACGGCATCCGCCCCGTGATTCAGGGCGGCGCTCAACGATTCAAAATTCCCGGCGGGAGCCAACAGCAATGGAGTCATACGTTTTTCCTTTTCCTGATCCTGTAATTTAACTTCTTACCGGACATTATGCAACCGGGAAAAGGCACGTTCCCTTACATTGCCGCAAGCAGATTGCGGAAATCGTTCACGGCATCTTCAAGAGACCCCGGATAAGACATCCCGCCGCCGAGACAGAAAAAGCCGCTGAAATTATGGCAGCGCAGAATCGATATCAGCTCTTTGATCTCGCCGTTGCCGAACGCAAGAGAGGTCGCTTCGCCGTCCCATTTGCAGTCGATCAGGTCAAGCTGGTTCATGAATTTGATGAAATGCCCTGTGCGGTAGGATTGCAGGAACGGCATCTCGCCCGCCAGAACGAAATTCGCATTATTGAATGTCAGATCACAGTCAAACTTTTTGGCATAGGCAATCATCTGCTCTTTTGCGGAAAGTGAAGTCTGGCAGAGATTGACGAAACTGACCTCAATCTGTTTTTTCACCAGCGCTTTCGCCGCCTTTTCCGAATTCGCCAGCGGCAGGATCACACGCCGGATGCCGCATTCCGTGACAAGCTCCGGAAGTTTCGCCGGATCATCGGGAACGGCAGGCACGCGCAATGCAGACACCTGAATTCCCGCCTCGTTCAAATCTTCAACCGCGCGCTTCAAAGTTTTTACGGGAGCCAGCGCACATGCCTTCCCCTGCAGATAATCCAGCTCAATGAGGGAAATCCCGGCACGTTTCAGGTTTTCGACCATCTCAGGCACGTAGCGTCCGGCAAGGCGGGAGGAAGCAGTCAGTCTGAAAGATTCCTTTTCCATATCCGCGGCAAAAATCGCGGCACGCTGGCGGACGCAGTCCGCGCAGGACGGGTTTTCGCAAAGGGCGAAGGCGGGATCGCCGGAACCGAGCGCAAGCAGAGTCTCGAACATCAGATCGGATTTGATCAGGCGCACCTGAGCGTTTCCGATTCTCATGATCTTCATTGCGCCGGACTCTTCCAGAATATGATCCAGCCCGATGAAATCGCGGTGCGGACCGGGATAATAATTCCATGTCTTTGTAACCTCCCTGCCGTCGGGAGTCTTGAACGTGCGTGTCACGGGAGAGAGATACGGAAGCTCCAGAAGCGCCTCCACGGAATGCAATGAAGTATTGCGGTCCTGGTCCACGCCCAGAAGACAGATGTAGCCGCCCTTTTCCGCCAGCCGCGTAAAAGGCGTGTCTTTGCCATGCGCGGTGTCGGCTTTCCAATGATCCGCGCAAAGAGCTTTCGCGTCCGCGCCGACAGCGGCAACCGTCCCCACAGGACAATCACTGAATACGGCGTCCCTGCGTTTTTTCAACGTCTCCGGAATGACACCGAGAGCGCCGAATGCGGGAACGAGAAGCGTTCCGCGTTTTCCGATCACATCCAGAAACGCCTTGATGACGGCATCCGCGCCCCCCTCGACATAACCGAGGCTGATCAGGGAACTGTGAAGCAGGACAATATCTCCTCTGCCCAGTCCGAGGGAACGAAGCGCTTTTACGATTTCAACAGATTCCATAACAACTCCTTATCTTAACTTTTATCAGAATTCGGCAATCAGACGGCAGGGCAACTGAGTCACGCCCTGCAACGGCAGGAACAGGCAGGTGATCTTCGCTTCTCTCGCCGTGACTGCCGCAAGATTCGCCGGACAGCATATCGCAGTAATGCCCGCCCGGAACAGTTTCAGGAAAACGCCGTGCAGCGCCTGGCTCTCATAAATATCCGAAATCAGATATCGCACACCGGAGGCAATGATCCAATCCAACGCGCTGTGGTCCAGATACACGATGCGTTTCGGCAGTTCCGTTTCATCGCGCGCTCCCAGCCCGTTGATCACCAGAACAGGAGTCCGCGGGACACCTCCGAATGCATGTTCGAGCTCTGCGCCGGAAACCGGTCCCCGATCACGGTCGAGATGAATCACCGAAGCGGGAACGCGGTAGAGCTCCTCATGTGGAAAATTGTGGGCATAAAGCCCGTTGTCCGTCTCTTTGATATGACCGGGAAAATCAATGTAGGTCCCGTGCATGGAACTTGTGGTCAAACTGTAAATCACACCCGTATAGCGTGTGCTCTCCGATTCAAGCGGAACCTCGGACAGGACAGCTTTGTATTCAAGCTCCGCCTCATCCGCTCTTCTGGTCAGGTCTATTGTCGGCATAATCGATCCTCATATTTGATGAAACACATCAATATAAACCGTTTTCCGCCACAGACAATAGCCTCAGAAAAAAATCAGGGAGTTTTATAATACGGTACAGTATCAATACTGAATATCCGAAGGCGCCGGATCGTAACGCGTATGGCGGCATTTCGGAAGGCGCATTCCGCCCGTCCGGTAAATGGAGGGGGTCCCGTCGCACTCAAACCGGATCACGGGGCAGAACGCCTCCGCCATCGCTTCGGGAAGCTCCACCGCAATCTTTCCCCCGTCCTGCCTGAAACAAAGCTCTCCGAACGGGACACTGGAAACCCGCTTCACATTCATCTCAAATCCCGTGAATGTCAACTGTCTTCCGGGATAATACAGCATGGTGAAGTAAAGATTGGCGCCGGCAGCGGAAAAGACCCCCATGCCGTCCCAGTCCGTCCGTTCCTCCTCTTTGCGGAAGTAAGGTCCGAGCTTCATGATCTCATTATCCGTGACGGCTTCGCGCCCGCCGTTTGCAAGCCACTCCCCAACCTTGCGGATAATCTTTACGGAAGGCTCCGGAATCGAGCCGTCTCCGCGCGGACCGATATTCAGCAGCAGGTTTCCTTTTCCGTTGGCACAGGTCAGAAGCATCTTCACGACCGCGCGTGGAGATTTCCATTCCTCGTCGGAAATGTGAAATCCCCAATGATCGTTAAGCGTCATGCATGCCTCCCACGGACGCCACGGATCGGGAACGGAAAGATGCTGTTCCGGCGTGCCGAAATCTCCGGGCAGACAGTTCCGCCCGTTGAAAATGACATGCGGCTGAATCGCACTCACCATTTCATTCATCCGCTCCGCCTGCCAGCCTTCCGCGTCGAAGGGCCACCAGCCGTCATACCAGAGGATATCAACCGGATTGAAATGCGTTACAAGCTCTTTGATGCGTGTAAAGGTGTGTTCCATAAAAAGCCGGTAATCTGCCTCCGACTCCAGCGCGGCGACCGCATCGGGCTGGTCGTGCCAGTTGTTCAGGCTGTGATAAAGCCCGATCCTGAGCCCATGCCTGCGGGCGGCGGATACAAATTCCTCCACAAGATCGCGTCCGCAAACCGCCTTTGCATTGAAAGCGGTCAGCGCGGTATCGTAAAGCCGGAACCCCTCATGATGCATGGTCGTCAGGACAACATATTTCATGCCGCCGTCCACGGCAAGCCGGCAGATTTCCTCCGCATCGAATTTCGAGGGATTGAACTCCTGCGCCAGTCTCTCCATTTCAGAGGGCGCAATCTGCTCTCTGTTCATGACCCATTCGCCGCGCCCGAGCATGCTGAACAGTCCGTAATGCACAAACATACCGTAACGCATTGCGGTAAATGCTTCCACTTCTTTTCTCATTTTTCTCCTCCCAGCATCTCCGCCATGCGGATGAACTGTTTCACTGTCACTTTTTCCGCCCGGATGTCGGGATCAATCCCAAGCGACACCATCGCACTTCGCACCTGCTCCATGTCGAACATGGAAGCCGCCTGTTTCAGCATTTTTTTGCGGCGGTGCGCAAAAGAGGCGCGGACAAGACGCGTCAGATTCCGGAAATGCTCCTGCCCCAAAGCGTCTTTGCGCAGAGTCAGGCGCAAAATACAGGAATCCACTTCCGGCCGGGGATAGAACATCTGGGGCGGAGCCATCTTGACAAGCTCCACCTGATACATCGCCTGAATGCGGACCGTCAGCGCACCGTATTCATCGGTATCCTCTTTCGCCGCGAAACGCATCCCGACCTCTTTCTGGAGCATGATGAACATCTCGGACGGCGGAGTCTTCAGCGCAAGCATGTTCGCAACGATCACGGTTCCCGCCGAATAAGGAAGGTTGGAGATCAACCGGAACGGGGTATCCGCGCCGTAAATGCCGGCAACGTCAATTTTGCACGCGTCCCCTTCGATCAGGCACAGTCCCCGGTTTGCATAAGTGAGACGGAGCCATGCGGCAAGTTTACGGTCAAACTCAATCGCGGCAACCGAAGCGCCCGTTTTGAGCAGACGCTCCGTCAATGCGCCGAATCCGGGCCCGACCTCAATCACCTTATCATCAGGCTTGATGTCGGCAATGCGGATAATCGAATCCAGAAAATTATCGTCAATCAGAAAATTCTGACCGAGTTTCTTGCTCGGAGCAATTCCAAGCGAATCCATCAGGGCTGAAAGTTCGGCTTTTTTCATGGGATGTCAGTGTTTGTGCCCGCAACCGCAGCCGCATCCGCAGGAGGATGACGCGGACGGGCACGACGATGCTGCGGGGCATCCGTTCGACGAAGGCACCGAAGCGGAAAAAGTGGACATTTTGCGTTTCAGATTTTTCGATTCACATTTCGGGCATTCCGGCTTCGATTCGGAATTTCTCACCAGCGCTTCAAATTCATTGTTGCAATCATTGCAGATATATTCATAAATAGGCATATTCAAAACTCCTTAACCATTTCTATCGGATCGTGTAATCAACCAGTAAATAAAGAGGGCAAGCAGAAGCATTGCGAAAACGAAAAGCGGATACCCTACAAACCACTTGGAGCCGGTCAGGAACGCCGTGAATTCGGACATGCCGAAAACCCCGGTAAAGAACGTCGGAACCGAAATCGCGATCACAATCGCGTTCATATTTTTCATCATGACGTTCAGATTGTTGTTGATGATCGAAGCACGCGCATCCATAAGCCCGGAGAGAACCTGCGAATAGACTTCCGCCTGATCCAGGAACTGACGGTTTTCAATGGCAAGATCGTCCAGCAGTTCGATATTCTCCTCGGTGAAACCGAATTTCTGGGCGTTGACTTTCATGCGTTCGATCACGCGGCGGTTCCCGTTCAGGGCGTTGACATAATAGACGAGCCCCTTCTCCAGCGTGAACATATTCAGAAGATTCTTGTTGCCGCAGGATTTATTGATCTCATGCTCGATTTCGTCGCTGCACATGTTGATCACGCGCAGATGGGTTTCAAAGTGACGGATCGTCTGGAGCAGAGTTTTCAGGAGAACGTCCTGCGCCGCCTTGACATTCGAGGCGAGACGGCCGGTAAACAGCGGAACACTGTCGTCAAGGACGATCACAATGCGCTCCGGGGGGAAAATAAAGATGCCCATGGACTTGACTTTGAACAGGAAATTATCCTCGGCGGAATAGTTCTTGGGATATTTCAGGATCACCGCCGTGTGATTGTCTTCAAACTCAATACGGGGCGTCTCGTCGGGGTCGGTGGAAGACAACAGCGTATGTTCATCCACACCGTAGTCATTGATGAGATGGTTGCGCTCCGTCTCATCCGGCAGGATATAGACTTCAATCTGCGGGAACCCTTCCGCTCCCTTGGCGATCCTTCCATTGATAACTGAATAACTCTGAAGCACGGTGACGCTCCTTCTTTTCTCTACAGATTGAAAATCGGGCGGAGAGGCCGGTGAACCTCATCCGCCGCAATACGATTCAGAAACAACTGAAAAATCAGTTGTTCTTTCTGAAGTCATTCATGATGCCGACGAGTTTTTCCACTCCTTCAAGCGGCATCGCATTGTAGATGCTGGCTCTCATGCCGCCGACGGAACGGTGGCCCTTGAGTCCGATCATGCCGTTCGCTTTCACGACTTCGAGGAACTTCGCTTCGAGTTCTTCGGTCGGAAGACGGAACACGACGTTCATTTTGGAACGGCTGCATTTCTTGACCGGCGTGCTGTAATAGCCGTTGGATTCGTCAATCGCCTGATACAGCAGGGCGGCTTTCGCGTCATTCATCTTTTCAACCGCCTCAAGCCCGCCGACTTCCCTGATCCAGTCGGTGACAAGCCCGATCATGTAGATTCCGAAGGTCGGAGGCGTATTGTAGAGGGAGTTGTTTTCGGTGTAGGTGCTGTATTTGAGCATCGTGGGAACCTTTTCCGGCGTGCGGCCGACAAGGTCCTTGCGGATGATGACCAGTGCAAGCCCGCTGGGACCGAGGTTCTTCTGGGCTCCGGCGTAAATCATGCCGAACTTGGAAACATCGACCTTGCGGGACATGATGTCGCTGGACATATCCGCGATCAGCGGCGCCTTGGTGGTCGGGAAATCCTGATACTGGGTTCCGTAGATCGTGTTGTTGCTTGTGATATGAACATAGGAGGCGTCTTCGGAGAGTTTCCATGTGTCGAACGCGGGAATGTGGTCGTATTTGGTGTCCTTGCTCTGGGCGGCGACTCTGACTTCGCCGAAAAGCCTGGCTTCCTTCATCGCCTTGCTGGACCACGTGCCGGTATCGACGAAATCCGCCGCGCCGGTGGTCATAAGGTTCATCGGGATCATGGCGAACTGCATGCTTGCGCCGCCCTGAATGTAGACAATGTCATAGGCATCGGAAACGCCGAAGACGTCACGGATGTTCTGATTGGTATGGTCAAGAACAGCCTGGAAATCCTTGCCGCGGTGGGAGTGTTCAAGAATGCCGCATCCTGTGCCGTGATAGTCGCAGAATTCTTTCTGAGCTCTTTCCATAACGGACGTCGGCAGCATGGCCGGCCCTGCATTAAAATTGAATACCTTCATCAGAGAAGTCTCCTTTTGTTAACGTTTCACTGGAAGCATATAAAATACCACAAATTTATTATTTTGCCAGAGTGAAACAGCGCAATCCCGAAATAAAATCCGAACTTTTTCTTGAAAAACATTCGTTCGGAGACTTTATATTATATCTTTCGCATGCTAAATTGACGTGTGTGCTTTAATAAAAATCTGTAAATGGTATCTGAATGAAAATATTGAATTTCTATGTAATCAGGAGCTTCATGGGAACTTTTCTCATGGCGATCGGCGTTCTGACCTTCGGCATGACAGGATCACACCTCATGAAGGTCTTTGAATATATCTCCAGCGGAGTCCCAGTCAAAAACGCATTCATCTTCCTGCTGTACGTGCTTCCGATCGTACTGGCGTTTACGATTCCCTGGGCGGCACTGGTGTCCGTCATGCTCGTCTTCGGGAGACTTTCCGCAGATAACGAGATCACGGCAATGCGCGCATGCGGAGTGTCGATTCTCCAGATCGTGGCGCCGATCATCGTAATCGCATTCATCCTGACCTGCACCTGCCTCTATCTCCAGCTTCAGGTCGGCCCGCATTATCTGGGTGAGGCACGGAATCTGGTGAAGAACGTTCTGGTAGAACAGCCGACTGCCATTTTCGAACCCGGAATTCCGGTCCGTTACAGCGATCTCTATATCTATATCGGCTCCAAAGACGACAACAAAATCCGCGACATTCAGGTTTACAGAATGGGGAAAAACGGCAAATGGGAACAGGATGTCACCGCCGCAAGCGGAGTCGTGGAAGTGGACAAGGAAAACCAGCTCCTCAATGTCATTCTCGAAAATGCCACGGTCGCCGCCTACGAGGGCGGAGGAAGCAACAAGACCATGCGCCGGACATTCAGCAGGCAGCTCACGTTCCAGATTGACTACGGGCGCGGATTCAACGCAAACAGGGTGTCGCGGAAAGACAAGTATCTGACGGCGATGGAACTGCTCGCAAGAATGAGCCTGGACAAAAAACGCGGCGTCGATACGACGGAACTGGAAGTCGAACTGAACCAGCGGGTGGCGCTTGCCCTTGCGCCGATCGCGTTCCTGCTTCTGGGAATGCCGCTCGCAGTCCGGACCTCCCGCAGAGAAACTTCGGTCGGGCTCTTTTTGAGTGTTCTGCTTGCCGGGCTTTACTTCGGAGCGGTCCTTGTTTCGGACGCATTGCGGGAATCCCCGAAACTGTTCCCGCAGTATATCGTCTGGATCCCCCCTGCCCTGTATCAGATATTCGGGGCGATTTATATCTTCAAGATCGCAAAACGCTGATTTTTTATTTTAACCCAAACAATTCACAATAACGGAAAAAGAAAGATGAGAAAGACAGAGTCATTTCTTCAGTGTGTAAGATGTTCCAGAACCTATGATATCGGACAGCTCAGATATACCTGCGACTGCGGCGGCGTGCTGGATGTGAAGCGCGACCTTTCCAAAATCGACGGCGGAGAGCTCAAGGCGCTCTGGGAAAAAAGATGGGGCATGAAGCGCGGAATCGAATCTTCCGGAGTATGGAGATACCGCGAACTCGTTCTGGATGCACCGGATGACAAGATCGTAACGCGTCAGGAAGGCAACACGCGTCTTTACCCGGCGGGTTCCGCCGGCACATGGGCGGGTCTCAGCAATCTTTATTTCAAGCATGAGGGCGAAAACCCCACCGGCAGTTTCAAGGACCGCGGCATGACCTGCGGCGCGAGCGCGGCGAAACTGTTCCATGCCAAAACGGTCGCGTGCGCCTCCACCGGCAACACCAGCGCCAGCATGGCGTCCTATGCGGCGGTCAGCGGCATGAAATCCGTGATCTTCATTCCCGAAGGCAAGATCGCCTACGGGAAGCTTGCACAGGCGCTGGCATACGGCGGAATCACGCTTCAGATCTCCGGCAATTTCGACGACGCCATGAGCCTGGTGCAGGATGTCTGCCATGAACTCGGAATCTACCTGCTGAACTCCATCAACCCGTTCCGTATCGAAGGGCAGAAGGCAATCACATTCGAGACGCTCCAGCAGCTCGACTGGGAAGTGCCGGACTGGTTCGTGATCCCCGGCGGCAACCTCGGCAACAGCAGCGCCATGGGCAAGGCTCTCATGGAACTTCATGAACTCGGCATCATTTCCAAAATTCCGAAGATCGCAGTCATTCAGGCGGCGGGTGCGAATCCGCTTTACAAAATGTGGACACAGCACACCCCGTATGAAGCGGTCAGAAATCCGGAAACCATCGCAACCGCAATCAAGATCGGCAACCCGGTCTCCTGGGAAAAATCCCTGCGCGCCGTCAAGTGGAGCGGAGGAACCGTCGAACAGGTCACGGAGCAGGAAATCATGGATGCGAAAGCAAAGCTGGACGCCGCCGGAATCGGCGCGGAACCGGCTTCCTGCTGTTCTCTCGCCGGAGCGAAAAAGCTCGCGGACGCGGGCGTGATCAAGCCGGAGGAAAAGGTCGTCGGCATCCTGACCGGCAACATTCTCAAAGACCCCGACGCGGTCATCGGCTATCATCAGGACCAGCTCGGCAAGATGGGAATCAAAGGCACTTTCGCCAACAGACCCGTTCAGATTCCCCCCACTCTGGAAGCAGTAAAAAAAGCGCTGGGATGCTGAATCATGACTGCCTCGAAGAATTTCCCCGGAATTGAGAAGATTCAGTTTCTGAAGAACGCCTACATCGTAAAGTATTCGAAAATGGCGGGACTGGACGACACTGATATCAATAAGATCATAGCGGTCAGGGACGCGCTTCTGCTGCGTGATTCCTTCATGCGCCTTTTATGGGATCTGCACGATCTGCTTTACATTCAGGGATTGAAGTTCGGCGAGGTGCTTCCCGAAGACCCGAAGCTGGAACGGATTCTCGGCGAGGAACAGTGCGGGGTGTTTTACTTTCTGCTGGTTCTTTCCGGTTTCCCGTTCGGGATCAGGAATTATGAAAAGCGCGGCTGGGACGATGCAATGCGCGATTCCGCATTCCGTGACATGTCGGTATGGGTCGCGCACTACAAGCGCAATTTCGGAACTCCCGGAATCGCGTGGATGATTCTCGTGTGGCTCCAGGGACACCTGAACTGCACGGTGTTGAGTTTCGGGCGTCTCCAATTCAACCTTCGCCACACTTTCCTGTCGCGGACTTTCGTATTCAGAAACAATCTGACCGGTGAGGTCACGGCGCTTTCCGAGGCGGGGTTCCGTTACACGGCGGACGGCATCCGTGACGATCTGCATGATCTCCCCTCCCCTGAAAGCTGGACCAGCGTCTACCGTGAAAACGAAAGCTCCTATACGGGCAACCGAGTCACGCCGGACGGACGGGCGGAACGGGAGCTGACCTCTCTGCCCAAAACCGACTGGGAGCTGGTGCTGTCTTTCGGAGACCCCGTTCTCAACATTCATATTCCGGAGGGCGGCGCTCTCACCCACGAACTCTGTGCGGACTCCATGCTCCGCGCCATGGAGTTCTTCAAACGTTACGAGCCGGACTACCACTGGAAGGCTTTCTTCTGCGAATCCTGGCTTCTGGACCCGCAGCTTCAAAAGATCCTGCCGCAGACATCCAACATTCTGGCTTTTCAGCGCGCTGCCTATCTGATCCCGTATCCGGGCAGAGCGGACACGGTATTCCGGGTCTTCGGCATCAAAGCCGACCGGAACGGAGTGGAAACCGTTCCCATTCATACATCGCTCCAGCGCACTCTGGTGCAGTTTGTCCGCGAAGGCGGAGAATTCCATTACGGCGCCATGTTCATTCTGCGGGATGATGCAACAGGAACCCCGAATCCCTACCACCAGAAATTCTAGCGGAGACGGGGAATGAGAAATACGGTGCTGCTGACTTTGCTGGCGATCCCGTTCTGCATTCCCGCGGATGATCTGGTTACTGAAAATGGAAAAACGTTTCAGGATTACCGTATTGCAGATGTCGGTTCCATCGGAATCCGGATCACTTACAAGAAAGACGAGAAACTCAGAAAGGCGACGGTTCTTTTCAAAGAACTGACGGATGATTTTCTGGAAAATTACAAGGGCGATCCCCTGACGATGGAAATCTTTGCCGCGAGCTTGGAGAAAAGACGGAAAATCAGAGCGCTGGAGGCAAAGAAAAATGAGGAACTGGCGGCATTGGAGGAACAGGAGGCAGAACTGAAAGAGCCGTCCGCAAAGCGTCAAATGAATTCCGCGCGCAGAAAACGGGCGCTCCGGCGGATTCGAAACAGGCAGAAGCAGATTCAGCGTATTTTCAATCAGGAATGCAGCAAACTTGATAATGCCGAACAGCAGCGGATTGACACGGCAAAAAAAGAAAAGGAAACCGGCAATGAAACACATTCTGATCCGCAAAGAGCAGGAAAATGAATTCCGTACCGTGGAAAATCTGGTCCGGGAAGCCTTTTGGGACGTCTACCGTCCCGGCTGCGACGAACACCTGCTGGTTCATCGTCTCCGGGACAGTTCAATCCATCTTCCTGAACTCAGCTTCATAGCGGAAGTCGATGGCAGACTCGCAGGGGCAATCTATTATTGTAAAGCGGTCATCAGACAGAAAAGCGGCGGAATGCGAAGTATCCTGACTTTCGGACCGCTGGCGGTGGCTCCCGAATTCCAGAGACAGGGAATCGGGAAAGCATTGATTGAACATACCGTAAAACAGGCACATTCCCTGGAGTATCCGGCAATCGTCATCTATGGCAGTCCGGCTTATTATTCCCGGTTCGGATTCGAGCCCGGAGAAAAATACGGAGTGACTGATGCTGAAGGTTTTTTCCGCTCATCTTTGCAGCTTCTCCCTCTGAAACAGGGAATTTGTCTCGCCGGGCATTTTGAGGTGAACAGTCTTTACCGTATGTCCCCGGAAGAAGTCCGCCGGTTCGATGCGGAATTTCCGCCGAAACAAAAACATCTGCGTTCCTCACAGATTTTTACCGGAGATATTTCCGATGATTCAGAAGAGCCGATTGCACATCTGGCTGCGGAAAACCAGCGGACGGCATGGGATATCATCAGAAACTCCGGCGTACTTCAGGCATGGGAATCCATCGGCGCGGAAATACGCCTTGTCGGTTCGCTCCGGACAGGGCTGCTTACGAAACACAGAGACCTTGATCTCCACATTTATACTACTGAATTGAATGTTGCCGAAAGCTTCCGTGCCATGGGAACCTTTGCCGCAAATTCCTCTGTATGCGGGCTCACCTACCGGAATCTCGCCGATACGGAGGAGGCATGTCTGGAATGGCATGCCGCTTATCGCGCCGCCGATGGTGCAGAGTGGCAGCTTGACATGATTCAAATCCGAAAAGGTTCCCGTTATGACGGCTTTTTCGAGAGAGTCGCGGAACGGACAGCAGCGGTCCTTACCCCGGAAAACCGCAGGATCATTCAATCCCTGAAATATGTCACACCGGAAAACGAACATATCATGGGAATTGAATATTGCAGCGCGGTCATCGAAGGTGGTGTAAAAAGCTGGGAGGAATTCCGGAACTGGCGGCACGCGCACCCCGGCACCGGAATTATAGACTGGTGCCCGTAATCCCTCTCGCCCTGAGCCGTCATGCGGCAGTGCCTTTCCTTCTTTCCCCAGTTTCTTTGACGCTTTTTTCGGAAAATATGAGCGTAAGAGTGAACGAGAACAGGCATTTTCACTCCTTTTTGTTTGACGCTTGGAGAATAGCGGAAGACGGAACATGGGGTTCCGTCAAAAACAAAAAAGGAGATTACCATGGAAAAGAACAATGCGGGAAAAGAAATCAAAAACAACAGCAGAAAACTCTATGCATTGATCACGGAGGAAATTCGGGATATCGGAAACTATATCACGATTCTGACCCGTTTGGAAGCAAAACGCTGGCATTCAAATGACGAAAAAGCGAGAGCTCTCTACAAGGAGCTCTACGTCAAGACCGGAAGACTGAAAATAAAACGTGCATTCAGTGAACTGGAAATCAAGAAATTCATTGATTCACATGATTCCATTCTGAAATTGATTCGCCAACTTTCCACACTTCTGAGGGAAATCGAAAAAGCCCAAAAGAAGATAAAAAAATGGAGCGGATTCGGAGATTCTTTTGTCGATCTCATTAATCTGGTCGGCGCCGCAGAGGCAAATAAAAAGAAAAGAAATGATACGGTCAATGAGATCATTGACGACTTCATGGAAGCAAAAGAGCACTTGAATACGGTCTGCAAACTCGCAAAAAGAATGAACTCAAAAAATGTCCCTGTTGTAAAAGAGATCATTGACGCGTATCTTGATTTCTTTGTCAAAGCGGACGCAATCTGCA
>ENA-UOOA01003603-UOOA01003603.1-human-gut-metagenome-genome-assembly--contig:-P61old-NODE-3603-length-18969-cov-6.528762_pt1 | contig 18969 bp, 7 predicted proteins | sample MGYA00242467_ERZ724014 | MGnify/ENA metagenome assembly ERZ724014 | reverse complement strand
GGTCATGTCCAGATGGGGATAGCGCTTACGCAGCTCAGGCATCTCGCCCTTCAGGTCGCCCAAAGCGGCGATGCGGATGATGAGGGCCAGGTCGGCGGCGGACATGGTGTGGGCGCAGTCGCTGCCGCAGGACGCGCAGTGGTAGGTGCGGGCCTCCTCGTTATAGACCACAGAGCTGCTGCCGCAGACGGCGCACCGGTTCATCTTAGAAATCAAAGCCATAAGTAATTACCTCCATTCATTTGCTTCGTTTGACTGTCCTTATATTAGCACAAAGCTATTGAGTTGTAAAACGCATAATTGTACTTGCAAGTATGAGGAAAAGTATGATAAGATAGGGGGCAAGAAGGAGGTGGCATCATGAGCGTGTCCAAATATCAGATGTTCGTCAAGACGGTGGAGTGCGGCAGCTTTTCCAAGGCGGCAGAGGCGCTGAATTTTACCCAGTCCGGCGTGAGCCACGCGGTGCAGTCGCTGGAGGACGAGCTGGGCGTCACGCTGCTGAGCCGCAACCGGGGCGGCGTGGTGCTGACGGCGGACGGCCGCGCCCTGCTGCCCAAGATCGAGCGTCTGTGCGCCGCCCACCGGGCGCTGATGCAGTCGGCGGCGGATCTGAAGGGCATGGATGCGGGCCTTGTGAAGGTGGCCACGTTCTCCAGCGTGTCCGCCCAGTGGCTGCCGTCTATCCTCAAGAGCTTCGGGGAGCTGTATCCCAATATTGAGTTCGAGGTGGTCACCGGCGATTTCTACGGCCAGAGCGAGGAGTGGATATTGCAGGGCAAGGTGGACTGCGGGTTTCTGCGGCTGCCGTCTGCCAAGCGGCTGCAGACGTACCCCCTGTACCGGGACGAGCTGGTGGTGGTGACGCCCTGCGGCCACCCGCTGGCGGGAAACAACACGTTTCCCCTGCAGGCGCTGGCCAGCGAGCCTTTCATCCGGCTGGAGGAGGGCGACGACTATGAGATCACGGCGGCGCTGGACCGGATGGACGTGCGGCCCAACGTCCGCTATACCGCCCGGGAGGACCGGACCATGCTGGCCATGGTGTCCAAGGGACTGGGCATCAGCCTGCTGCCGGAGCTGATGGTGCGCCACAGCCCGTACCCGGTGGCGGTGTGCCACGCGCCGGAGCGGTTTTACCGCAACATCGGCATCGGCGTGAAGGACAAGGGGGCGCTGTCCGCGTCTACCCGGCGGTTCGTGGACTATGTGCGGCGTTGGGTGGCGGAGAATGGAGAAAAATGACAGTTTGCGATGCCAGCCCCCTTGACAAGGAAAGACGGGGCGGCTATAATGATTTGCAGTGGGTCGGACGGCCCGGATAAGTGAATAGTGGTCCGAGGATGCTGTGTGGCTGCCGCCGCAACGACCGAACACGGTCAGGCGGCAGTTTTGAAAGGAACGGGGCGCAAGAACCCCACGCGAACGGCACTGTGGGCGCAAGGATGCACCGAAGCGGCGAGAGCTGTGTGACGAAAGTCAGCCATTGGGACGCAAGTCCTGAGAAGGTAGGCGGCAGACGGGGAGCGAAAGCTCCGTGGCGCGAGGCAGGAGACTTACATGGAGGAGGGCCGACAACAGCGGGCGCTCTCTCCGTGTGTGATATGGACAAGGCAAGGGTACGCGCTGATGTTTCCGGTGACGGAAGCGTCGGTGCTTTATTCTTGCGGCACTCGCTGGTTTTCCGCGCAGGCGGATGACCGGCGTTTTTTCGTATTGGAGGGAACGCGCAGCACCCTTATTTTTGCCAAGCCTTGGCGGTCTGAACGGAGACCGTCAGCTTTCCATAAGGGTGGGAGAGGCCAAGCCGGGCCTCTCCCACCTCCTCTTCCTGAAGGGAGACAGGGGCAGCAAGGCCGAAAGGCGTTTATATAACGAGCAGAGAAAATCACAAGGAGGAAACAACAGATGAAGAAACGCATAGTTTCGCTCTTCCTGGCACTGGTCATGGCGCTGAGCCTGATCCCCACCACCGTGTGGGCCGAAGTGGCCGAGGGGAGCGAAAGCAGCCTCGGCAGTGTCCACGTCATCGTGGAGAACACCACGTATACCGACGTCCAGTATGATGAGATGAAGGGTACGCTGGTGGACACCGACGTGACCCTGACGGCGGATGCCACCATGATGAGCTGCGTAGACAGCGTGCTGAGTGCGGCGGGCTACACCGCCGTGGGCGCGGACAAGGGTTATATCAGCGAGATCACCAAGGGCGATGCGGCTCTGGGCCAGTTTGACGGCAGCCAGGGCAGCGGCTGGATGGGCACGCTGAACGACTGGTTCACCAACCGCGGCTTTAAAGAATTTACCGTGGCCGACGGCAAATTGGCTGACGGCGATCAGATCCGCGTCATGTTTACCCTCAATGGCGGCGCGGACATCGGCGGCAACTGGACGACGATGAACGACACCAGCCTGACGGCCCTGAGCTTCAGCGCCGGTAAGCTGGCGCCCGAGTTCGACAAGGACACCACCAGCTATACCCTGGAGCTGACGGAGGGCGTGGAGCAGGTCACTGTCGCGGCCTCCGCAGCCAACAAGCAGAACCAGGTCTATCTGTCTGTGGGCGAGACCTCCTACCGCCGCACGGCGTCTATCCCCGTGGCGGACGGCACGGTGCTGACCATCCGCTGCGGCGACGCACAGGAGGCCAGCGGCGAGGGCGAGAACGCCACGCCGGCTGTTACCCCCACCACCTATACTGTTACGATGATCGCGCCTCACGCGCCGGTGGTTACCACGGCGGAGGTGACCATCCGCTCTCAGGCGGTGGGCGCATATCTCCACGGCTTCGCGGAGAAGCAGACCGTGGCGTCTGATCTGGCGGAGAAGTACGGCTTTACCGACGAGGTGGACGGCGTGTCCGCGCTGGACGTGCTGGTCCGCGCCCATGAGCTGGCCTTCGGTGAGGCTTTCACCAAGGAGACGGCAAAAGACTTTCTGGTTGTGGGCAGCAGCGGTTTTATCACCACTATTTTCGGCGAAAAGACGGGGAACTGCGGCTTTACCATCAACGGCTCTGTGCCGCATGATGGCGTTTTGAAGGACGACAGCTACGCCCCCGGAAAGAAGAGCTATACCGGCTACACCGTCGCACAGGCGGAGGTGAATACCGGCAATGTTGTGGATTTCTTCCTGTATCAGGACAGCTATGCACTGGATAATTACCCGATCTGGGAGAAGGCTGATGCCAAGCTGGACAGCCTGACGATAAAGCCCAAGGCGGCGGTGAATATGACCGTGATGGGCTATTGCATCGGTTACTATGGCTGCGTGCCTATGGAGGCGCTGGAAGCCAATAAGCAGGTCTCCGCGCTGGAAGGCGCCCAGCTGGCATGGGTCAATGCGGAAAACGGCGCGCTGACGGACATCAGCGGCGCTGTGGTGGCAGAGGACGGCACAGTGTCCTTTACCGCTCCGGAGACGGAGGGTACGTATTATCTGACGGCGTATATGCCGAAAGCGGAGATCAAGGACAACTACGCGACTCCCATCGTTCTCAGCATCCTGCCGGTTACGGTGGATGTGAACGCGGTGGAAGAGGCCGAGCTGACCCTCAGCGGTCTCCATGACGCGCAGGTCAAGTATCTCAAGCTGTATACCTATATTGATGGCGTCAAGGGCGACACCGACCTGCTGGCGGATGTGACGATCGCCAATGCCGCCTATACCCTGACGCTGCCCGTGGGCGACTACTGGGTGGAGGGCTATGACGCCAACGACGACTGCAACGGCGGCCTGTCCCTGACGGTCAAGGCCGGCGAGAATACGGCCAAGATCCAGCGCATCTATCAGATCTCCGTGAACTCCGGCTGGGTGCTGGGCACGGACTACACCCTGGATGTGAAGGTCACCTCCGCCGACAACCAGGTGCGCACCGCTGCGCCGGGCCAGACTGTCAGCGGCAAGGGCCAGACGTGGGAGAAAACCTACGACAGCTGCATCTTCGTGGTAGGCGATACCGTGCAGGCCACGGTCACGCCCGACCCGGTGACCCGGCCCACCTTCAATACGGCCACCGCGAAGAAGACCCCCACCATGAACGACAGTCTCTCCGTCAACTGCAAGACCGGCGTGACCGTGACCCTTACCGTTCCGGCAGGCTCCACTGTCACCATGGGTACGCTGGCCAAGTACTATGTGTACTCCTATATCGAGCCCGTGAGCCGCGATGCGGAGGCCAACACCGTCACCTACCGCGTGGATCAGAACACGGACTATTTCTACCGCGTGCAGAACCCCGACGGCGTGACTTACTGGGACTATAAGCACTGGAGCGCGGACGATGCCATCACCCTGACGGCGGAGGATCTGCACATCGGCGATACGAGCTTCACCAAGGACACGATCTACCGCTTTGAAAAGAACGTGTATGACCGCGCCGACATCTATCTGAACATCAACACCCAGGGCTACAAGAGCATGGCCGTGGGCGAGACGTTCGAGCTGAACTCCTTCCGCAACTGGTTCGCCATCGAGAGCTTTATGAACGCCAAGGTGGCCCTGCCTGATATGCACTATCGGGTCATCGACGTCAACGGCAATCCCAGCGACGTGGTGACCATCACCCCGGACGCGGTAAACAGCAACGTGGCCACCATGACCGCCAACAAGGCCGGTACGGCCATCGTGCTGGTGACGTATGACGCCATGATCCATAAGCAGGGTCAGAGCAGCACCGCCAGCAAGGAGTTCTCCGCCATCTGGCCGGAGTGCACCGGCGTGTTCGTGGTGACGGTGGGCAGCGACGGCACGGGCATCGAGACCAACATGACACTGGATCGTATGGATGCCGCCATCACCAAGGATGAGCAGCGTATTTTGGACGCGGAGCATGACATCCTGTTCTATCTGGGCGATAAGGGCGCTTCCTACAGCTTCAAGCCCGAAAGCGGCTGCACCGTCACCGTGGCCCGCTCTACCGTGGGCGATACCATGACCTTCAACGGTTTCACCAACAATGGTGTGACTGTGGCGGAGGACGGCACGGTCACCGTTACCGGCCTGACCACGGGCCGCCACATCATCAAGGTGGAGAAGGACGGTGTGGCCAACTATCAGGTCGTCACCGCCCGGGGCGTCAGCTATAAGCTGGTGGACAAGGACGGCAAGGAGCTGACGGAGGCCGCCAAGGCGGCCCTCAAGGCCGGCGACACCGTAAACCTGCAGTTCAGCAACCTGGTCAGCCCCAAGGAGAAGCTGTCCGGCGTGTATAACTTCAGGTTCTCCCTGTACTATCAGGGTGAGGACGGCACGTTCTTTGAGTCTAACCCCGGCGGCAACTTCGGCGTGTACGACTTCAGCGGCAACCCGGCCCGCCAGCTTATCAGCATCACCATCCCCAAATACTGGGACGGCGAGAGCTACACACTGACTGGCGCGATCAAGCAGGGCGGCTTCGCCGGTATACCCACCCACCGCGGCGTCACCTATGCCGCCGGCACAAACCCCGGCTTCAACGCACCCAGCACCTCCGGCATCCTGGCCCGTCTGCCCGAGCTGACGCTGGCGCTGGCCAAGACGGAGTTCCTCACCGGCAAGCTGAGCTTTGTGGGCAGCGACGGCAAGGCCATCGCCCGCACAAGCCTGACCGTTACCTTGAAGGATGCCGCGGGCAACGTGATCAACGTGGCCGACAACGGCAGCTTCAAGTGCTATGCCGAGGAGTATTTTTACACCATCTCCGGCCAGGGCGTGGAGTATACCACCGGCTCTGTCACCGTCACCGAGGACGGCACGAACCTGTTCTCCGTCACGCTGACGGTCACCTCCGACAGCGCCTGGGACGGCAGCAGCAAGACCGAGCCCCAGAAGAACGAGAGCGGCGTGTATCAGATCGCCACCGGCGCAGAGCTGGCCTGGTTCGTGAACGAGAGCAAGACCGCCGATGTGTCCGGCGTTCTGACTGCGGACATCAAGCTGGGCAAGTACGCCTGGCTGAATATCGACAGCAGCAAGAAGGTCGAGTTGGACGGCGCGGGCCATGAGATCACCGGCCTGAACGCCACCAGCGGCCTGTTCAGGCAGATCGGCGGCGGCTCTCACATTCAGAACCTGACCCTGCGCGGCACGATGACCTGCGCTTCCTCCACCAGCGGCGGTTCTGTGGTAGGTTATGCCAATGGCAAGAACATCGTTATTGAGAACTGCTTCAGCTACGTGACCGTCACCGGCAGCGGCAGCAATGTGGGCGGTATCGTGGGCTATGCCAACAGCACCACCACCATCAGGAACTGCGCCAACCTCGGCGCTGTCACCGGCAGCGGCAGCGTGGGCGGCATCATCGGCGGCTTCGTCGGCAGCGGCGCCGTCATCACCGGCTGCTACAACACCGGCGCTGTCACCGGCGCTGTCACCGCCACCGCCAGCAACGCCGGCGGCATCTTCGGCAACGGCAACTACGGCATTACCGTGACCAACTGCTACAACACCGGCGCGATCAGCGCCAGCAGCAATGCCGGCGGTATCGGCGGCGTTGCGAAGGGCGAGATGTACTGGAGCGGTGAGCTGGTGGCGACGACCACTGTCTCCGACTGCTACAGTGTGGGCACTGTCACCGGCGGCAACGGCGCGTTCGGCAGCGTGGACGCAGGCTCTGCCACCGTCACCAGCTGCTACGCCCTGGCGGCGGACGCCAACGCCGCCGTGCTGACAGAGGAGCAGATGAAATCCGCCGAGCTGAACGCGGAGGCCTTTGGCCCGACCTGCGGCGGCTATCCCGCTCTGAAGTGGCAGAAGGACGTGACCTTCCACAAGGCCGAGGGCGGCACGGTGGTTCCGCCCACCTGCACGGAGAAGGGCTACACCCTCCGCACCTGCACCCTGTGCCGGGAGTCCTATCGCGACACCTATGTGGCCGCCACCGGCCACACAGAGCGCGCCGGCACGAGGACGGTCTATCCCGCCTATTACACCTATACCTGCGATGTCTGCAATGAGCTCATCACGGTTTGGGCCGATACACGTCTGGAGTATGTGACCCTGCCCGCCACCGGCGTTGTCAGCGCCGCCATGACGGACGAGGGCAAGTATCCCTGGACCTACAACAGCGCCGCTGAGCGCTTCGAGAGCGGCAACGCGGGCGCGAACAGCTCCACCTCTACCACCTCCTTCGTGTTCACGCTGGATCGCCAGCGCGCCATCGCCTTCGACTTCGGCGTTTCCTCCGAGGAGAAGTGCGACAAGGCCACCATCACCCTGAGCAACGGCACGGAGACCAACACCGTTGCCAGCGGCATCAGCGGCACAAAGGCGAATACCTACAACGGCATTCTGACCGCCGGTACATGGACGCTCACCGTGACCTATGTGAAAGACAGCGGCGACAGCAAAGGCGCTGACATGGCCTATGTCAGCGGCCTGACCATCGCCGACACCGCGCCTGCGGCGGCCGCCGAGGGTGCGGAGGCCGGTGTGACGCTCCACGACGAGTACACCATTGACCTGTCCGCTATCTTCACCGACGCGGACGGCGACGAGATGACCTACGCGGTCAGCATCAACGGCGCTGCGCCTGTGGCGGCGGAGGCCTCCTTCCGCTACTCCGCCGTTCTCGTGGGCAAGACCACGCTGGCGTTTACCGCCAGCGACGGCGAGAAGACCAGCGCGCCCTATACCGTTACCTTGACGGTGGCCAAGCCCGCCGGCCCGGATGTGCAGGAGGCCTATAAGACCACCGGCGACTATCTGTCCGGCAAGGGCACGCCCATCGTGGGCAGCATCGGCGGCGAGTGGCTGACCATCGGCCTGGCCCGCAGCGGCCGCACCGTGCCGGAGGGCTACTACGACAACGCTGTGGCCTACGTCAAGGCCGAGATCAACACCACCACCAACCGGCTCGACCGCAATAAGTCCACGGACAACGCCCGGCTGATCCTGGCCCTGACGGCCATCGGCAAGGATGTCACCGATGTGGGCGGCTTCGATCTGCTGGCCGGTCTGGACGATATGAAGTACGTCAAGCGGCAGGGCACCAACGGTCCGGTGTGGACGCTGATCGCCCTGGACAGCCACGGCTATACCCCCGCAGGCAGCGTGACCCGCGACGCGCTGGTGGAGACCATCCTGTCTCTGCAGAAGGACAGCGGCGCGTGGTACATCAACAGCACCAGCACCACGGATGACGTGGACATGACCGCCATGGCCATCCAGGCGCTTGCTCCCTACTACAAGACCAACGAAGCGGTGAAGGCCGCTGTGGACAAGGCGCTGACCTGGCTCAGCACCATGCAGAAGTCCGACGGCTCGTTTGCCGAGATGGCGGGCGTGGCCAGCAGCAGCGAGTCCACCGCCCAGGTACTGGTGGCCCTGTGCGCCTTGGGTATCGATCCCACCGCGGACGCACGCTTCGCCAAGAATTCCTTCCATGTGGTGGACGGCCTGCTGACCTTCTACACGGGCGAGGCCTTTAAGCATCAGATCGCGGACACCACCGTGGATCAGATGGGCACTGAGCAGTCCTACTATGCCCTGGCGGCGTATATGCGCCTGACCGGAGGCCGGAGCTTCCTGTATGATATGAACGACGTGTGCATCAAGCACGTGTTCGGTGAATGGACCGTTACCAAGGCGGCTACCTGCACCGAGACCGGCGTTTCCACCCGTACCTGCACCGTGTGCGGTGAGGCGAAGGAGACCAAGGACATTCCCGCGCTGGGCCACAAGTTCGGCGAATGGACCGTTACCAAGGCGGCTACCTGCACCGAGACCGGTGTCTCCACCCGTACCTGCACCGTGTGCGGTGAGGCGAAGGAGACCAAGGACATCCCCGCACTGGGCCACAAGGCCGGTACGGTCTACGCCATGGATAAGGACAGCCACTGGCTCACCTGCACCGTCTGCGGTGCGGTGCTGACCAAGGAGTCCCACACCTACGTACAGGGCGTACAGTGCGTCTGCGGCCTGATGAAGACCAACGACAGCACTGTGAAGAAGGTGGACGTCAAGGCGGATGTTTCCTCCACCGTGGCGGACAACGAGAAGCTGAACACCCCCGAAAAGGTGAAGAGCACCCTGCAGCTGGAGATCAGCCGGGAGAACAACGCCATCACGGAAAAGAACACTGTGATGATGGAGGTGACCCTGACGGTCACGGAGAACGGCGTGTCACGCCCTGCCACAAAGGACGACCTGACTGGCGGCAGGATCACCGTGCTGCTGCCCTATCCCAGCGAGGTGGCCGGTGACTACAGAAGCTACAGCTTCACGGTGGCCCACCTGGTGACCATGGCCGGCTGCGGCAAGGACGTGGGCACGGTGGAATTCCCCGCCGCCGTTATGACGGCGGACGGCCTGCTGGTCACGCTGACGGGCCTGTCCCCGGTGGCGATAAGCTACACGGAGCGCAGCAGCAGCGGTGGCGGCAGCGGCAGCATCACTGTTGTCAAGCCCACCTCCGCCAACACGGCTGACGACAGCCAGATGACTATCTGGATGGGCAGCGCCATCCTGGCGGCAGCCGCCGTGGTGGTACTGACACAGAAGAAAAAGCGTGCATCCAAGTAACACAACCAAACAGCCGACGCAGAGGCGCGAAAGCGCCTCTGCGTGCGGCGCTTTTAAGAGGAATGGAGAGCATGATGAGAAAACGTAGCTTTTGGCTGGTGGCGCTGGCCCTGGCCATGCTGCTGACCTGCACCGCCTGCGGCAAGAAAAAGGCGGCTGACGGCGACGCAGCGCCCGATACCAAGCAAGAACAGACCGTTGACAGCAATACCGGCGACACGGCCAGGACGGAGGACAAGAAGGACGGCACGGCGGCTGGAGACAAGACCGACGCCAAGACCGATACGACTGACACCAAGACCAATACAAAGACAGACGCGGCGAACGCGGGCCGGACAGCCGCTGACGAGGCCAAAAAGCTGGAGGAGCAGAAGCAGTTAGAGGAACAGAAAAAGCAAGAGGAACAGAAAAAGCAAGAGGAACAGAAAAAGCAAGAGGAACAGAAACGGTTAGAGGAAGAAAAAAAGAAACAGGACGAGCAGAAGAAGCAGCCGGAGCAGGTCATTGATCCTGACACGGGCAAGGACAAGTATGAGACTGACCCCGTTCCCGAGGGAAAGCCCACGCCCTCCGAGCCGCAGGACACCACGGTGGACGAGACCACCAAGTATACCTGCACCATCTCCATCTCCTGCGGCACGATCCTGGCCAACTGGGACGCCTGGGACGAGTGGGACGCAGACACTGCCGCGGCAAAGAAGCCCTTAGTCCCCTCCGACGGCGTGATCCTGCCCAGCACCACCGTTACGTTCAGCGAGGGCGAGAGCGTCTATGACGTACTGCAGCGGGTCTGTCGGGAGAACGGCATCCACATGGAGGCCAGCTGGACGCCCATGTATAACAGCGCCTATGTGGAGGGCATCAACAATCTGTACGAGTTCGATGTAAGCCAGGGCTCTGGCTGGATGTACCGGGTCAACGGCTGGTTTCCCAACTACGGCTGCTCCCGCTACGCGCTGCAGAACGGCGATGTGGTGGAGTGGCTCTACACCTGCGATCTGGGCAATGACGTAGGCGGCGGATATGCCGCCGGATAACGGCATTTACCCCTTGCATCCGTAGGCAAAAAGTGGTATTATCTGGTCGATTTGGGAAATAGGAGGGTGACAGTATGTCGTATGCCCAGCTATACGCCCAGGCCATCTGCCGGATCTGCGTCCAGCGCGGCATCACGCCGGAGCAGCTGGCCGACCTGTGCGGTGTGACGCCGCTGACCATGAAGCGTATCCTTTCCGGCACGACACGGCATGCCCGCGTCGGCACGATGCGGCGTATCGCGGCCGCACTGGACATATCTCTGACCGAGCTGCTGGATCTGCCCCGGGAGGAGGAATAGCAAAAGAACCGCCTGTGGGCGGTTCTTTTTTGTGTCCTTATGTCTGCTCTGCCGGTTCGTTCAGCTGCTTTACCTGAAACTCCGTCTGGGCCAGCGTGTCGCCGCTGCGGTCCGTCACGGTGACGACGGCGGTGAAAATGCGCGTCGCTTTATCATAGTCCGTCAGCTCCACGGCGGCCCGCAGCCCATGGGGATAGGCGTTGTTGGGCAGCAGCTTCTGACCGCCCAGCAGCACCCGGCCGTCGCTGTCGGTGGTGAACCGGGAGTACTTGCTGTCCGCGTTGGCGTGCTCCTGACTGAAAAAGCCCACCACCCTGCCGTTTTCATACTCCAGCGTACCGGCGTAGCGCAGCTCGTCGTTGACGATGGTCTGCAGCGTGGAGCACAGCACCTGGGCCTCGGAATTGGTCACGGAGCGCTCGTAGCTCCGCACCGCCAGCGACACGCCCAACACCATGCCCGCGCTGACCAGCAGCACCACCGCCAGGGCGCACAGAAGCTCCATCAGCGTCATGCCCGCTATTCTCTTTTGCTTCATGTGCGTCACCTGCCTTCCGGGGCGATCACTTCTGGTAGATGTAGTAGCGATAGCCGCCCTCTGTTTCATACACGGACACGCTCTTGCGCACGGCGCTGCCTGTCCCCGTGCCGCCCTGCCGCGTGATGGTCAGCGTCCCCTGGACAGGGGCGGCACTGCCGTCATAGTGCAGGGAGGTGTCCGTCTCCCGCACACCGGTGTTGATGCGGGCCGCCGTCACGATGGAGGTGGCCAGGAACGCCATGGTCAGCACCACGATCAGCAGTGCCGCCAGCGTCTCCACCAGCGTGTCGCCCCTTTGGGAGCGCAGTTTTTTCCTCATGCCCAACGCCTCCTATCGCTGTATCACGTTGTACCCGTCCCAGGTCACATCTGTGTATGTGTAACCCCATTGGGAGCGCTCGGTCAGATTGCTGCACAGCAGCAGCGTCATGCTGTATGGGTGCTCGCCCGGCGTGGTCTCCCAGTTCCGCAGCGTTACGGTGAGAATGTAGGTGGGGTATTCCGTGTTCTCATTCTGCCCGAAGCTCATCTCGAAGTCGGCCCAGATGTCCTCCACGGTGTTCTCGGACAGGCTCAGCTTATACGTCCGCCGGGGCAGCGCGTTCTGGTTTCGGTACAGCTCCGGCACGGCGTAGGACACGAAGTCCCGGAACGCCCCGCCGCTGTCGCTGCTGTACGATGCGCTGCCTGTCCAGTAGTTTGTGGTGATCGTACCGTCCATCTCTTTGCCGAGGAAGGCATCCCGCACATACTCCGCCGCCGACGATACCGCCAGCGACGACTGCTCCTGGGCCTTGTCGGAGCGCAGGGTGGTGGCGGCGCTGGAGGCCGCGGCGATGACCACCGCGCTGACCATCAGCGCCACCAGCAGCAGGAACAGGGCCATCAGCATGGACGCGCCCCGCTGCTCATGCAATTTTCTGTGGAGTGCGCCCATGGGATGTCACCTGCCTTTCCTTTTACGGTGCGTATGTGTAGTCCTTCAGATACAGCGTATAGACGGTACCGGTCGTGCTGTGGGTCAAGCGGATCTCGCCGCTGATCAGCACCGTGTTCGGGCTGTTGAACAGCACCTCCCGGTACTGCACGCCCTCGGCCGACTGTATGTCGCCCAGCCCGGCGGTGGTCACCGCCGCGGGATCGCCCGCCGCGTCCACGGCGGTCAGCCCGGTAAGATCGACCGTAAAGCCGCCCAGCCCGGTATAGCCGCTGCCGGCAAACAGGTACAGCTTCCCGGCCTCCCGGGGGAACTCCGGCACGGTCACGTCCGCCGTGCCCTGCTGGGCGACGTCATTCTCCGCCCGGCGGTACACGCCGCTGGTGACGGTATACACGGAGGTGTCCTCTGCCGCGTCATACACAAGGCCCACCGCGTCGCGGGTGGACTTGGCGGACAGCAGCGACCGCGCCGTCACGGTCTTGAGCTCGTCGCCCTCCGGATAGGTATAGGTACACGCTGCCGTCACGGTGGAGACGCCGCTGGAGAACCCGGAGATGGTGAACTGATACAGCCCCCTGGCCGCGTCCACCGCCGTAACGGCGCTGCATTCCACGATGCTCTCGTCGCCGGGATCGTACCCGCCGCCCTGCTTCGTGGCGGTGACCTCCCAGACCAGCCGTTCGCCGCTCTTGACCACGATGGGATTGTTTTTGGAGTCCGTCAGCAGCAGCTGTACGGTCTGCTCTCCACCGCCGTAGGTCACGGTCACACCGGAGGAGGTCTTGTCGTTGGTCAGCCGCAGCGTCTGTGTCACGTCAATGGTCAGCTCGGCGGTATGGCCGCCCAGCGCGGCCCGGGCGACGGCAAGCCCCGTCCGTCCCTTGCCGGTGAACGTGACCTCCCAGCAGCGCTCGGCGCTGTTGTAGACCGGCGCGGTCCAGTCCAGCAGAGTGCTGACCTGCCCGTCGGTGTCGTTCACCAGCGTCAGCGTGGGCGTCCCGCTCAGCGTCGTGCCGTCGGGCTTGAGATACAGCTTCACCGTCAGCGTGGGCGCACCCTGGCCGGTGCGGTCCGCGCACAGGTCCAGCGTGGTTCGCGTCCGCGCCCAGTACAGACCGCTCATAGGCCACCGTCCGTAGTGTACGTTCACGGTTCTTCCGGCCACGTCCTTTTGGGTCAGAATGGTGGGGAAGGGGAAATCCAGGCCGTCCAGCATCTCAGCGCCCGCGCCGGGGAAGCTGTACTTGCCGGGGATGGGCGCGCCGTTCTCCGTCACGGTGACGGTGTCGAAGCGCAGGGACGAGCCGGATGCTCCGCCGTTGAGCCAGTCCTTCAGCCCCGTCTGCATCTGCTCATAGGTGATGTAGGGGGTGTTGCCGCTGTTGGTGAGATATACGCGGCGGCCTGAATTTGTGTTGCCCGTCAGCTCCACTTGCCCGCTCCAGTCTGCGCTGCTGCCAACTCTAATATAGTCGCTGGTGTTGGCGGCAACGTCTGTCAGTGCGTAGCAGTTTTGAATGTATGCATCGGAATTGTATACGCCGTTAAGAGTGAAACTGCTGTTTTGCATCTCGCCATTGGAGGCAAGGGAATAGACAGCCATCACGTGATTTTTATTTGTGTTGGTGTTCAACGGCGGCAGCGCCACAAAGGCATAGGAGTTCTGCACTGTCAGTGGGTTGGTGGTCACTCCCATATAGCTTTCCAAATTACCGTGATCTCGAAGGATAATGCCTCCCACCAGGCCGCCCACCCAAATATTGGTGGAGTGAGCAACACCAACGTGCGACTTTTTCATCGCCGCGGCGGTGATCGAGCCGCCGGCATAGCATTTGTCCAGCGTGGCCCGGCACACACCGGCGATGCCGCCCACACGTAGGTTCTTATACCCAATATCATACGTGGGACTCAGTACAATATCCGTCACGGCGGTGCAGCCGGTGATGTTCATATTGGTCGCGCCCACCAGGCCGCCCACGCAGCCGCCGCCCCAGTCAGGGTTGTTGGCCCGTGTGTCTTGAATGGTATAGCCGGACACGGAGCAGTTGGTAAAGGACGCGCCGGTGGTTCCCGCGCCTGCAAAGCCCACCAGACCGCCCACGGCGTACCAGCCCGTGCCGTTCTCGTCGTTGACGATCTTGCTGCCCCGGTCGGAATACATGACGATGTCCTTCAGGTTCGCGCCGATGGTATAGCCGAACAGGCCCACGCACTGGGTGGAGGCTTTGATCTGGATGTTCTTGATGGTGTACGCGCCGCCGTCGTAGTCCGAGCAGAAGAAGGATACGTAGGGGTTGGCCGTGCCGCCGTTGTTGTTCCGATCCACCATGTTGCCGATGGGGGTGAACAGGTGATCGGGGTCGTCATATTCCGCCGCCGCGTCCAGATCGTGGCTCTGTACCCAGTAGCGCCGGGTCTGATTGCCGAAGCTGCTCTCGTTCCCGTTTACCGAGTGGCGGTAGCTGCCAAGATAGGGATACTTTGTGATGCTGCCGTCGGTATAGTTGCCGGCCAGAATGGAGTGGGTGGTGCTCCGTGTGTTGTAGTTCCAGTTCAGGTACTGCAGCTGGCTCACGGACCGCACCTGATAGGCGCTGCCCTCCGTCGCGCCGGGCTTGGCGCTGTTGGTGGCCGCGCCGCTGACGCTGTCCAAGCTGATGGCATCGGCGAAGAACGGACACACCGTATACTGGGCACTGTACTGGGCGCTGGCGCCCTGATAGCGCAGCGTCCATGTGCAGTTGGCATCCATGGTGGTCAGGTACATCGAGCCGGTGGTATAGGCCACGAACCGGTAGTCCGGCATCTGTGCCTCCAGCGCGCCGGCCGCCGTGGGGTTGGCCGCGCCCAGGTAGCAGTTGGCGGACACATCGAGCCGCACCGTGTCCGTCAGGCCGCCGGGCTTGAAGAAGTAGCCGTAGCCGTACTCCGTCACCACGCCGCTGTCGTTGTGCTGGACGCACAGTGTGCTGCCGGAAAAGGCCACGCCGTTGTCTGTGCCGATGTAGCTCAGGTGGTAGCCGGCGTTGCCGCCCTGCTCCCGCTCCCAGTAGAACACGCCCATCGTGCCGATGTGCTGCTGCACCGGCCATGTGCCGTAGTGTACGGCACGGCCGATGCGGTCCCGCACCACGGCGGGGTAGGGGTACACCGTTTCCGTACCGCTGCCGGTGACTTTGGAAAAGCCGTACAGGCGCTGGCTCTCCAGCCTTTCTCCCGTAATGGGCGACTGGGCCGCGTTGGCGCTGAAGCTGTTGTGGGATACGTTGTAGGCATACAGCGCGTTGTTGTAGGCGTATGTGCCGCCGTCCAGATAGCAGCACTGGGCCGCGCTGCCGCCGGTACGGGTCAGGCCGTATACCTCCGCCTCACCGGCGGCGGTCAGGGCCGTGGCGCTGTAGCAGTAGGCCAGTGCGCCGCCGGTGTTTTCACCGGCGAAGCCGCACAGCCGCACCGTACTGCTGCTCACGTCCAGCGCCTTCAGCACACCCAGCGCGTAGCAGGACTGGATGCTGCCGCCGGCGTTGCTGCCGGCAAACCCGCCGGCGTAGATGGAGGCATTGTAGGAGGATACCTGCACCAGGGGGCAGTTGGCCTCGCTGGAGAGGATGCGCCCGCTGTGGGTCTTGTGGTACAGGTTGCCGCCCACCAGGCCGCCCATATAGACTGTGCTGTGCTGATAGGCCAGTATGCCCATGCCGCTGCCGAAGCCGTAGTCGGACACGGCACAGTTGCTGATCGTGCCGTAGTTCCGCCCGGCCAGCACACCCATGTAGACGACGGTGGTGCTGCCCTGGATCAGCCCGCTGCGCTCCACGCGCTCCGTCCCCGAGGACAGCAGCGTCACGTTCCGCACCGTACCCGTGGGCGCGACCACGGCAAACATACCCACGTCGTTCCCCGCGCTCACGAAGGACACGCCCTCGATGGTGTGGCAGTCGCCGTTGTAGGCGGCCCGGAAGCCGCCGGTATCGCTCACATCCGCCGTGTCTGCCGCGCTGTGGATAGGCGCTTGGCTGGTGACGGCATCGGTGGAACTGGTGTATGTAGTCCACCCATAGGCGGCGTAGTTAATATCCCGCTCCTGCCGGAACGTGGTGTTCACCGTGGCCGCGGCAAGGTCGTCGTAATGGCGGCTCAGCTCGTACAGATGGCGCGCCGTCCGCAGATAGATCGTGCCGGGAACGCTGTCCGCGCCGCTGCCGGTGGTCACTGTCTTGGCAAAGTAGGGGTTGAATTGGTACGTGCGCCCGTTGATGTTCACGCTGTGGTAGAAATTCGTGGTGGCGGTATCTGTGCTGGTGGTCAGCATATCTACCGGGTACAGATAATAGGTCGTCCCACTGTAGGCACTGGTGAGGTACAAGGTAGTAGTAGCATTGAAAGTCTCGGATTTGCCGCTATACGTCACCGCAAGTGCGCCGCTCAGCGGCGCGGACAGTGCCACGGCGTAGCCGTCGCCGACGATAGTCTTGTCATCGGCCAAATTGTCCACGTTGCCGCCGAAGAAGCCCGCCGTATCGTCCGCGTACCGCTCGTAGTACACCAGTGCCTCGGCTTCAAACTCCGCCTGCCAGTCGCCGTAGTGGTTCATTCCCGTCAGCAGCGGATAGGAGTAGGTGCTCAGACCCTGGCTCAGCAGGTTGTAGGGCACAGTGGTGTCCGCGCTGGCGGTGGTAAAGGCGGTGCTGTTCAGTGCTGTCAGGAACGATGCGGCGCTCATCTGCGCATAGGGCAGGCCCTGGGTTGTCCCGGTAAGGCTGTGGATGCTCCGTCCGTCCAGGCCGCTGGTCAGATAGAACACCGAGCTGACATTCGCGGCAGTCCCTTCCGCCGCGGTGGTGTATATGATCTGGGGCGTGCCGGGGAAGGCGCAGGCGCTGTACGCGCTGTGCGCGTTGGCCAGCCGCCCGGCCACAAAGCCTGCTGCCGCATCGGTGGCCATCTGGTATCCGGCGGCATAGCTATCTCTGAGCGACAGACCGCTAATGCTGCCGGTCGTGCCCACCAGCCCTCCGGTGACCGGCGCGGTGAGATAGCTGTCGGCGTAGGACCGGCTGACGCTGACAGCGCCCTGCGCGTGGCCCACCAGGCCGGCGGCGGCGGTGCTGCCTTTAATAATAGTGGAAGCAAAGGAGTTCTGAATAGTTAGCGAATGGTCGGCAATACCCACCAGTCCGCCGGCCGTCGTGCCGGTGATGCGCGCCGGAACAGCGTCGGCGGAGGCGGCCTTCAGCCCGCTCAATTCTGTCAGATAGACGCGGCAGTTTTCCAGCGTCAGAGCACCGTCAGTCCGGGCGGCCAGCCCACCGGCAACGCCGCCGGTGATCTGGGAATTGACTAAAATGGCATTGGAAATTTTACCGGAAAATGTGGAAAACAGCCCGGCGGCGGACGAGGAGGAAACGGTCAGCCCGTTGATGATATGTTGTTCATAACTGCCGCCGGTAAAATGTATTCCGCTGAAAGAAGTCAGTTTTTTGTTGTAAATTGGGGAAAATCTTACACCATTTGCAGTGTAAAGGCTGTACCAGTCGGTTTTGTCGGCGGGGTCATCGAAAAACGAAATATCGTCAACCTGGACGGCGGAGGTGATGATGGCAGCATTGACATGGGATGTGTCGGACAAATTAGCCAAATGTCGTCCATACGCCACCAGAGCCGTGTTCTCACCATAGCCCAGATCGGTCCTGTCGTCGAACAGGCCGTTGGTGGTCCGGGTGGTGAAAACCGTGTCAATAGAAGGGTCGGTGGACGATACGGTGAGCTTGATGGTGATGGGGGTGCCGCAGGAAACTTTACCGACGGTCTGCGCGAAAAATCGTTTGTTCGGAGAGGTGAGATCGTCCAGCACCCACTGGTATTTATAGTTGCGGCTGTCCAGCTGCTGCAGGCCGCCCTGCAGGCCGGTGACGGTGCGGGTATAGCTGCCGCCGAACTGGTCAGAAATGGTAATGGTGAAGGTCAAAGGATGGGCGGAGGTGTCATCGGAGGGGTTGTTGGAATAAAAAGTAACAGTGAGCTTTTCTGCATTTTCTATGCTGATACTTGGGTTAAATTTGCTAATATCCTGTGTTTGCGCAATATCTCCGCCGTAATAGCCGACGGAGGCGGTACGGGCGCGGTAGTTGAAGTTCCGATAATTGCCGTTCAGGTCGGTGTGGGAGGGGAGGGGGGATTCGCTGTAAAAAACAGCGTAAATACTGCCAGTTGAGGGGGCATATTCGATGCACCAGCAGCCGTTCCACAGGTCCTTGTCCACCGCGGTGTCGGGGAGGAGGGCGGCGGGCGCACCGGTGCGTTTATCCGAAGCATCGTTGACATAGAGATAGCAGAATTCCACGTCGCGGGAGCTTTCATCCATGTGCGTGCCGTCGAAAGCCATGGCGTAGACGCCGTTGTCTCCATCGCTCAAGCCCTTGCTGTATAAGCCCTCGCAGCCCGCGGCACGCAGCTCGGCCATGCGGTTCTGTGCGGCCACGTAGATGATCTCGGCCCTGGCGTCCAGCTCGTGCTGGCGCAGGGAGCGGCGGAGCTTGCTCAACGAAAAAACGGCAATAAGGCCCACCAGGAGGAGTATGGCGATGACTGTGAGAAGCTCGACCATGGTGAAGCCGGAATTTGCCGTTTCATATTTGTGATATTTCGTTT
>ENA-UOOA01003596-UOOA01003596.1-human-gut-metagenome-genome-assembly--contig:-P61old-NODE-3596-length-19012-cov-24.931793_pt1 | contig 19012 bp, 16 predicted proteins | sample MGYA00242467_ERZ724014 | MGnify/ENA metagenome assembly ERZ724014 | reverse complement strand
TCCACCAGCAAATCTACGATCTGATAGATGGTATCCTCATCGTCCGGGCAGAGCCGGAGCAGAAGGTCTACCTCCAAAGACTGAGAAAAATATTCTTCCAGTTGGGTGCGTTTGCTCATCCCATCCGCTTCTTCAGAATAGAATGGATCAGTCTCACTCATTTCAGTATCATTCTCTTTAGTCTTATTACATCGTGATTTTGAAGGGTCTTGACTTGCGTTTTTGAAGCCTCCAGAATCGTGAAAATCACGATTCTGGAATATTGATTTTGACGATTCTGCCGAAAAGTTCTTCACATACACCAAACTTGGCTTTCCCAGACCTCTGCGTTTTCGTTCAATCAGACCAAACTTTTCGAGTTCCCGGAGCAGCTTGGTCGCTTTGTTGTCTGCGCAACACAACGCCCTCTTGACATCCTCTATCGTGAAGATAATGAACACCCGGTTCTGCTCGTCCAGCCAGCCGTTTTTCACAGACAGGCTCATGCGGTCAAGCAAGATACCGTACAGTGTTTTGGCATCGGTGGAGAGCTGCCGGAAACGGCTGTCCTGAAAGAGTGCTTTCGGGATGCGATAATAAGAAAACAGTTCACCTGACTGACCATAGAAGTAGTCATAACTCATGGTATTAACGGATCATCATCTCACGGTCTGCGGCACCTTTCATATACAGGGCTTCTGCGATGTCACATTCTGCCGATATGGCTGCGGATTCCAAATCAAGGTACTTGCGTTTCTGCTCATCGTTCAGCATCCGAAAGAACTCTCGTGCGATCGCGTCACGCTTACTTGCTGCAGGTTGATAGCGCGGTGTTTTCAGCAGTTCCTCCCATTCAGGCTGTACTGCTTTGTTAAAGTAATGCAGCATAAAGTCTTTATCCATAGGTATTCTCCTTTTGAAATGTGTTGTGGGTAAAAATAAAAGCGCAGCTTCTATTCATTCAGAGTAGAAGTTGCGCTTTGCGGTCAGCTTGCGTGTCAGACCAGCACTATTTAATTTTTCGTTTTGATACGCTGTCTAGCAGCACATGGGTTGCACCGTGGTGTAGACACCATACTTTGAGAATATAATCAGCCCTTCTTTGCGTACTTTACGCGTAGTTCATTCACGACCTGTTGATAGCTGGACTGACCGCTGCCAATACGGTCAAGATTTCTACGTGTATCTTTGCTAATGGTCATGCCTTCGATAGCGAAGGTGCCGTACACATTGCGGAGGTTGCTCTGGTGCTGGGCTGGTGTGGTCTTGACGCTCATGATTTGCCTCCCTCTGATTCACATAATACTACATCAAGTTTATCTTGCAGGCGCGCTCATGTCAATCTATAACCGTTGTCAAACGTAAAAAGAAGTGCTTCCATTATCTGAAAAAAATGTGAATCTTAGTGCATGGGCGGATTTTTTGCAGCATAAATAACAGACATCCTGAAAGCTCACCTTCAGTCATTCAGTCGGGGATATGTACAAAAATCGACGTTATACCGTATATGTTTCGTGGTGCGTATACCGATTGCTATATTTTGTACAGAGCAAGACGATATTTGATAGCCTTTTTGGGCATTTTCATCTTTGTTGGGTGCGTAGTGATCGGCACTGTTTTCGCCGATTTACGCATAAAAAAAGAAACAGCCAAAAAAAAATCTAACTGTTTTTCGTTGATTTTATTGCACAGGGGATATAATCTGAATCATCCCCATACGGTGCATGATCCGCAAGAAGTATTCAGATGGTCGCCCGTTCAAATCGCATCTGAAGCGCATTTCTCCTGAAGTGTGACTTTTTTACATTGAAGCAAAAATGGCAATTTTTTCTCGAAAGCAATGCTCGTCCGAAAACCCGCATTACTCCTATGTTTTTTGCCATTTTTCAAAAGAAATGTTTTGTCCTTTGGGGGCTTCTTTAAGGTCCGCATGGGAGAGCGTTCGGTTCGCATCCGAAAGGTCAAGGGTTCGAATCCCTCCAGGTCCATAAAAAGCAAAACTCCGTGTCTGCTGACACGGAGTTTTCTTTTTATTCAGGACCCGGAGGGATTCAAACAGCACGGCACTGCCGCAGGCAAGGCAATCAACAGCCCGGTGGGCTGTTGATTAGTGCGCGGGTCCCAGCCTCCAGGAATGTCTAACGGGGATGCTGCCGCATCCGGACCCGGAGGGATTCCGGCAGGGCGGCGGCTTGCCGCAACCAAAGCCCCAGTGGGGCTTTGGTTATGCCGCCGAAGGTGCCAAGGCCCTCCCCAACCACTTTGCACGCAAGCCCTTGTCCGAAACGGTCTCCTATCTGCAACATTTTCCATTTTCTCAACATGCAAACAGGCAGCCCTGTGATTCCATGAAACCACAGGACTGCCTGTTTTTCTGTTTTGCTTTCCTGTACAGTTGTTCAGCCGTTCATTGGTCCCACTTATCGCACAGAGCGTTGATCTGATCGGCGAACTTGGCCAGATCCTTGTTGGCACCGCCCTCGTTGTGCTCGATGACCCGCAGCAGGCGCTTGCCGGCGCTGACCAGACGTTGGAACACCGTGGCGGCGCGGTTCTGGCCCTCCGATACCTTGTGCTGGATGCGTACCTTAGTGCCCTCCTGCAGGCAGACAGCGCCCTCGGCACCGATGGCCCACTGCGCACCGTTGTAAGGTGCGCAGGCGGTGAAGCCCTGCCCGGTGAGGGTGTCGACGAAGATGTTTTCCACCTCATCCTCGCCGTGCATCACGAACACCCGCTTGGGCTTTTCGGTGAAAGCGTTCACCCAGCGCAGCAGTCCGTCCCGGTCTGCGTGGCCGGACATACCGGTGAGCTGGCAGATCTCCGCCTGCACCTCGATGGGCTCGCCGAACAGCTTGACCGTGGTGGCCCCCTCGATGAGGGTGCGGCCCAGCGTGCCCACTGCCTGATAGCCTACGAACAGGATGGTGCACTCCGGCCGCCACAGGTTGTGCTTGAGGTGATGGCGGATGCGGCCTGCCTCGCACATGCCGCTGGCCGACAGGATGACCTTGGGCGTGCGGTCAGTGTTGATCATGCGGGAGTCGTCACTGGTCACGCTGATGCGCAGCCCCGGCACGTTGATGGGATCGATGCCCTTTTCCAGTAAAGCACGGGTCTGGGCGTCAAAGCAATCGGGGTCTGTGTCCCGGAAGATGCGGGTGGCCTCGGTAGCCAGCGGGCTGTCGATGTACACCGGGAAATTGCCGTGCCCTTTGACCAGCCCTTTTTCCTTGATCTCACGCAGAAAATACAGCATCTCCTGGGTGCGGCCCACCGCAAAACTGGGCACAACCACATTGCCGCCCCGGTCAAAGGTGCGCTGCAAAATTTTAGCTAGCTCGTTCACATAATCCGGGCGCGGGCCGTGCAGCCGGTCACCGTAGGTGGACTCCATGAACACATAGTCCGCCTCGCTGATATAGGCGGGGTCCTTGATGATAGGCTGGTCCAGGTTGCCGATATCGCCGGAAAACACCAGCTTGGTGGTAGTGTCGCCCTCGGTGATCCACAGCTCGATGCTGGCGGAGCCCAGCAGGTGGCCCACATCCACGAACCGCACCTCGATGCCCGGAGCCAGCTCAATGCGCTTGTCGTAGTCCACACCCACGAACAGCTTCATGGCCGCCTCGGCGTCCTGCACGGTATACATGGGCTCCACCGGCTCGGCACCGGAGCGCTGGGCCTTGCGGTTCTTCCACTCGGCCTCGAACTCCTGGATGTGGGCGGAGTCCCGCAGCATGATACCGCACAGCTCCACCGTGGGGTTGGTCGCATAGATTTTGCCCCGGAAGCCGTTGCGCACCAGCAGCGGCAGCATACCGGTGTGGTCGATGTGCGCATGGGTAGCCAGCACCCAGTCGACTTCGCCGGGTGCCACCGGGATGGGCTGGTTCTCGTAGACATCCTTGCCCTGCTCCATGCCGCAGTCGATCAGGAACCGACGACCCGCGGCTTCCAGCAGCGTACAGCTGCCGGTGACCTCATGGTTCGCGCCCAGAAACGTGATCTTCATCCCAAAACACCTCCGGTTATTCAGGCCAACTTCTCCGGCCGTCCGGCGGTTTCCACGCAAAATGTACCCGGGTTGTGGCACCCGACATCCGCTTCACGCCTGAACGGCGTTCGCGTCTTGTCGGCCACTGCCCCAACAGCAGCGCCCTGTTTCCACCGCAGGTGGCGGTTGCTGCTGTTGCATTCCATCGCCCTCCCTACTGCCTGCGGCAGCAGGGTCCCTCCCCAGCGGATCATTTGCTTTGGAAACTGCCGGCCAGCCATAAAAAGCCGCGCCTTTTTATTCTGTGCTTTTAGTATAGCATATTTTAAAGGTACACGCCGCACAAATCGGCGGGATTTTTGCGGGCAATCTGCCGAAAGGAGCAAAAAATTTTTATACAATCTTGACAAACTGCCCCATTCTGTTATAAACTTAGATTTGTATGACGTTCGTTCGTATTTTATGAGTTTGAAATAATAGAGAGGTTGAATTTTTATGGTTCGTAACGATTTGCGCAACGTTGCCATTATCGCTCACGTTGACCACGGCAAGACCACCCTGGTGGACGCAATGCTGCGTCAGAGCGGCGCATTCCGCGATAATCAGGTCGTGGCTGAGCGCGTCATGGACAGCGGCGATATCGAGCGTGAGCGCGGCATCACCATTCTGGCCAAGAACTGCTCCTGCACCTACAAGGGCGTGAAGATCAACATCGTCGATACCCCGGGCCACGCCGACTTCGGCGGCGAGGTGGAGCGCGTGCTGAAGATGGTCAACGGCGTGCTGCTGCTGGTGGACGCTGCCGAAGGCTGCATGCCCCAGACCCGTTTCGTGCTGCAGAAGGCTCTGCAGCAGAACCTGAGCCTTGTGGTCGCCATCAACAAGATCGACCGCCCTGACGCCCGCATCAAGGAAGTCATCGACGAGGTGCTGTACCTGCTGATGGACCTGGGCGCTACCGACGAACAGCTGGACTGCCCCATGCTGTTCTGCTGCGGCCGTGACGGCACCGCCAGCCTGGACCCGGATGTGCCGGGCACCGACCTGATCCCCCTGTTCGACACCCTGCTGAGCACCATCAAGCCGCCCGAGGGCGACCCTGAGGCTCCCTTCCAGATGCTGGTGTCCTCTGTGGACTACAACGACTTCGTGGGCCGCATCGGCATCGGCCGCATCCAGAACGGCGTTGCCAAGGTGGGCGAGGAAGTGGTCGTGTGCGACTGGCACAACCCCGACCTGAAGATGCGCGGCCGTCTGACCAAGCTGTACGACTTCCAGGCCAACGGCCGTCAGCCGTGCGACAACATCACCGCAGGTGATATCGTGGCATTCTCCGGTCTGCCGGACGTGACCATCGGCAACACCCTGTGCAGCCCCTCCAACGTGGAGCCGCTGCCCTTCGTCAAGATCAACGACCCCACCGTGGAGATGACCTTCTCGGTCAACGACAGCCCGCTGGCCGGTCGTGAGGGCAAGTTCGTCACCAGCCGTCAGATCCGCGACCGTCTGCAGAAGGAACTGCTGAAGGACGTGGCCCTGAAGGTGGAGGACTCCGCCACCACCGATTCCTTCCGTGTCATGGGCCGTGGTGAGATGCACCTGTCCATCCTCATCGAGACCATGCGCCGTGAAGGCTATGAGCTGCAGGTCTCTCCCCCGCACGTTCTGACCAAGGTGATCGACGGCAAGACTTACGAGCCCATGGAGCATGTTGTCATCGACGTGCCCACCCAGTATCAGGGTGCCGTCATGACCGGTCTGGGCCAGCGCAAGGCCATCCTGCAGCAGATGGAGTCCCTGGGCTCCGACCGTGTGCGTCTGGAGTTCCGGATGCCCAGCCGCGGCCTGTTCGGCTACCGCAACCAGTTCCTGACCGATACCCACGGCGAGGGCATCATTAACCAGATCTTCGACGGCTATGACGTCTGGGCTGGCATGATCGCCAACCGCTCCACCGGTTCTCTGGTCAGCTTTGAGACCGGCGAGGCCGTCACCTACGGTCTGTTCAACGCTCAGCAGCGCGGCACCCTGCTGGTGGGCCCCGGCGAGAAGGTGTACGAGGGCATGGTCATCGGCTACACCGCTTCCGGCGAGGATGTGGACGTGAACGTCTGCAAGACCAAGCACCTGACCAACACCCGTTCTTCCGGCTCCGACGACGCTCTGCGCCTGATCCCCATCAGCAAGCTGAGCCTGGAGGGCTGCCTGGAGTTCCTGGCACAGGACGAGCTGCTGGAGGTCACCCCGGAGAACCTGCGCATCCGCAAGCAGATCCTGAACCACGAGCAGCGCATGAAAGCCAAGAGCAAGCTGAAGTAATTCCGGCTTTACCTTATAAAAAGACCACTTTCCGCCGTCCGGCAGACGTTTTTCGTCCTGCCGGACGTGTTTTATCTTTTTTCAAAAAACACTTGCAAAAGTGTTCTGACTGCGGTATAATATCACTCGCAGTCATTGTGATGCCTCTTTAGCTCAGTCGGTTAGAGCACCTGACTGTTAATCAGGGTGTCGCCTGTTCGAGTCAGGCAAGAGGCGCCACGAAGGCAATGTTCTTTGGAACATTGCCTTTTTTGTTTGCCGTGCCGCATGTTTCAGAAGTGTTAATTTTTCACACTTTTTTCATTTCTCACGATTTCTTAAAAAAGAAGTTCTTGAAGATGCTGTCATATTGTGGTATACTGCACATAAGCTGTAACGCCTGCGCATACAAACCTTGCAGGCATTGCAAGCCGGAAATCTGAGCATTCTGCCCCATTCCCGGGCGTTCAGAGGCGGTAAATTCTTCCGGTTTTGGCGGTTTTGTCAAATTCACTGCATGTTTTCCGGTCCGTGTGTCTGGCAGATGTGTATGGTGTTTGAATAAATTTGTATAGTTTCAAAGGAAGCATCTATGCGTTATACCTATGTCCGGCAGCATGACACTACCGACTGTGCGGCTGCCTGCCTCGCAATGGTGTGCCTCCATTACAAAAAGGAGATCACCATCACGCGCCTGCGCGATATGATGGGTACGGACCTGAAAGGCACAAACCTCGTTGGTCTGCAGAAGGCCGCGAACGAGCTGGGTTTCACCACCGCCGCGGTGCGTGTGGACCGTGAAAACTTTCTCAGCGACTTCTCGCTGCCCTGCATCGCGCAGGTCATCACCGACCAGGGCCTGGCCCACTTTGTGGTGGTGTTCAAAAAGACCACCCTCCGCGATGACGGCGAGCGCCGCAAGCACATGCTGGACGAAGCTGAGCAGGTCAAGGAAGCCGAGGAAAAAGGCAAAAAGCACAAGTGCAAGGATTACGTCATCATCGGCGACCCTGCTACTGAGCTGAAAAAGATCAGCCTGGATGAGTTCTACAAGAACTTTACCGGTGTTCTGCTGCTGCTGAACCCCACCTCGGAGTTCAACGTGAGCCAGCGCAAAAAGCTGGCACCCGGCGCCCCCGGCTATGAAGCCCAGCAGGCCAGCGAAAAAAACGACGGCAAGCCCAACCGCTGGGGCATGATGAAGCGGTACATCGACCTGCTTCTGCCCCAGAAGAAGCTGTTCTTCTACGCCATTTTAAGTTCCGTCATCACCACCATCCTGGGCATCGCGTCCTCGATGTTCAATAAGATCCTGATGGATGAGGTGCTGCCCTACGGGCTGGACAACCTGCTGGTCACCCTGATCATCGTGTTCAGCATGGTGAGCCTGACCAGTTCCCTCATCGGCTTCGTGCGGCAGTGGGTGCTGATCCATCTGTCCATCAAGATCGACATCCCGCTGATGCTGGGCTACTTCGGGCACATCTTCCATCTGCCCATGAAGTTCTTTGCCACCCGCAAGACGGGCGATATCACCACCCGTTACTCGGACGCAAACACCATCAAATCCATCTTCACCAGCATTGCACTGAGCCTTGTGATGGACATCTCCATGGCCATCATCACCGGCATCATCCTGTTCCGGATGAACGCCATGCTGTTCTCCATCTCGCTGTTCATGGCACTGGTCAGCATCCTGCTGGTGCTGGTGTTCAAGCAGCCCTACAAGCGCATCAACGAAGAGACCATGATCCAGTCGGCTGCCCTCAACAGCCAGATGATCGAGAGCCTGCGCGGCATCGAGACCATCAAGTGCAATGCCAACGAGGACACCCAGCTGGAGAACCTGGAAAAAGAGTACATCAAGAGCCTGAAGATCAGCCTGCGGTCCAGCCGCATCAGCACGGGCCAGGGCCTGATCTCCACCTTCATCTCCACCGGTTTCAGCATGCTGACCACCTATGTGGGCATCAGCCAGGTGCTGCACGGTGAGATGACGCTGGGCGGTTTCATGGCCTTCAGCACCCTGTCCAGCTACTTTACCTCCCCGCTGAGCAACCTGATCGGTCTGCAGATGAGTATTCAGGAAGCCGGCATTTCCATGAAGCGTCTGACCGAGATCATGGATTATCCGGCCGAGGACGAAAACGACGAAGGCAGCGAGCTGACCCCGCTGGAAAAGGTGGAGGGCGACATCGAGTTCAAGGACGTCACCTTCCGCTACGGCAACCGTGCCCCGGCGCTGGATCACATCAGCTTTACCATCCCTGCCGGTAAGAAAGTTGCCCTGGTGGGCAGCAGCGGCAGCGGCAAATCCACCATTACCAAGCTGCTGCTGAAGTACTACGACCCCGAAGAGGGCGAGATCGACTTCAACGGCGTGAATCTGGCCGAGTACACCCATGATTCGGTGCGCCGCGCCATTGCCTATGTGCCGCAGAACATTGAGCTGTTCAGCAAGACGATCTACGACAACATCCGCATTTCCCGCATGGATGCTACCATGGAGGAAGTGAAAGAGGCTGCCAAGAAGGCCGATGCCCATGAGTTCATCCGCCATCTGCCGCTGCAGTACAACACCTACCTGGAGGAAGCTGGCAACGGCCTGTCCGGCGGTGAAAAGCAGCGCATTGCATTGGCGCGTGCCTTCCTGAAGGATTCCGGCCTGTACATCCTGGACGAGTCCACCAGCAATCTGGACTTTGCCACCGAGAATCTGATCTTCAACATGATCTACGAGCAGCTGGCGGATCGCTCCATGCTGATCGTAGCCCACCGTCTGTCCACCGTCCGCGACTGCGACCTGATCCTTGTGATGGATCACGGCAAGATCGTGGAGCGCGGCACGCACGACGAGCTGATGGCCAAGGATGGCAAGTATGCTGAGCTGTGGAACATGCAGCAGGGCATCTACCGCCGCCGTGAGCCGGTGGCCAAGCAGCCTGTGGCTGCCGCTGTGGTAGAGGATGACGATGACGGCGAGGCCTTTACCTACTGATTCGTTGCAGTCGGGTGCGCACCCGATTACATAAAACCGGTTCCCTCCCGGCAGCGCAGCCGGGGAGGAACCGACAAAAGTTCATTATTTGAAGGGAGTAATTCATCATGATGATGCCTGCAAATTTTTCCGCAATCTCTGAGAACGAGATGACCTACGTCAACGGCGGCGCAAGCCTGTCCGAAATCCTGGCCCCCGAGCTGAAGCTCGAGAACTGGCAGAAGTTCAACCAGAACATGGTCACCATTATCGGCAACTCTTTCCTGGGCGACTATGTCAGCAACACCGTCGGCACTCTGTTCGGCGGCGCTTACAAGCCCGGCAACCTGGGCAAGGCTTGGTTCAGCGGTGTCAGCAAGTACTACAATAGCGGCTACTATGCCGTTGTCGGCAACGGCACCGACGCCGGGATGACTTATGGCAATACTGCTCTGGGTACTCTGAATGGTGCTCTGAACGCCGGCCTGCGTATCGTCGGCTCTGCTGCTGCCATCTACAACCTGGCTACCGGCAACGCCAAGAACGCTCTGCCCAGCCTCTTTGACTTCGAGAAGAAGGAGACCGTCTTCCCTAAATAAGACTGTCTGATCCTGGCTTTCCGGGGGCCTGAGCAACTGCACCGGTTTCCCCGCCGCACATGCTCCGGATGCAGACAGGTGCGCACCTGTCTGCTGAAAAAGTGCTTTGCGGTTGCGCAGCCGCAAGGTGCCTGACAAGTATGGCAGACGGCAGAGTGCCCTGTGGTATCTCAGCCCCGACAAAAAACGATATGCAGTGTGTTTCCGGCCCCGCTGCAAAGCGCCGGACCGGTGACAATGCCTCGTTATGGTGTGCCCGGAGGCGTCCTGCCTCCGGGCACATTCTATTTTTCGCATCACCCATTACTGCTACAGTAATAGGTGATCAGAAGCAGAGAAGGTGTGCTCTGCCCTTTCTCTGCCTGTGATTGCCTATTACGGCCTCCCCTTTGCGGAGGAAATTCAACGATAGGACAAAGAGGTATTTCAACATGAACGAGATCAAAGTTGCTGAAAACAAGACCCTCAAACTGACCAATGTCGTGGCACGCCGCATCGCCCCCGAAGAACTGGGCAACATGATGGTGGCGCTGACCCAGCTGCAGAACTTTATCAAGAGCCACAACGCACAGCCCATCGGCCCGCTGGTGCAGGCCCTCAAGATCGGCCCGGCCCCGGAGCATGCCCCGGAGCTGTACCTGATGCAGCAGGCCACCCAGCTGATCACCCAGACCGAGCCCGGCTACGAAGTGGACGCCGTGCTGCGGGTGAAGAACTGCCTGTACGCTCATTATACCGGCCCCATGGCCTACAGCCAGCTGGCAAGCTCCAAGCTGCAGATCCTCGCCTTTGAAAAAGGCCTCAAGCTCACCGGTGACAACTACACCATTTTTGTCAGCCAGGACGATGATGACGCCGTGGTTGACGTGTTTATGGAGACCAAGTAACTATGACAACGACCATCCAGAACCTCGATGATCTGCAGGACCGCCGCATTATGATGGACCGGGACGTACCTCCCTACGGGTACGCCTTTGTCATTCTGGTGGGCTTGTTCATGATCTTTCTGCTGGTGTGGAGCACCCGCACCAACCGCATCTACGTCAGCCAGAACTCCGGCACGGTGCAGGCCAGCAACAAGACCTACATCATGTCCAGCTATTCCGGCACCCTCACCGAGCTGTACATCTCCGAGGGCAGCTATGTGAACGAGGGCGACCTCGTGGCCCACATCAAGAGCACTGACCTGGACATGCAGCAGGACAACCTGGAAAGCCAGCTCAAGATCTACCAGACCCAGGTGGACCAGTACAATAAGCTGCTGCAGTGCATCCAGGACGACACGAATTACTTCAGTGAGACCAGTGTCGAGGATCAGCCCTACTACTACCAGTACGAGACCTACAAGAGCCAGGTGGAGCAAAAGACCTTTGACGCTTCTGCTTATCAGGCGGCCGGTTACACCGACGCCCAGATCAAGACCATGATGGAGCAGAACCAGAGCGAGATCCAGGCCCTGTATTACTCCACCATGCAGTCCATCTCCCAGAGCATCACCAGCGCCCAGAGCAACGTGGACAACGTGCAGGCGCAGATCGACGCCCTGAACACCGGTGCCAACGACTACTATCTGTATGCCCCCACCTCCGGCGTGATCCACATGGACAGCCCCTACAAGGAGGGCATGGTGTTGAGCGCAGGCTCCCCGCTGGCCACCGTTGCCAGCGAGAACGATGACCTGGAGATCGTGGCCATGGTCACCGTGAACGACCGCCCGCTGCTGCATGTGGGCGACCCGTGCAAGATCGCCATCACCGGCTTGTCGGAGTATTCCTACGGCACCCTGACCGGTACCGTGACCGCCATCGACAGCGACGTGACCACCAGCACCAGCGCTTCGTACTACAAGATGACCATCAAGCCGGACAGCACCTATGTGGTGAGCCGCAGCGGCGACAAGGTCGATCTTTCCAACGGCATGAGCGTGACCGCCCGCGTGGAATACGATCAGGTCACCTACTTTGAATATGCAATGGAGGCTCTGGGTGTGCTGTTCCGCTGATGCGGGCACCGTTTCCGGCGCTGAATCCTTCGCTCCATTTTTAACACCCAGAGAGGTACACGAACCATGAAATCAACCGTAAAGACCCTGGCCCTTGGCGCGGCACTGCTCTGCCTGCTGGCCGGCGGCATGGCCCTGCCGGCATCGGCTGCCGTGCCCCTGACCGGCACCGCCGTGTCGCTGCCCTGGAACAGCGACAACAGCGTGCCTGCCGAGAGCATTGAGGCCGGCACCTATTCTTCCAACATGCTGTTGGGCGAGACCCAGCAGCTGTCGCCCACGGTGCGCCCCCGCAACAGCACCGACTCCGTCATCTACCTCACCGATGACAGCAGCGTGCTTACCGTGAGCAACAGCGGCGTGGTGCAGGCTGTGGGCGTGGGCACCGCCACCGTGACGGCCGCCGCAGGCAACCAGATCTGTGCTTACACCATTTCGGTTTCCATGGACTCCACCATGATCGTCACCGAGATGGATCTGGCGCTGTCCTCCAACACCATCTATGTGGGCAACTCGGTGTCGGCATCGCTGCAGGTGCGGCCCTCGTCCGCCTCGCAGTACGCCACCATCTCCCTGACTTCTTCCAATGAGAAGGTGGCCACCGTCAACAGCTTCGGCCGCGTGACCGGCGTGAGCCCCGGCACCGCCACCATCACCGCCGCCTGCGGCTCGGTCACCGCCAGCACCACCGTTACCGTGCTGGCCATCCCCACCGAGACGACCACCGGCGGCACGGTCAGTTCCGGCACCACCTCCGCCAACAGCGGTCAGGTCATTACGGTAACCCCCTCCTATGTGGTGCTCAAGCCGGGTGCCACCCGCACCCTGTCGGCCAAGGCCACCCCGGCTTCGGCCTCCCAGAGCTTCACCTACAAGTCCGGCAACAGCAGTGTGGCCACCGTGAGCCCCAGCGGCGTGATCACCGCCGTGGGCACCGGCTCCACCTCCATTACGGTTTCCAACGGCAAAGCCACGGCGCTGGTCACCGTCATCGTGAACTGCTCTGCTTCCGCTTCCTCGGGCAGCGACAGCAGCAACGGCGATGACGCTGCCAACGGCGACGATGACAAGATCACGCTGGACCCCACCGTGCAGACCATTCAGGACAGCACCGACCATGAGGTCGTTTTTGCTCAGTCGGAAGTCCCGGTGATCACCGGCGACATCCTCAACTCTCTGCGCACCACCGGCAAGACCCTGTGCGTGGTGGGCGACGGCTACACCCTGCAGGTGTCCGGCAAGGACGTGCGCAACACCACCGGCGAACTGAACACCTCGCTGGAACTGCAGCAGGTGGAACAGGGCCTGGAGTTTGTGGTGAACGACGGCAAGACGGTCCCCTGCTCGGCCCGCATTGATCTGGACAAGAGTGATTACTCCCGTCTGTACCTCTACAACGAGACCACCGGAAAGTGGCAGTACCTGAACAGCTACAAAGACGGCGTGATCACGCTGGACACCGCCGGTCGTTATCTGCTGACCAACGAAAATCTCCGCTTCGCCAACATCAACTGGACCTTCTTCATCGCTGGCGGCGCGGTGCTGGTGGTCATTGCGGTGGCCTACATCGCGTTCAAGAAGCGTTACTGGTTCTGGTAAGCCGCTCTTCCTCATCTGAAACAAAGATACAGCGAGGCCCCTCTGAAACGCTCAGAGGGGCCTCGCTTTTGTTGTAATTATATTCTGGTTGCCGTACTGTCAAAAGGCTCCATCCCTGAGGGAGTTCCCGTAATTCCCGTAAGCAGCAGTTTATTCCACGGTCACGCTCTTGGCGAGGTTGCGGGGTTTATCCACGTCGCAGCCGCGCAGCACCGCCATGTAGTAGGCGAACAGCTGCAGCGGCACGATCAGCTGCAGGGGCATCAGGATGTCCTCATATTCGTCCAACCGGATCACGGCATCGGCCACGCCCTCCGGCACCACGGCATCCTTTGTGGTGAACAGCAGCACCCGTGCACCGCGGCTGCGGGTCTCCTTGGCGTTGGAGATGGTCTTTTCGTACACCTGTTTCTGGGTGGCCAGCGCGATCACCGGCACACCGTCGGTGATCAGGCTGATGGTTCCATGCTTCAGCTCACCGGCGGCATAGGCATCCGAGTGCACATAGCTGATCTCCTTCAGCTTCAGGCTGCCCTCCAGTGAGAGGGAGTAGTCGAACCCGCGTCCGATGAAGAAGCAGCTCTGGGTGTTCATATAGCGGCTGGCAAGGTATTTGATCTGCTCGCAGTCCGCCAGACGGGCCTTGATGATCTCCGGTGCCCGCAGCAGCTGGGCCGTATAGCGGCGGGTCTCTGCCTCGCTCAGGCGGCCCCGGGCGTAGGCCAGACGCAGCGCGAACAGATACAGCACGCACAGCTGCACCATATAGGCCTTGGTGGAGGCCACGGCGATCTCCGGCCCGGCGTAGGTGTACAGCACATAGTCGGCGGCCCGGGCGATGGAGCTGCCCACCACGTTCACGATGGCCAGCACCGGCACGCCCCGGCTCTTTGCCAGCTTGAGGGCGGCCAGCGTATCACTGGTCTCGCCGGACTGGCTGATGATGATCACCAGATCGTTGGGGTTCAGGATGGGGTCCCGGTAGCGGAACTCGCTGGCGATGTCCACCTCGGCGGGCACCCGGGCCAGTGTCTCAATGGCTGCCTTGCCCACCATACCGGCATGCATGGCCGTGCCGCAGCCCACCAGATGCACCGTACCGATGCCGCGCAGCACCTCATCGGTGAGCTGCGGGATGCGCAGATCCGGCATACCGTCCTCCACCCGGGGGCTGACCGTGGCCGTGATGGCCGTCGGCTGCTCATTGATCTCCTTGAGCATGAAGTGGGGGTAGCCGCCCTTCTCGGCGGCTTCCATGTCCCAGTCCGCCGTCAGCACCGGGCGCTGCACCGGCTCGGCAAATTCATTGTAGAAGCGGATGCCCTCGGCCGTGCACACGGCCATGTCGCCCTCTTCCAGCACGCTGTAGCGACGGGTATACTTGAGCAGGGCCGGGATATCCGACGCTACGAAGTTTTCGCCCTCGCCCCAGCCCACGATGAGCGGGCTTTCGCGCTTGACTGCAAAGATGGTGTCCGGGCAGTCCCGGAACAGCACAGCCAGCGCATAGCTGCCCCGCACCTTGGCCAGTGCTTCCTGCAGCGCCCGCAGCGGGTCGCCGGTGTAGCAGCTGTCGATGAGCTTGACCAGCACCTCGGTGTCCGTTTCGCTCTCAAAGGTATAGCCTTTGGCAATCAGACGCTCCTTGAGGATGCCGTAATTTTCAATGATGCCGTTGTGCACGATGCTCACCCGCGGGGTGGAATGCGGGTGGCTGTTCACGTCACTGGGCTCACCGTGGGTAGCCCACCGGGTGTGCCCGATGCCGCAGAAGCTCTGTGCCAGAGCCTGCGCGGCCAGTTTCTGGCGCAGCTGTGTCAGCCGCCCCTTGCTCTTTACCACGCGGATGCCGCCGTCCAGCGCCAGCGCAACCCCCGCCGAATCGTACCCGCGGTACTCCAGTTTTTCCAGACCGTCCAGCAGCACATCCTGTGCGCTGCGCTTGCCGACATAACCAACAATGCCACACATACAAAACACCTCCATGCCGGCGTCCCCCGCGCAGAAAAAACGCACAGCCGGGGCCGTCAGCTTCCCTATCAGTTTATGTTCTTGTATGGCTTTCTTTGAAGGGATCTGTTGCGGTATCACTGCCGTTTTTTGCCCTTCTCTGCGGCTGGTCTAGCCTTCAACCGGAGAAACATCCGCCGAAATTTTCGATGATTCCTCTCCTCGTCACCCTCGCGGCTGTCACCCGCGTGGCCCGGCGCTTTGCGTCAACTGGTGGTTTTGCATTCCCTCTTTCTGCGGCCCCTGTGGGCTGCTGGTGGTTCAGTATACCACACTTTCCCATTTTGTGCAACTGCTGTGCAACAATCGTTCTCAGTGCATGCCCAGCATTCGGTGCAGCTTGGGCTGCCACACCAACCGGTACAGCATGAGCAGGTTGTGCAGGGCCCGGTCGTACAGCAAAAAGGCCACGTTGCCCATGGCCAGCGTGGACAGGGTAACTATCCACGCCGTGGTGCGCAGCTCCTGTGAGATGCTGCCCGCCGGGATGAGCACCAGCAGCAGGCCGTACATAGCCAGCACGGCGGCGTTGCACAGCAGCAGCTTGCACACGCACCGCAGCACGGCCGGGCGGATGCGGTCGAACCGGGGTTTTGCCAGCGGGTAATACCCCAGCAGGAACACGAAGATCAGGGCCACTTCTTTGTCCGGCACAAACAAAAGCGCCAGCAGGCTGACCGCCGCGTAGGCTGTGAGCGCCATGGTGCGCCCGCACTCCACACACACTGTCGCGATCAGAAACCCTGCCAGCGCAGGCGCAATGAACATGGCAATGGGGATCACGGCCCCCAGCAGCATCAGCGCGACGCACAGCGCCGCCGCCATGCCGCAATAGGCCATCGTCCAGCTTTTTCGGTTTTGTTTTTTCATGGGATCTCCCAGTTTTCCTGCTCTGCGCCCACTTCCAGCGGTTCCACCGCATGGTGCAGGCCCAGCAGCATGATATTATCCAGCAGGCTGCGGTTGAGTTTGACATCCAGCATGCTGTACACCCGCATCAGGTCGTTGGCGGCGGCCAGCGCCTGCCGACGGGCATTTTCCACAGCCGAGGCCTGCCCCATCAGGTCATTGACCACAAACACGTTGTACCGGCCGCTGCACTTGTCGGCTTCAAAGCGCTCGGCCTTGTCCATCAGGTAAAAGATGCGCCCAATGCTGCTGCCGATGTAGTGCATGCTCTTGCGCTGGTTGGGGTCATCGGTGGCGAGGGTGGAATACAGCGCACCGTAAACGTTGCTCATGGGCTCTGCAGCCAGGTTGTAGTTCTTGGCATTCAGGTTCATCTGCACCACGGCCTGGTCCCGCTCCTGCCCGAACAGGCGTTCCAGGGCCGGGTTCTGCTGCACGGCCCGCTCGTAGGCACGGCGCAGCAGAACCCGGTCCAGCGCGCGGCGCAGCCGCTTGGCGGGCCGCAGTTCATCCGGCCGTCGGTCCTGCAGGTTGTGCCAGCCCAGCAGCACTTCCACCTGTGCCGCCTGCCGGATGCCCTGCGTCTGGCACATCATCCTGCGCCAGCACAGGGTGCCCGGCACCCGCTGACGCTGGCAGGTGGCTGTGCGCCCGGCAAGGCTGTCGGACAAAATGGCAAACACCACGCCATTGTACCGCAGCAGATGGCAGGAATACCACCCAAACTCGGTGTACAGCTGCCGCCGCACGCCTCGGAGATACTGGAGGTAGATATTATAATCACGGATGGTCAACTCCGGAAGATAGGGTTTCATTCGACCCTTCATAGGGGGCACCGTTCCTTTCCGCCACAGGCTGCACAGGTCATGGTAATAAGGTAAGTATAATCTATTTTGTTCCGCTGTGCAACGGTAGGAGTGTAAATTCTCCATGAATTTGTCTCATCTTGTTTTAGCCTTGTTCATAACATTTCATAAAACTTTGTTTGCATTCGTCCTTTTCTCCGGCAGGGGTCGTGGGGTCATTCGTTCCGGAATTTCCCGGGTCTTTCCGGCAACCATGCAAAAAGCCGCACCGGGCAGTTCCGGTGCGGCTTGCAGGGCTTATTTTTCAGGCCGGGCACATTTTTTCAGGCTCAGTCCTTCTTGTCAAAACGGCGCTTGCCGTCAAAGCCGGACTTGGGCATGGGCTTTGCGGTGTGCTCAAACTTGGGGGCGTTGTAGTACATATACAGCTGGCAGGGGATCATGCCGTTGTACATCTTGCGGCGCTTGTTGGCGCGCTTGCCGTAGTGGGTTTCAAAGTCCATGTCAGCGGTGATAGCGTACACACCGGCGCAGGGGTTCGCCTCCATCTGACGGCCCAGGGTGCGGGCCAGCTTGGCCGCGCCCTCAATGGTGCTCATGCGCTCACCGTAAGGGGGGTTCGTCAGCACGATGGCCTCCTGCTTTGCGGCAAAATCCGCCACATCGGCCACTTCAAAGTGGCAGCGCTTTTCCACACCGGCCAGCTTGGCATTGGCGTTGGCCAGCGCCACGGCGGCGGGGTCGATATCATATCCAAAGGCCTCGAAGCCCACATCCAGCTTGGATTCAGCCAAGGCCTTCTGGCGCTGCTCGGCCCACACAGCGGCCGGCACAAAGCTGTAGCGTTCGGCAGCAAAGCGGCGCTTGAGGCCCGGTGCGATGTTCATGGCCTTCTGGGCGGCCTCAATGAGCAGGGTGCCGCTGCCGCAGAAGGGGTCCTCCACCAGGCTGTCCCGGCGCACACGGCCCAGGTCGGCGATGGTAGCGGCCAGCGTCTCGCGGATGGGGGCCTCCATGGCGTTGCGGCGGTAGCCGCGCTTGTGCAGGCCCTCGCCGGTGGTGTCCAGCATGATCTCGCACACGTTCTTGCGCAGCATAAAGCGGATCTTGTACTCGGTGCCGCTCTCCGGCAGCACGGAGGTGTGGTGCTTGGCCATCAGGCGCTTAACCACAGCCTTTTTGATGATGCTCTGGCAGGCGGGCACGCTGGAAAGCTGGCTGTCCAGCGAGGAGCCGGTGACCGGGAAGGCCGCATCCGTCGGCAGCAGATCCTCCCAGGGGACGCTGTACACGCCGTCGAACAGTTCATCAAAGGTGGACGCCTTGTAGCGGGCCAGCAGCAGCATCACGCGCTCCACGGTGCGCAGGTGCAGGTTGGCTGCCGCGATCATCTCCGCACCGCCGGAGAAGGTCAGGCGGCCGTCATCCACCCGGATGTTCTCCGCGCCGATGCGGTTCAGTTCAAATTTTGCGGTGGACTCGCACCCGAAGAAACAGGGGGCGATCAGTTCAAATTTTGCAGGCATGGTGGTTCCTTTCTTTTCCTCTTGGGCGAAAAAACAGACCCGCCCGACCAGGGGACAGGTCTGTTCTGTGCATTCTGATCGGCTGCTCAGCGGCCGCGACGGCTGCGCGGGGCATAACCGCCGCCGCGGCGGTTGTTGGTCTCGTGGTCCAGATCCGCCATCTTTTCCTCGCTCTGGCTCTTGAAGCGGCTCATCATGTCCTCAAAGCTCAGGTTGTCGGAGCGGGCCGGAGCCTTGGGCTGCCACACGCGGGGGGCAGCATCGCGGGGCTGACGCGGGGGACGGCCTGCGCCGCGCGGGCCGCTGGAGC
>ENA-UOOA01003592-UOOA01003592.1-human-gut-metagenome-genome-assembly--contig:-P61old-NODE-3592-length-19026-cov-11.941859_pt1 | contig 19026 bp, 20 predicted proteins | sample MGYA00242467_ERZ724014 | MGnify/ENA metagenome assembly ERZ724014 | reverse complement strand
CTATGTTTGAAATGGAAAATCGTGGGGAACTGATCGAAAAAATTGAGGATCTGGTAAACCGAAAACGATATACAGAATTGCGGGACCTCCTATTGCCGCTGGAGCCTGCGGACATCGCTATTCTGGCGGACGATCTGGACGATGAAAAGACGCTGCCCCTGCTGTTCCGCCTGCTGCCTAAGGAGCAGGCGGCAGAGGTGTTCGTAGAGCTGGAAAGCGACCAGCAGGAGCTGCTGATCCGCGGCTTTTCCAACACGGAGCTGAAGGAAGTGCTGGACGAGCTGTATCTGGACGATACCGTTGACATCGTGGAGGAAATGCCCGCCAACGTGGTCAAGCGGATCTTGAAGCACTCCGACCCGGATATGCGCAAAAGCATCAACGAAATTCTGAAATATCCGGAGGACTCCACCGGCTCCATTATGACCACGGAGTTTGTGGATCTGAAGGAGACCATGACGGTGGAGGACGCCTTGAAGCGCATCCGCCGGACCGGACCGGACAAGGAGACCATCAACGTCTGCTACGTCATTGATGACTGGCGGCACCTCATCGGCGTCCTCTCCATCCGTACTCTGCTGCTGGCGGAGGAGGATGACATCATCGGGGACATCATGGAGCGGAACTACATCTGCGTCCAGACTCTGGATGATCAGGAGGAGACCGCCCGTGCTTTAGGCAAGTATGACTTTCTGGCCCTCCCCGTGGTGGACACGGAAAATCGCCTGGTGGGTATCGTCACCGTCGATGACGCCATCGACGTTTTGCAGGAAGAGACCACGGAGGATATGGAAAAGATGGCGGCTATGCTGCCGACGGACAAGCCCTACCTCCGCACCAGTGCCTTTGACACCTTCAAATCCCGTATTCCGTGGCTGCTGCTATTGATGGTCTCCGCCACCTTTACCGGCCAGATCATCTCCAGCTTTGAGGACGCCCTCAGTGCTTTCACCATCCTCACCGCCTATATCCCCATGCTGATGGACACCGGCGGCAACTGCGGCTCTCAGGCCAGCGTCACGGTGATCCGCGGCCTGTCTCTGGGCGAGATCGAATTTTCCGACCTGATCCAGGTGGTCTGGAAGGAGTGCCGGGTGGCACTGCTGTGCGGCACCGTTCTGGCCGGCGCCAACTTCGCCAAGCTGATGCTGCTGGACCGGATGGTATTCCACAATCCCATTACCGTCACCGTAGCCGCCGTCATCTGCCTGACGCTGGTGTGCACCGTGTTCGCCGCCAAGATCGTAGGCTGTATGCTGCCGCTGCTGGCTAAAAAGATCGGCTTTGACCCGGCGGTGATGGCCTCTCCCTTCATCACCACCATCGTGGATGCCCTCTCCCTGCTGATCTACTTCCGCTTCGCCTCTTTCCTGCTGGGTATCTGAAAAGTGTATACAAACGCCCCTGTATGAAAAATCATACAGGGGCGCTCTTTATGTGGAATCCAGCAAGCTGGACGTTTTCAGTCAAAAGCAAATCTCTTCGCGGTTACTTACCTCTGCGGAAATAACAAGCTTCGGAGTATCGCCATGACAAATGGAAAAGGTAAACCCATCCCTAACGGCTCTTTGAATGCTATTATCTGCCAATTCGACTTTATATCCCATAGACATCATCACCCGCTCAAATTCTGTAGGCTCCGATTCTACTGTTAGTCCATATACAAATACAGCCGGGTCGGTTATTTCTATTGTTGTAACATATTGTCCATCATCGGCATAGTCCGGCCAAGCGGTCAGAAGATAGGACACCCGCACATTGGGTTTCCCCCCCTGCGTGCTCATGTGGTAATCTTTTCCCAAAAACTCCCGCGCACCCATCCAGCCGGTTATTTCATCATGTCCGTTCCAGTCAACGGATGACACATCGTCACATATCCAAAATTCCAGAGTTGTATTCTTTGGTCTTGGTGGAAAATATGGTCTTGTCAAAGATACTACCGCACATATTACAACGAACAGAATCCCTATTGGCGCAAGGACAATGATCAGCTTTTTTACCTTCATATTATGGCCCCCTAAATTTTGGCCCGTCCGTCCTATCTTCTCAAATCCCCTGCAAATGGAAATCCGGGGTATACTCCTCCTTGGCGGAGGTTCGCTCCTGAGTGAAGCCGTCGGCAATGCCGCAGTCCGCCATGTACCGTTCCGCCGCCCGGTACTCCGCCTTTGTCACCCTCCGGGCCAGCTTGCCCTCGGCCCCCGGCTGGGGCGTGTACTGGCTCATGAGGGAAAACAGCACTTCGCCGGGGCGGAAGGTCTCCGCCACCCAGTCGATGACGGCCTTCGTGTTTTCCAGTTCTCCCGGCAGTACCAGATGCCGGATGAGAACACCGCTTCTCAGCTGGCCGTTTTCCATTCTGTACGGCCCGGTCTGGCGGAACATCTCTAAAATGGCCGCTTTCGCCGTCTCCGGGTAATCCGCCGCACCGGAATACGCTTTGGCCGGCTCCGTCAGGGCATATTTCAGGTCCGGCAGGTACACCTGTACCCGGTTCTCCAAGCGTTTCAGGGTCTCCACGGATTCATACCCGCCGCAGTTCCAAACCACCGGCACCGGCCAGCGCTCCTCGCCCAAGGCCTCCAGCACCGCGTCCGTGAAGTGAGTGGGCGTCACTAAATCCAAGCAGGCCGCGCCCTGCTCCACCAGTTCCTCAAAAATCTCCCGGAGCCGCCGGGGGGTGATGGGCTTGCCGTAGCCTTCCTGAGAGATCACGCCGTTCTGACAGAATTTGCACCGGAGATTGCACCCGGAGAAAAACACGGCGCCCGCGCCCCGCTCTCCCACTAAACACGGCTCCTCCCACTGGTGCAGCATGGCCCGTGCCGCCACCGGCCAAGCGGGCATGGCGCACACACCCGCCGCCTTGTCCGGCGTTCGCTCCACACCGCAGCGGCGGGGGCAGAGATTACAGATCATCAGTCTCCCGTACCCTTTCCGTTGAAGTCCGGGCCCAGATCCCCGGCCCGCCAGTGGCGGCGGCACAGGCCGATGTATTTGTCATTGGCCCCCAAGACCACCTGAGCGCCCTCCTTCAAAACCTTGCCGTTTTCGTCGAACCGGGCGTTGAACATGGCCTTTTTGCCGCACCAGCAGATGGTCTTGACCTCCTCCAGCTTGTCGGCCATCACCAGCAGCTCGTAGCTGCCGGGGAACAGCTCTCCCTTGAAGTCCGCCCGCAGTCCGTAGCAGATCACGGGGACCCCCAGATCGTCCACCACATGCACCAGATAGTCTACTTCCTCCTTGGAGAGGAATTGGGCCTCGTCCACAATGATACAGGCGTTTTCTTTCAACGCATCCTCGGACAGCGCCCGCATTTCGTCGAAGTAGACGCAGGGGTATTCCAGACCGATACGGGAATGGACCATGTGGTCTCCGTCCCGCTGGTCCATCCGGGGCTTCACCAGCAGGGTCTTTTGGCCCCGCTCCTCATAGTTGAACCGGGCCATCAAAGCGTTGGCCGTTTTGCTGGAGCCCATGGCCCCGTATTTGAAATAAAGCTGTGCCATCTTTTTTATTCTCCCTCTTTTGCTTCATCGCTCTGCGATGCTGTCTCCTCCGCTCCCACGGGGAATGCCGCCTGGTTTCTCTCTACCTCCGTTTGCAGGTCAGCTGCGTCAATGGTCATCTTTTTACAGTCCGGGCAGTACCAGGCCGTGTGGTAGGTAGTCAAAAAGCCTTCTGTGTCCACCCGCATGATATTTCCACCTCCGGGACTGAGCCACCGCGCCTTTCCGGTGGGGATGCCCCGGTACCAGAAAACACCCCTGCCGCTCATAAGGAAGCCCTGCTCCATGTCCTTGCCGCACCAGGGGCACTTCTCCGGCGGCAGCCGCAGCTTTTCCCGTTTCTCCTGCCATTCCACCTGCATAGCGTCCCAATCCCCCCGGAGGGTATCCAACAGACCGGGGGCTTTTTCCGCCGGTTCTGAAGCCAGCCTGCGCTCGTCGGGGTCGATGTCCCAAGGGTCCTCGCTCTTTTTCCAGAAAGCCATTGTCAGTCCTCCCCGTCAAACTTTTGCACATGAGCGTCAAACCGGCCCCCGTCCCGGCTGGGCAGCCAGCCGATGGGCGGCGGGGTCTCCCGGTCATGTTTCCAGCACCACAGCCACCGCAGACACCAGATCAGCTTCCGCAGCAGCAAAAGCAGCACAATAACGCCGACGACATTAAAAACCTTCAGCATGATTTCTCCTTATAACATCAGGGCGGCAAGCAGGATCATTCCTTGTGCCTGTCATCGTCCTTGACTTCCTTGTAATCCACGGTATACACCGGTCCCTTGAAGTGGGGTTCGTCTTTTTTTGCTGATTCCGAGCGCCTGTGGCCGCCGTATTTCTGCCACAGCCAACGAATGACCAAAATCAGCAGCAAGACAGGGATCAACACCCGGAGCAGGCCAAAGACCAGCGCCAACAGCTTCAAAGGCAGTCCCAGCAAGAATCCCATTTTACTTCATCTCCAATTCACGCTTTGCTTCTTCATAATACCGGGCAAACGCCGACGGCACAGAGCGCGCCGCAAGGCCTGCCGCATCCACCCATTCCAGTTCCGCAGGGCCGTCGCCCCGGACGGTCAGCGCGTAGCCGGTCATGCGCCACTCCACATGGGTGAAGATGTGCTTGGCCGTCAGGCGGCTCTGCCAGTCAATCACCGACAGGCCCATGGCCTCCACCGCCGCGCCGGCGGCTGTTTCATCCAGAGCGCCCTCCACATTGGGAAACTCCCAAAGTCCTGCCAGCAGGCCGGTTTTAGGCCGCTTCCGCAGGGCGATCTTTCCGTCTCGTTTCAGCAGGAGCACGGTTTTTTCCTCCACCCGCCGCTCCTTTTTCGCCTTTTTCACCGGCAGGGTCTCTGCTGTTCCCCGCTGTCGTCCCAAACACAGGCCGCTTACGGGGCAATCATCGCACCGGGGAGCGGTATTGGGCCCACAGACTGTGGCCCCCAGTTCCATCATAGCCTGATTGAAAATGCGGATGTCCGCCGGCTCCTCCGGCATGACCTCCGCCAGCGCTGCCCGGACAGCCCGCTTGGTTTTCGGATCAGAAATGTCATCATGGCAGTCTGTCAGCCGGGTCATGACCCGGAGCACATTGCCGTCCACCGCCGGTTCCCGCCGTCCGAAGGCTGCGGCGGCAATGGCGGAGGCGGTGTAGTCTCCGATGCCCGGCAGGGCCAGCAGGCCGTCATAGGTGTCCGGAAAGCCGCCCAGTGCCGTGATCTCCTTTGCCGCCTTTTGCAGGTTTCTGGCCCGGCTGTAATAACCAAGGCCTTCCCACAGCTTCATGAGCCGCTCCTCGTCTGCCTCCGCCAGCGCCTCCACTGTGGGGAACACCGCCAAAAAACGGGCATAATAGCCTAAGACCGCCGCCACGCGGGTCTGCTGGAGCATGATCTCCGACACCCAGATGCGGTAAGGGTCCTCCGTGTGCCGCCAAGGCAGGTCCCGGGCGTTTTCCCGGTACCAGCCCAACAGCGGCTCCGGCAGCGTCCGCAATAGATTTTCAGTTGTCGAATCTGTTTGTTTCATGTTATAATCTTACCACAAGGTGAGACGGCTTCCCACCCCCTTTTTGCGAATCAAGGAGAAAATTTACATGCGTGTCACATTTTTGGCCCACGACGGTTTTTTCATCGAACTGGATCAGGTCTGCCTGCTGTTCGACTGGTGGAAGGGCGTTCTCCCGCCCCTGTCGGACAAGCCGCTGCTGGTGTTCGTCAGCCACCGCCACGAGGACCACTTCAATCCGGCGGTGTTCACACTGGCGGACCGCAAGGCGGACATTCAATTTCTGTTAGGCAGTGACTTTCGCCTGACGCCCCACAATTTGACAAAGTGGCAGCTTTCCCCGGAGACCGCCGCCAAATGCCGCCGCTGCGGCAAGCATGACACCTTTGCCCCTCTCCCCGGCGTCACCGTGGAGACCTTCCCCTCCACCGACGAGGGCGTGGCGTGGATGGTAACGGTCAACGGACAGTCCATTTTCCACGCCGGAGACCTGAACTGGTGGCACTGGGCGGAAGAGGACTTGGCTTGGAACCGTAATATGGAGGCCAATTTCAAGCGGTACACAGAACCTCTCCGTGGCCGCCGCGTCGATTTGGCCATGCTTCCCTTGGATTCCCGGCTGAAAACGGGCGGCTATCTGGGGCCTAACTATTTTTTGAATCTGATGGAGGTTCGCCGGTTCCTGCCCATGCACCAGTGGGAGGACTTCGCCTTTACCGACGAATTTTTGTCCGCGTACCCTCAGTTTGCCCCCATCACCGTAAAAATCCACCGGGACGGGGAATTTCTCGGCGAGCTGTAAGCAAAAGGAACCCGCATTGTTTTCACAATGCGGGTTCCTTTTCATTTGCTCATTTACTTTTGGATCAGCAGCCAGTTTTCCGTACCTTCGGCAGGCTGCTCCGTCAGCTCCGGCACAAAGCCACAGGTAGCGGACGCCGCCTTAACAGCAGTCTCCAATGCAGAGGCCTCCGCCTCGGTGGTCTCCGCATAGATGCGGTCCACCAGCGGTGCCAAGGCGCTGAGTTCCTGCCCGGCGTCACTGTTCGTCCCGGCGAGAACGGTCTCCGCAGGCAGCTCCAGTGAAAGGATCACATTCTTCGGCAGTGCATCCCGCACCTCCCGAAGGAAGCCCTCGATCTGTGCCTGCCGTCCCGCCTCTGCCGTGTTCCCGGCGGTCATGGCGTTGGAAAAGTCGATCTTGTCCAGCTTGCCTGCAGTGGGATAGCTGACATCCGTCAAAATGATCTCTCGGAACCCCTGCTCCGCAGCTTCCCGGATGATATTCAGCAGATACGTCCGGGCCTTTTCATGGCCGGGGTCCAGCCATTGGCTGTTGTTGCCGTCATAGAAGATATAACCGCCGGTGTTTTTCAGGCCCATGCCCTCCACGTCGGCGTTGGCGGCCTTGGGATCGTGGAAGCAGGCGATCCGGGCCACAGCGGTCACGTCTGTCCGGGCCGTCAGGTCATTCAGCGCCTCCCCGGTGTCCGGTTTCACGCTGACTGCGCCGGTCACGGCAGCGCTGCTGTCAAAATATACCCGGCCGGCGCTGTCCTTCAGCGTCACCGCCGTTACGGCGGCTTCGGAAAGCGGCGTCTCAGCGGTCTCCTGATCTTCCATTGTCAGCGGCTTTGCCGCCAGCAGCGTCCCCCGGACCGGTGTTTTGACAGCGGTCTGCTCCGGTTCCCGGATCACCACATCCGGGTCTCCGGGGGCTTCGACAGGGTCAGAAGTCCCTTTGTCCCAAGGCAGGTCAAAGTGGAGATTACCGTCGGCGTCATAGCGCATGTGCTCCCGGGCCATAATAAAGCCCACAGAACCCAGAATAATGAGGATCAGCAGGATGGCCAGGAAAATTTTTCCCTTCCGGCCTCTCCCGCGATAGCTGCTGTATCCTCTGGTGCCTGATGCCATGCCGCCTCACCCCGTTTCTGCTTTTCGGTCTGTTATTCCTGTTCCAGGGCCATCATCTTGTTGACCCGGCGCTCATGGCGGCCGCCCTCAAACTCGGTGGTCAGGAACACCTCCACCATGCGCTCTGCCATATTCTTGCCGGTAAAGCCCGCGCCGATGGCCATCATGTTGGCGTCGTTGTGGCGGCGGGTCATCTCCGCCTCCAGGCAGTCGGCGCAGTGGGCGCAGCGGATGCCCTTGATCTTGTTGGCAGCGATGGAAATGCCGATACCGGTGGTGCAGATCACGATACCGCGGTCGCACTTGCCCTCAGCCACGGCACGGGCAGCGGCAGCGCCGAAATCGGGATAATCGCAGCTCTCCAGAGAGTAGCAGCCAAAATCCTCATACTCATAGCCCAGCTTTTCCAGGGTCTGCATGATAAACTGCTTCAGCTCATAACCGCCGTGATCACAGCCCAATGCGATTTTCATAGTCATTTCCTCCAAATAATCGTTTTTTCGGATGATGCAGGGTCAGTATACACCGCCCTCCGACAAAAATCAATTCTTTATTACAGTGCGTGCCAGACAGGCATCTGCTTTTCAAAGGTGCAGAACCGGGTAAAGCCGCACTCTTTCAGCAAAGTCTGCCGCTCCCGGATGAAGCGGCCCACATGCTCCGGGCTATGGGCATCGGTGCCCAGGGTGATGAGTTCACCGCCCAGTTCCCGGTAGATCCGCAGCCACTTGGCGTCCGGTAAAGGCGTATTGCCCCGGTTGACGTTCAGCTCGATGCCTCGCCCGTTTTCGATCAGAGTTTTCAAAATTTCCCGGATCTCAGCCTCATAGGGATCAAAGCTGGTATGAAGCCCCCGCATCTCATTGAAATACCGCAGGGGCAGAGTCAAATGGCCCAGAACCGTAAAGCCGCCCAGCTTTGCCAGCGCTAAAACCTCTTCCAGATAATCTCCCAATGCGGTCTGAGCCTCCGCCTGATCCTTGGGCGTGTAGAGATACAGATCCTCGCTTCCGAAGCGCTCCGACAGCAGGTGCACCGAGCCGATGATGAAATCAAACTGCGGCGCGTCCTCCAACAGCTTTTTCATGTGGGCCGGGGCCTTCTGCGCGTCGCCCATCTCCATGCCCAGCCGCAGATGGATGCGGTCCCCCAGCGCGGCCTGAACGTTGGCGAAATCCGCTGTCAGCCCCGACCAGTCATAGGGCGGGCGCAGTTCATTGGACCCCCAGGTCAGGGGCTCCACATGATCCGTAAAGCAGATCTCGTCCATCCCGGCATCCAGTGCGGCCTGAGCCATCACCGTCATGGGATCATGAGCATCGGGAGAAAACTGCGTATGGGTATGGTAATCTGCCAGATACATACCTTGCCTCACTTCTTAAACTTCTTGAAGAACTTCTTCCGTTCCTCGTAGTTGTTATCACCTACGGATTCCGCGAACTTCTTCAAAGCTTCCTTCTGCTCCCGGTTCAGGTTCCGGGGGGTCTCAATGTAAACGGTAACGTACTGGTCGCCCCGGCCCCGGCCGTTGAGCTCCGGGATACCCTTGCCCTTCAGGCGGAAGGTGGTGCCGGACTGAGTGCCCTCCGGCAGGTCATATTTTACCTTGCCGTCAATGGTGGGGATCTCCAGCTCCGCGCCCAAAACTGCCTGCGCAAAGGTAATGGGCGCCTCACAGAGGACGGAGGTACCCTCCCGGCGGAACAGCTCGTGGGGCCGGACCGTAATGGTGATGAGCAGATCACCGGACGGGCCGCCGTTCTTTCCGGCGTGGCCCTGCCCCCGGATGGAGATGGTCTGGCCATTGTCGATACCTGCGGGGATCTTGGCCTGAATGGTGCGGCGCTTGCGCTCTAAGCCGCTGCCCCGGCAGGCGGTACAGGGGGTCTTGATGATCCGGCCCTTGCCGCCGCAGCGGCCGCAGGGAGAGGTGGTGGCGAACACACCCATGGGCGTCTGCCGCCGCACCTGCACCTGACCGGAGCCGTGGCAGTCCGGGCAGACCTCGGGCGAGGTGCCGTCGGCACAGCCGGAGCCGTGACAGACCACGCAGGTCTCATAGCGGTCCACGCTGACTTCCTTCTCGCAGCCGAAGGCCGCCTCCTCAAAGCTGATGGTCACACTCAGGCGGATGCTCTCGCCCCGCTGGGGAGCGTTGGGGTTCCGGCGCTGGGCGGAGCCGAAGCCGCCGCCAAAGAAGCTGCCGAAAATATCCCCCAGATCGCCAAAATCGAAGCCGCCGGCACCGTAAGCACCGCCGCCGGCCCCCGCTCCGTAGTTAGAGTCCACACCCGCAAAGCCGAACTGGTCATAACGGGCTTTTTTATCAGAGTCAGAGAGAACCTCATATGCCTCGTTGACCTCCTTGAACTTCTCCTCCGCCTCTTTATTGTCAGGATTCAGGTCCGGGTGATACTTCCGGGCCATCTTCTTATATGCGCGCTTGATCTCGTCCTCGGATGCGCTCTTGTCAACGCCCAGGACCTCGTAATAATCACGTTTTTCTGCTGCCATACTTGCTGCTCCTCTCAGGAATCACTTAAGGATCAGGAATCAGGAACCGGCTTCCCCGTTCCGGATTTCTCATCTCTAAGTTTGCTCCAAAACGGCCCTAATGGGGCGGGGAATGATCCCCGTCCCATCGGTTCCGATCCGTATAGCTTTTTTACTTCTTGTTCTGGTCGTCATCATCCACGACCTTGTAGTCGGCGTCATAATACTGACCGTCCTGCGCGCCGCCGGCCTGCTGGCCGCCCATGTCGGGACCGGCCTGGGCACCGCCCTGAGCGCCCTGGGGGTTGGCCTGCTGATAGAGCTTCTCGCTGACAGCGTAGAAGTCCTGGGTCAGGGCGTCGGTAGCGGCCTTGATGGCGGCGGTGTCGGTGCCCTTCAGGGCCTCCTTCAGCTTGTCGATACCGGCCTGGACCTTGCTCTTATCCTCGGCGGGGATCTTGTCGCCCATCTCATTCAGGGTCTTTTCGCTCTGATAGACCATCTGATCGGCCTGGTTGCGGGTCTCCACGTCCTCTTTCATCTTCTTGTCCTGAGCGGCATACTGCTCGGCTTCCTTGACAGCCTTCTCAATATCGTCCTTGCTCATGTTGGAGGAGGAGGTGATGGTGATGTGTTGCTCCTTGCCGGTGCCCAGGTCCTTGGCGGAGACGTTCACGATGCCGTTGGCATCGATATCGAAGGTGACCTCGATCTGAGGCACGCCGCGACGGGCGGGAGCGATGCCGTCCAGATGGAAGCGGCCCAGGGACTTGTTGGCAGCAGCCATTTCACGCTCGCCCTGAAGGACGTTGACCTCCACGGAGGTCTGGTTATCCGCAGCAGTGGAGAAGATCTGGCTCTTCTTCACAGGGATGGTGGTGTTGCGGTCGATCAGCTTGGTGCACACGCCGCCCATGGTCTCAATGCCCAAGGACAGGGGGGTGACGTCCAGCAGCAGCAGGCCCTTCACGTCACCGGTGAGTACGCCGCCCTGCAGGGCTGCGCCCATAGCCACGCACTCGTCGGGGTTGATGCCCTTGAAGCCTTCCTTGCCGGTGAGCTTCTTGACCATGTCCTGCACGGCGGGGATACGGCTGGAGCCGCCCACCATCAGGACCTTGTGGATGTCATTGCCGGTGAGGCCAGCGTCGCCCAGAGCCTGACGGACGGGGCCGGCGGTAGCCTCCACCAGATGAGCGGTCAGCTCGTTGAACTTAGCCCGGGTCAGGGTCAGGTCCAGATGCTTGGGGCCGGTGGCGTCCGCAGTGATATAGGGCAGATTGATGTTGGAGGTGGTCACGCCGGACAGCTCGATCTTGGCCTTCTCAGCAGCCTCCTTCAGGCGCTGCATGGCAACCTTGTCGCCGGAGAGGTCCACATTGTCGGTGCGCTTGAACTCGCTGACCATCCACTTCATAATGCACTCATCGAAGTCATCGCCGCCCAGACGGTTGTTGCCTGCGGTGGCCAGAACCTCGATAACGCCGTCATCAATGTCCAGAATGGACACGTCGAAGGTACCGCCGCCCAGGTCATAGACCATGATCTTCTGGGACTGCTCCTTATCCACGCCGTAGGCAAGAGCGGCTGCGGTAGGCTCGTTGATGATACGCTTCACGTCCAGACCGGCGATCTTGCCGGCGTCCTTGGTGGCCTGACGCTGGGCGTCGGTAAAGTAAGCGGGAACGGTGATGACAGCCTCGGAAACGGTCTGGCCCAGATAGGCCTCAGCGTCGCTCTTGAGCTTCTGCAGGATCATGGCGCTGATCTCCTGAGGGGTGTAGGCCTTGCCGTCCACATTCACCTTGTAATCGCTGCCCATTTCACGCTTGATGGAAGAAATGGTGCGGTCGGGGTTGGTGATGGCCTGACGCTTTGCCACCTGACCCACCATACGCTCGCCGGTCTTGCTGAATGCCACCACAGACGGGGTGGTGCGGTTGCCCTCTGCGTTGGGGATGACAACGGCTTCGCCGCCCTCCATGACAGCCACGCAGCTATTTGTTGTACCTAAGTCGATACCGATAACCTTAGACATAATGAATTCCTCCAAATTTATCTGAATTTTTATTGATAACTATTTGCATACCCCGGTTTTCACCGGCGCTCGGATCACATACGGTCCATCCGCGGCATGATGATCGCCGCGATCAGATACAGAATCAGTCCGCTGCCGCCCAGCAGTGTGAACAGCGCCCAGCCAAGCCGGACCCAGGTGGGGTCCCAGCCGAAATACTCGGCAACACCGGCGCACACACCGGCGATCATCCCGTTCTGGGGATCACGGTACAGCTTCTTATCCATATAAATCTCCTTTTAGTTGGCCACCTGCACAATGGCGTGTCGCAGAACCTTGCCGTTCAGTTCAAAGCCCGCCTGGAACACCTGAGCCACTACGTTTTCTCCAAGGCTCTCATCCTCAATGTGCATGACGGCGTCCATCAGCTCCGGGTCAAATTCCTTGCCCTCGGCCTCGATTTCCTTGACGCCCTCCTTGGCAAGCAGCTCCTTGAACTGGTGGAAGATCATCTCCAATCCCTTTTTGTGGGGATCGTCCTCGCCGCCCTCGGCGGCTGCGGCCCGCTCCAGATTGTCATACACCGCCAGGAAGGTCTTGATGGTGTCGCCCTTGGCATCCTGATAGATGCCATCCTTTTCCTTGGTGGTGCGCTTGCGGTAGTTGTCATACTCGGCAGTGAGGCGGGTGAACTGATCCTTCACGGATTCCAGCTGCTTGGCAGCCAGCTCCATCTTCTCCACCTGCTCCCGGGTAAAGGTGATGCCCTTTTCCTTCTTTTCTTTCTTCTTGGCCTTCTTTTCCGGTTCCTGATTCTCCGGAGTCTTTTCCTGCTCCGTCTCCGCCGTTTCCGCGGTCACGGGAGTCTCCTCTAAAGGCTCTTTGGTTTCTTCGCTCATGTATCTGTATCCTCCTTCGGGGGTAGTTCTTGTTTTTCCTGTTTGCCGAACAGTCTGGTCAGCCCATCGGCAAAGCCCGTCAGCCGGGCGGCCACGGTGGCGTAATCCATCCGGGTAGGACCGACCACGCCGATCAACCCCCGCATATCATCGCCGATATCGTAGCTGGCCACCACCACACTGGTGTCCTTTAACGCGTCGCTGACGTTTTCTGGCCCGATCAGGATCTTCATGGGACCCTCGTCCGGCACCGGCAACTTCTCCTTGTCATCCGCCAGAAAGCTCATCAATTCATGGGCTTTGTCGGCGTCCCGGAACTCCGGCAGCTTCAAGAGCTGATTGGTGCCCGCCATGATGAACTCCCGATGGTTGGATTCCTCCAGAACGTCCACAGCGTAATTCACTGTCTGGCTCAGCAGCAGAAACAGTTGCGGGGTAATGCCCTGCGAAATAGCCATCAGCTTCTGGTTCATCTCCTTGATGGAGATCCCTGTGAAATGCCGGTTCAAAAGCTCCACCAATGCGGCCATCTGGTCCCGGTCCACCTTCAGCTGCATCCGCAGCAGCTGGGATTTCACCCGGTTGTCGCCCATCATCATGACCACGATGCAGCTTTTCTCATCCACTGGCAGCAGATCAAAGCGGCTGGCGGTGATGCTGCCCTTTCCGGCAGTCGCCACATAGGCGGGGTAATTCACAAAGCTGCTGACGGCCCGGCCCGCCTGAGAGATCACCCGGTCCAGCTCCTCCATTTTCATCTGGAGGGACTGGTTGATCTTTTCGGTCTCCGCTAAGGAGAGCCGCTGGCGCTCCATCAGCTCGTTGACATACAGCCGGTAGCCCTTGGGGGACGGAACCCGGCCCGCCGAGGTGTGGGGCTGTTCCAGATAACCAAGCTCCACCAGGTCGGAAAGCTCATTGCGGATGGTGGCAGAAGAAACGCTGCCGCCCATTTCCGCGGCAATGGCTTTGGAGCCTACCGGCTCGGCGGTACGGATGTAATCCTCAACCACCACTTTCAATATTTGCTTTTTCCGGTCAGTCAAGTCCACAAAAAGCACCTCAAATCATGTTTAGCACTCTTTATCCCTGAGTGCTAAACGCAGTTTACCACCCCTGCTATCTAAAGTCAATGGGGGCAGGTAAACAATTTGTGAACAAAGGGAAAGCAAACCGTAAACTTCTGTTTTTTCCGCTGATTTTCCCGCAAAAAAGCGCCCCGGCATTTAGCCGGGGCGCACGTATCACCGAAAAGAGGTTTTCCCTGTCACTCAATCAGCCGCGCTTTCACCAAAAACGGCCGAAGGGTGGTAAACAGGGTATAGAGCAGAATTGCCTGAAAGGGCAGACAGATCAGGTTTTTAATGGCGCTGCCGCTGGCGGTGACGTACCACGCCTTGCCGCTGAGAATGGCCATCCAGAGGGCACCCAGGATCACATTCTGGATATTGGTCAGCAATTTCGCCCAAAAGACTCTACCAAACGTAATTTTCGACTTGTAGAAAAACAGAGAGTATACAAAAACGCCCAGCATGGTGGTCAGGGTATAGCCGGGAAAGAAAGGATAGCCGCCGCCACCGGTGATGAAAAAGCTCAGCAGATCCTCCGCCACGGCAAACACAACGCCCAGTACAGGTCCGCAGACCCATGCGCACACCGCCCGGGCCAGGAAGCCCCAGGTGATTTTGGCACCGCCCCACAGGGGCACCGACGGAATGGCGGCCAGCGCCATGCACAAAGCGATGCACAGCGCCGCAAAGGTCAACTTCCGGACGTCTTTCAGCTCATTGGCGGCTGTGCGCCAATAGCCGACGGAAAAGGGATGGGGATACATAAAAAATTCCTCCTTCTGTGGGCAGTTACGCCGCACAGAGGAGGCCGGGCAGGCACCGCCCGCCGGTTCCGGTATGCGGCAGCGGGATGCGAAGCACACACTGCGGAAATCTCCTTTCGTCCGGCGGACAACTCCCCGTTCCTCCGGCACTGTGGCCTGTTGGCCGACACGCGTGCTTCTACTCTGCCTCTATTTGGTAGTATTTTACTATGCCTTTCCCAAAAATGCAAGGCCATCTCCTTCCCGGCTTGGATTTTTCCGGAGATTTTTTCGAAAAGGCGCAAAATCCAGAGGAAAGCAGAACATCCGATCGGATGTTCTGCTTTCCTCTGGCACCCCGGACTGGAGTCGAACCAGCGGCCTAACGCTTAGGAGTAGATTCCGCTTGCCTTTTTTCGATTGTCAACGCCACCCGAAAGCCATTGATATCACTGGTTTTCCCGCTTTCTCACCACTCAACATTCGCCGTCTTTTTTTGCTAATTTTCATCGCTTTTTGAGCGCATAGTTAGCAGACAATTAGCAATGGGCCGGAAACGCGTTCGGTGGTTTGGGGTTCATTTTTCTTTGGGTATGCCCTCAAAAACTGGCTTTTGCCCGGTTCAGCCGATCCTTTATCGCCCTCTCCTGTTTCCGGTTCGGAATATAAGGCAACGCCTTTCCATAGAGGTCCGCATTGGGCAAACACTGTTGCGGTGTATGCCAAGCAGCTTTGCCACATCGCCCACCGAAAGGGTAGCGTCCAAAAGCTCCTGCGGTGCTGCGTCCTCTCGTTTCTTATAGTGAGACTGGCTCTGATACCATGCGTCAAAGCTCTCCTTTAGGATGCGGGTCTGCCCATCGACCTTGATTTGAGTGGTTGTGGCGGTTTCCGTCCGGCTCCCGATCTCGTTCATGGCCCAGAATATTTCCTTCATCAGAGCCTTCTTGCTTTCATCCATCGTGGCCACTTCTTGTGGTGTATCCGGGTCGATGGTGGTCTTGACGGCATATACCGCCAAGGCCTCCCTCCAAACGGCACGGAAGCCGACCATTTCAAGGCGGTCATGCACGGTGCCAGCTTTTATCGCGTCCAGCTTGTCTAAATATTCTTGGTTGATCTCCCGGACAACGGCGGGCATGGTCAGCCCCGTACCGCTGTCCTCCCCAGAGAAGAATATCCCAAAGGACGATCCGGCGATCAGCCCCACAAGGCAGATCAGGACAATGACCAGCACAGCCACCCATCCGCCGCTCGCGATTGCTGCCGTCAAAGACTTTACAGACGCAATCGCCGCCTTCGCTGTGGCGGCAATGCTTTTTGCGGCGACAGCGGTGGTCTTTGCCGCAGTGCGAGCTGCGTGGGCTGTTGCTTTCGCGGCCCTGGCGGTGGCTTGCGCTGTTTTCTGTCCTGCCACTGCTGCCTGATTTGTGGTTTTGACAGTGGTTTTGATTGCGCGCGGAGCGGTCTTGACGGTATGCCGCGCGTTTTTGACCGTCCGCTGGGCGTTCTTGATGGCGGTCTTTGCGTTGTTCTCGGTTTCTTTCGCGGCCCGTCTCATGGGTTGAGCGGGCTGCTTTGTCATGTTTATGGCCGATTCCGTCTGTCGGTGCGCTGTGGTGGCAGATCCCGCGTCGATTTGCCGCGGACCGCCAGACTGTCCCATCCGATTTTGGATTTGGCGTGTTCGCTCCATCCGTTTCGCGGTCTGCTTTCTGGCATAATCTCTCCCTCGTTCCACCGTTGAAACCGGGTCTGCGTCAGGACATTTCACGGTGGTATTTTGGGGGAAGGTATTCCCGTGTTGCGGAAACCGGTTTACCGGGGGAGAATCGCCATCTTGCCAGGGGATCTGCCTTCCCAAGTCTACCGGCTCCGAAGCCGGGGCCTGTTCCGCAGGCGTGGTATGCTCCCGCCCTCCCTCTGACGCCCGCTTTTCCCGCTGGCGTTGGAACAAATTCCGTCCCTGCTTTATCGCCAGCTTTGTACCGGAAGCCGCTGCGTTTACGCGTCATGGCCTAAATCGTCGGCAGCAAACTCCACCTGATCCACGGCGTATCCGGTAGGGGTATTCTGGCGGTCATTCATCAGGCTCTCCGTGTTCCGTTTGGAACGGAGAAACGCGGTTTTCATGCGCTGCCCGATCACGGCGGATTTGTCCAGTGCCTTAATGTCTTTTTCCTTTTCACGTGTTTTGATTTTTCTCATGGCCGCTCACCCTTGGCGTTAAGGCCGTCCCTCGGAAAAACTGCCCTCACCGGGCTTGGTGGTCATCAAACGGTACAGCTCTGTATCGGCAGGAAAACGGTTGACGAAGGGCACCAATGCCGAGCCGTATTTGATGAGGCCGCACCCCGCGTCCGCGTTGGTGATATAGCTCATCTGTTCCTCGGAGATGTTCAGAAGATGGGCCAGCTTTTCCCGGTCACCTGCCGCCTGATTGAGCATGATCACAAACTCAGAGTTGCTGAGCAAGGTGCTGGCCTGAACAGAATCAAGCAGATACTCCACGTTCTGCGTGATGGCGGTGGGGTAGGCGTTGCGTTTACGGAACTGACGCCACGCGGAATTGAAAAAGGCTGCGAAAAACTCGTTCTCAAACATGACATGGAACTCGTCGATAAAGACGTGAGTACGCTTGCCCCTTTTCCAGTTGAGGGTAACGCGGTTGAGCATGGTGTCGGTAATGACCAGATGGCCGATGGGCTTCAACTGTTCACCCAAGCCATGAATGTCAAACACCACCGCCCGCTTGTCCAGATCCACAGTGCTTTCGTGTCCGAAAATATCGAGGGAGCCGGTGGTGAACAGCTCCAGCGCCAAAGCGATCTCCCGCGCCTCTGCCTCCGGCTGCTCCAGCAGTTTTTCCCGCAGGGTTGCCAGAGTGGGGACCGTGCCGTTTTGCTCCGCCTCCGCGTATATGATGCCCGTGCAGCGGTCAATGATGGATTTCTGCTTCGCCCCCACGCCCTTGGGGTCAATGCGCTCTACCAAGGACATAATGAACTGAGATTTCACCACGATGGGGTTGTTCTCGCCGTAACCATCCACCATATACATATCTGTGTATCAAGGACATGAGAAACCGCAAGAAATAGGCAGTCAGTAATTGTCACAAGAAGCCTGCTCTAACATTTTTAAGCAAAGTGGTCTCAGCTTTCCGCTATCATCAAAGAAGGCACGGATTATACACCGATGTCTTGCGGCTTCTCTGTACTTAACTTGCTGGTTTACACATCCATTTTCAGGCAAAGTGATTTCGGGCAACGATAGAGAAATACCTTCTGAGTATCCATACGTATTTCCAGTATCCGGATACATGGGCCATTGTGAAGGACAAGCCGTATCCATCAATGGTCGGAATGCGCGCTCACGCACCATTAACCGATGCCGTCTGTTTTGCAAGTTTCTCCTAACCGCACATGTGGTAGCTACTGTTGCCATCGAGGTTAATCATCGCTCTGGCAAATGCCACAATTACTAAAGTTTCTAAGCGCAAAGTACCACCCTGCAAACGATAACCGTCACATTATCCCGGCCGCCTCCGGCTAGTGCAGTGGTCACAAGGGCATTTGCGCAGGCAGCAGCATCCACCGATGTTGACAGAAGTCGGGCAATCACTTCTATCCCTTTCGACAACGAACAATGCCGTACCAAGGGGACAAAGCTACCGAAAAGTGGAAAGCTTGTCCCTTTTATAGTATACTAAGACACAAGAGAAAACATAGGCGGGTCACGCTATGACGGGTGTTCAGCAGCGGGCAGCAGCAAAGGAATTTGCGGCAGACTGGCAGGAAAAAGGTTATGAGAAAGGTCATAGTCAAACCTTTTGTCACAGCATCCGTGCTGCAGGCAAGAAGGCACCCTTTTTTCCATAGAATGCTCGAAAAGTGGGTTTCATTCAGTTTACACTTACGGCTAAAACCGGTATAATTACATACAAGTCAAAACCGTTATAGGCAAAGAAGTCTGTTGAAGCGCATCGGAGGGTGGAACCATGCCAAAACCGAAATGGAATCTGAATATCGTTTACATATCCGAGCGGCTGCAGGAGAGCCTGCGGCCCATCTCCCGCTGCGCCATGACCACGGTGGTCGCCCCCATGGGCTACGGAAAGACCACGGCGGTGAACTGGTATCTGAGTGAGCGCGCCAAAGTGGAGACCCTGCGCATCATCCGCATCAGCGTGTACTCCGACAACCTCGCCATCTTCTGGAAAAGCGTGCAGGAAGCGTTTTCCCGGGCCGGGTTTGACATTCTGCGGGACTATCCCTGCCCCACAGACGCCGCAGGCGGCGGACTTCTGGTGGACGATCTCTGCCATGCGCTGGCAGATGAGACGCCCTGCTATCTCTTCATCGACGATTTTCACCTGC
>ENA-UOOA01003586-UOOA01003586.1-human-gut-metagenome-genome-assembly--contig:-P61old-NODE-3586-length-19039-cov-4.337284_pt1 | contig 19039 bp, 10 predicted proteins | sample MGYA00242467_ERZ724014 | MGnify/ENA metagenome assembly ERZ724014 | reverse complement strand
GTAACGATCTACCTGAACGGCGAGCGGGTCTTGTCCGTCACCAACAGTTGTTTCATCGCCAACCTGAAAAGCGGCGACTGCCGGATCGAGGCCTACGACGGGTACGGCGACAATAAACGCGACGGCAGTCCCGTTTTTTCAGAAATAGTACGTCATTCGGGCCGCGAGGTCACCGAAATCAGCGTCGAAAACCGTAGCCGTGCCTGTTCAACGCTCCGGCGATCGGCCGGGCGCAGTTCGGCCGGCTTGCTGAACATGATCCGGGAAGAGGCGTTCGACGCCAACAGGAACACGCTGCTGTCGACGCTGAAATTTTCGGGAAGCAAAAGCGAACTGAAAAATTTTATCGGCGGTCTATAAAATCCGGCGCGGCTCACCGGCCCAGATCGACCTCGCCGACCATGTTCATCAGGGTACGCACGCGGGCGGCGCGGCGCACCATGTAGTTCGAAGGGTTCTGTAACCGCATCCGCAGCGGATTCGGCAGCACGGTGGCGATCATCGACGCCTCGTAACGGTTCAGTTCTTTGGCACTCTTACCATACACCTCGCGGGCGGGAGCTTCAACCCCGTACATGTTCCGGCCGGTCTCGATGACATTCAGGTAGGTTTCCATGATACGGCGTTTGCTCCAGCAGCACTCGATCAGCACGGTGTAATAAGCCTCGAACCCCTTTCGCAGCCAGGTGCGCGAAGGAAAGCAGAAAACGTTCTTGGCCGTTTGCTGCGAAATGGTGCTTCCGCCGCGGAGGCGCTTACCCTCGCGGTTCTCGTCGAACGCCTGGTTGATCGCCTCCCAGTCGAAACCGTTGTGCGTAGCGAAATTATTATCCTCGGTGGCGATTACCGCCTGTACGACCGACGGATTGATCCGGTCGAATGGCACCCAATTTGAATGCACTGAAAAACCGTCCTGCGTGAAATTCTCGAAGAAACGGAGCACCTTCAGCGGCGTGACCGTTACCGGCACCGCCCGAAGCAACAGCACCGAGCAAATCGAATAGGTCACAAAAAACAGCGACAGATAAACTACCAACCGCAGCAAGTAGCGCATAATCAAGATTTACAGACAATTAATTTTCAAGAAAACACATCCGAAACGAGAAAACGCTCTGGAGCATTCGGGCAAAAATAATATAATTTTTCACATTTCATAGTGAAAAAATGAGCAAATTATTCAATTTAAAATAATCGCTGTATATTTGCACGAAATTACAGAGAAGGGAAAAACTTTTAGGAAAATTATTCCAACAAATCGTTTTTAAAAATGGCACAAAAAAAATTTATCACCTGTGACGGAAACTACGCAGCCGCCCACATCGCTTATATGTTCAGCGAGGTAGCGGCGATCTATCCGATCACTCCGTCGTCCACGATGGCAGAATATGTCGACGAATGGGCGGCAAGCGGACGTAAAAACATTTTTGGGGAGACAGTCAAAGTCGTTGAGATGCAGTCCGAGGCAGGAGCCGCCGGCGCAGTGCACGGTTCGCTCCAGGGAGGTGCTTTGACCACTACGTTCACCGCTTCTCAGGGGTTGCTGCTGATGATTCCGAACATGTACAAAATAGCCGGGGAGCTGCTTCCCTGCGTATTCCACGTATCGGCGCGGGCGCTCGCAGCGCAGGCCCTGTCCATTTTCGGCGACCACCAGGACGTAATGGCCGCCCGTCAGACCGGCTTTGCCATGCTGGCTTCGGGCAGCGTGCAGGAAGTGATGGATCTGGCCGGCATCGCCCACCTGATCGCCATTAAATCGCGGGTTCCGTTCATGCACTTTTTCGACGGATTCCGCACCTCGCACGAAATCCAGAAAATCGAGCTGATCGACGAGGAAGCGCTCATCAAACTACTCGACACCAAAGCGTTGGCCGAGTTCCGCAAACGGGCGTTGAATCCGGAGAACCCGGTAACGCGCGGCACGGCCCAGAACTCCGACATCTATTTCCAAACCCGCGAAGCGTCGAACCGCTTCTACGACGCCATCCCCGATCTGGTTGCCGAGGCCATGGAGAACATCAGCAAAATCACCGGCCGGGAATACAAACCGTTCACTTATTACGGCGATCCGGACGCCGAAAACGTCGTAATCGCGATGGGTTCGATCACCGAAACAATCAAGGAGACGATCGACTACATGCAGGCGAAAGGCGAAAAGGCCGGCTTGATCTCGGTACATCTCTACCGTCCGTTCTCGCCGAAATACCTGATGAACGTACTGCCGAAATCGGTAAAACGAATCTGCGTGCTCGACCGTACCAAGGAACCGGGCGCCAACGGCGAACCGCTCTACCTCGACATCAAAGACGTGCTGTACGGCACCGCAAACGCGCCGATCGTCGTAGGCGGCCGCTACGGGCTGTCGTCGAAAGACACCACCCCGGCGCAGATGCTGGCCGTTTACGAAAACCTGAAGGCCAACGAGCCGAAGGATCACTTCACGGTAGGCATCGTGGACGACGTAACGTTCACCTCGTTGCCGGTAGGCCCGGAACTGCACCTCGAAAACAAAGATACGTTCGAGGCCCGTTTCATCGGCCTGGGCGCCGACGGTACCGTTGGAGCCAACAAGAACTCGATTAAAATCATCGGCAACACGACCGACAAATACTGCCAGGCCTACTTCGCCTACGACTCGAAAAAGTCGGGCGGCTATACGGCATCGCACCTGCGTTTCGGCGACAAGCCGATCCGTTCGCCCTACCTGGTCAATACGCCGGATTTCGTAGCCTGCCACGTTCCTTCGTACCTCGGCAAGTACGACCTGCTAAAGGGACTGAAGGACGGCGGCACATTCCTGCTGAACAGCGTTTGGGACGCGGAAACCACCAAGAAGCACCTGCCGGACGCTATGAAAAAGTACATGGCCGAGCACAAAATCAACTTCTACATCATCAACGCGACGAAAATCGCATCGGAAATCGGCCTCGGAAGCCGCACCAACACGATCATGCAGAGCGCATTCTTCAAGGTGTCGGGCGTCATTCCGTACGACAAGGCCAAGGAAGAGATGAAGAAAGCCATCTACAAATCCTACGGCAAGAAAGGCGAGGACGTGGTCAACATGAACTACGCCGCCGTAGAACGCGGGGGCAACGTGACCAAAGTGAAAATCCCGGCCGAATGGGCTTCGATCGAAATCGTTCCGACCGAACCGGAAAACGCACCCGAATTCATCCGGAAAATCGTCCGCCCGATCGAAAGCCTCGAAGGAGACAACCTGCCGGTCAGCGCGTTCGTCGGCCGTGAAGACGGTTCGTGGGATCCGGGCACGTCGCAGTACGAGAAACGCGGCATCGCCGTAAAAATTCCGGAATGGCAGCCCGACAACTGTATCCAGTGTAACCAGTGCGCTTATGTTTGCCCGCACGCAGCGATCCGTCCGTTCCTGCTGACCGAAGAGGAAGCCGAAGCCGCTCCCGAAGGAACGAAAACGATCCAGGGCGCCGGCGCGACGAAAGCCTACAAATTTAAGATCCAGATCTCTCCGCTCGACTGTACCGGTTGCAGCAACTGCGCGAACGTCTGCCCGGCTCCGAACAAGGCCCTCGTGATGAAGCCGCTCGAAGAACAGCTCCAGAACGGCGAGGAAGCCCGCTGGGAATACATGCACCGCAAAGTCGGCTACAAAGATACCGTCGTAGACAAGACCAAGACCGTGAAGAACAGCCAGTTCTCGCGTCCGCTATTCGAATTCTCGGGCGCCTGCGCAGGCTGCGGCGAAACGCCTTATATCAAAGCGATCACCCAGTTGTTCGGTCACCGGATGATTATCGCCAACGCGACCGGCTGCTCGTCGATCTACGGAGGCTCCGCACCGTCGTCCCCTTACTGCTCCAACGACAAAGGTTTCGGGCCGGCCTGGGCTAACTCGCTGTTCGAGGACAACGCCGAATTCGGACTCGGGATCCTGTCGGGCGTCGCCAAACAGCGCGAGCGCCTTTGCATCCTGATGCGCGAAGCGATCGAAAACGGATCGACCTGCTCGGCCGAACTGAAAAGCGTAATGACCGAATGGATCGACAACCGCAAGGACGCGACCAAAAGCGAAGAGATCGCCGAACGCCTGATCCCGATGATGGAAGCCTGCAACTGCCCGATCTGCCAGCAGATCCTCGAACTGAAACACTACCTGATCAAAAAGTCGATCTGGATCATCGGCGGCGACGGCTGGGCCTACGACATCGGATTCGGCGGTCTGGACCACGTCATCGCATCGGGCAAGAACGTAAACATCCTGGTTCTCGACACCGAAGTCTATTCGAACACCGGCGGACAGTCGTCGAAGAGCACCCCGATCGGCGCCGTCGCCAAATTCGCGTCGGCCGGCAAGCGCGTCCGCAAGAAAGACCTCGGAGCGATGGCAATGACCTATAGCTACGTCTATGTCGCTCAGGTCGCCATGGGAGCCAATCACAACCAATACTTCCAGGCCATTAAAGAAGCCGAAGCTTACAACGGCCCGTCGTTGATCATCGCCTATGCGCCCTGTATCAACCACGGTATCAAAGGCGGCATGGGGCTGTCTCAGATGACCGAGAAGCAAGCCGTCGAATCGGGCTACTGGCACCTATGGCGCTACAACCCGACCCTTCCGGAACAAGGCAAGAATCCGTTCATCCTCGACTCGAAGGAACCGGATTGGTCGAAATTCCAGGAATTCATTCACAAAGAAGTACGCTACACTTCGTTGCTGAAGACGTTCCCGAAAGAGGCCGAAGAGTTGTTCGCAGCCTCCGAGTCCGACGCCAAATGGCGTTACGACACCTACAAACGTTACGTAGCGATGGACTACTCGAACGAAAAGAAAGAGTAGCGCCTACCGCATAACGACAAAGACGAAGAGCCGTCCCGATCGCGGGACGGCTCTTTGTTTTCGGAACGATTCCCGGACGGCGCGGAGACGATCCGGGAACGGCACGGAAAGGCCTGTCGCCGGGGAATTATTCGTTTGCAGGATTTTGAAGAATCGGTTTTTTTACCTAAATTTGTTTCGTTTAATTTTTCCGGAAACGAATTCACTTGAAACCAAAAATACTAACTGAATTAACAAAATGAAAGACTTGACGACAAGAGCTGCGGATAATATCCGTATCCTCGCAGCCTCCATGGTGGAGAAAGCGAAGTCGGGACATCCCGGCGGCGCAATGGGCGGTGCCGATTTCGTAAACATTCTCTATTCGGAATACCTGAACTACAATCCCGAAGATCCGCGTTACCCGTTCCGCGACCGTTTTTTCCTCGATCCGGGGCATATGTCCGCGATGCTGTATTCGGTATTGTCGCTGGCAGGTTATTTCAAAATGGACGAACTGGCAGCTTTCCGTCAATGGGGCAGCCCGACACCGGGACACCCCGAGGTAGACGTCGCCCGCGGTATCGAAAACACGTCCGGCCCGCTGGGCCAGGGACATGCGATGGCGTTGGGCGCAGCGATCGCCGAACGCTTCATGGTAGCCCGCTTCGGCGAATGGATGGCGCATAAAACCTACGTGTTCATCTCCGACGGCGGTATTCAGGAAGAGGTGTCGCAGGGCGTGGGCCGTATCGCCGGCCATCTGGGTCTGAGCAACATGATTATGTTTTACGACTCGAACAACATCCAGCTTTCGACGAAAGTGGACGAAGTTTCGACCGAAGATATCGTAGCCAAATACGAAGCCTGGGGCTGGAACGTCATCAGCATCGACGGCAACGACGCCACCGAAATCCGCCAGGCGCTGAACCGTGCGATCGCCGAAACCGAAAAACCGACGCTGATCGTAGGCCATACGCTGATGGGCAAAGGCGCCGTCGGCAAAGAGGGCGAAGACTTCTCGAACAAGGTATCGACGCACGGACAGCCGCTATCGGCAGCCGGCGGCGATACGGCCAAAACGATCGCCAACCTCGGCGGGGACCCGGAAAAACCGTTCCAGATCTTCAAAGACGTCGAAGAGCTGTACGCCCGCCGTCGCGAAGAGCTGAAAAAATGGTACGCGCTGCGTAAAGAAGAAGAGTCGATCTGGCGCGCCGCCAACAAAGAATTGGCCGCGAAACTCGACCAGTTCCTGTCGGGCAAGGCCCCGGATATCGACTATGCGAAGATCAACTGCGGCGACAACGTGGCTACTCGCGCCGCATCGGCCGCCGTACTGTCGTACCTGGCCGAGCATGTGGAAAACATGATCGTCGCATCGGCCGACCTGAGCAACTCGGACAAAACCGACGGATTTTTGAAAAAGACGCATGCGATGGTCAAAGGCGACTTTACCGGCCGTTTCCTGCAACCGGGCGTAGCCGAGTTCACGATGGCTTGCATCATGAACGGCATGGCGCTGCACGGCGGCGTAATTCCGGCCTGCGGAACGTTCTTCGTATTCTCGGATTATATGAAACCCGCGCTGCGTATCGCCGCGCTGCAACGCCTGCCGGTCAAATACGTCTGGACGCACGACTCGTTCCGCGTGGGCGAGGACGGTCCGACGCACCAACCGATCGAACACGAAGCACAGTTGCGCCTGATGGAACAACTGCGCAACCACAAAGGCGAACGTTCGGTCGTCGTACTCCGTCCGGCCGACAGCTACGAAACCGTCGCCGCCTGGAAAATCGCGATGGAAAACGAACGTCCGACCGCGCTGATCCTGTCGCGTCAGAATATCAAGAATCTGCCCGCAGCGAGCGGCGACCGCGCCAAGGAAGCCATGCAGGCCGTCAAGGGCGCTTATATCGTCGAAGACTGCGCCGGAACCCCGGACGTAATCTTGCTGGCGAGCGGTTCGGAAGTGGCTACGCTGATAGACGGCGCCGAAAAGCTGAAAGCCGACGGCGTGAAAGTACGCGTAGTATCGGTTCCGTCCGAAGGACTATTCCGCGACCAGAGCAAGGAGTACCAGAAGAGCGTGCTGCCGTGCGGCGTGCCGAAGTTCGGTCTGACCTCGGGTCTGCCCGTGACGCTGGCCGGCCTGGTCGCCTGCGACGGCGAAGTGTACGGTCTCGATCACTTCGGATATTCCGCTCCTGCGAGCGTCCTGGACAAGGAGTTCGGCTTCTCGGGCGAGAACGTTTACAACCAGGTGAAAGCGATGCTGAAAAAATAAGGCGACCTTTTCATAAACAAGGCAGAGAGGCCGGGTTCCGCAAGGATCCGGTCTCTCTCTTTTCGGCCGACGGGCGGCGGACAGCTTACGGCAAAACAACGCGGATGGCAAACCAAGCGATTCCGATCCGTTTTCCGAATTTGTCGTAAAATAACTACCTTTGAATGACAGATACCCGAAAACCATGGCACAACCGCACAAAACCGATACTACCTCGCTGCCCGAAAACGCATACGGCGAACTCGCCCCCGGCGAAACCTACCGCCCCGTCATGCCCGACACGCCCGCGCCGCGCGAAGTAACCCCTTACTCGGTCACATTCGGCATCCTGATGGCCGTCGTCTTCTCCGCCGCCGCCGCGTACCTCGGTCTGCGCGTCGGTCAGGTCTTCGAAGCCGCTATCCCGATCGCCATCATCGCCGTCGGCGTCGGCAACCTCACCGGCCGCCGCAACATGCTCGGACAGAACGTCATTATCCAGTCGATCGGCGCAAGTTCCGGGGTCGTCGTCGCCGGAGCCATCTTCACGCTGCCCGCCCTCTACATTCTGGGGCTCGAAGCGCAGTTCTACCAGATCTTCCTGTCTTCGCTGTTCGGCGGTATGCTCGGCATCCTGCTGCTGATCCCGTTCCGCAAATATTTCGTGCGCGACATGCACGGTAAACTCCCGTTCCCCGAAGCCACCGCCACGACCGAAGTGCTCGTCTCCGGCGAAAAAAAGGGAAACCAAGCCAAACTGCTCGCCGTCAGCGGACTCGTCGGAGGAGTCTACGACTTTATCATCAGTACTTTCGGCTGGTGGACCGAAGAAATATCGACCCGCATGACCGGCTGGGGCGAAGCGCTGGCCGACAAGATGAAAGTCGTTTTCAAGATCAACACCGGCGCCGCCGTCCTCGGTCTCGGCTACATCGTGGGCCTGCGGTATGCGGCCTATATTTGCGCCGGATCGTTCACCGTATGGTTCGTACTGATCCCGTTTCTCAGCCATTTCGCCGACGGGCAGACCCTCGCCGTGGGCGAAGGGATCACCACGCTGCTGCGCGACATGACGCCCGAAATGATTTTTAAAAATTATGCCCGGCATATTGGGATCGGTGGGATTGCAATGGCAGGGGTCATCGGCATCGTCCGCTCGTCGAACATTATCCGGCAGGCGCTCGGGCTGGCCGTCACCGAACTGCGCGGCCGACGCGCCGGAGCCGAAACCGCCGAACGCACCCAGCGAGACATTCCGATGAAACTGATCCTCTCGGTGCTGATCGCCGTACTGGCCACGACGTTCATCTTTTTCCGCTTCGGACTGCTGGACAACTGGCTCCACGCGGGCATCGCGATCGCCATTGTTTTTGTCATCTCGTTCCTGTTCACGACCGTCGCGGCCAACGCCATCGCAATCGTCGGCACGAACCCGGTATCGGGCATGACGCTGATGACACTGATCCTCAGCTCGCTGATACTGGTCAGCGCCGGACTCAGCGGCACGGCCGGCATGACCGCCGCACTGATCATCGGCGGCGTGGTCTGCACGGCGCTCGCCATGGCCGGCGCTTTCATCTCCGACCTGAAAATCGGCTACTGGCTCGGCTCGACGCCCGCTAAACAGGAGGGCTGGAAGTTTCTCGGAACGGCGGTCTCGGCCGCAACGGTCGCCGGCGTGATGATGGTGCTGAACAAAACCTACGGCTTCACCGGCGACGGCGCGCTGGTCGCACCGCAGGCCAACGCGATGGCCGCGGTCATCAAACCGCTGATGGAAGGCGGCGCAACGCCGTGGCTGCTCTATTTCGCCGGCGCGGCGCTGGCGCTGGTGCTGACGATGATCGGCGTTCCGGCGCTGGCTTTCGCGCTCGGCATGTTTATTCCGCTGGAACTGAACGCCCCGCTGCTGGTCGGAGGTCTCGTCAGTTGGTATGTCGGCAGCCGCAGCCGAAACGCCGAAACGAACAAGACCCGCCGCGAACGCGGAACGCTTATTGCATCGGGATTCATCGCCGGAGGCGCGCTGATGGGCGTCGTGAGCGCCCTGCTGAAATATTTCGGAGCCGACTGGTTCGCTACGGAATGGAACGGCACGACGGGAGCCGAAGTGTTGTCGCTTGCAATGTACATCCTGCTGATCGCCTATTTCGTCCGCGACAGTTTAAGAGATTCGGCCCGTAAGAACAACGGAAGTTAATACGAAAGAGATAAAAATATGACCCTCGAACAACGATTCTTAAAATACGTCGCTTTCGACACGCAGAGCGACCCGAAAAGCGAAACCTATCCGTCGACGGCCAAACAACTGGCCCTGCTGAACCACTTGCTCGAAGAGATGACGACCCTCGGACTGCACGATGTCGAGATCGATCCGAACGGCTATGTCACCGGTACGATCCCGGCGACGCCGGGCTGCGAGTCGGCCCCGGTCGTCGGCTTCATTTCGCACGTCGATACCAGTCCCGATATGAAAGGGTCGGACATCCGCCCCGACATTATCGAACGCTACGACGGCGGCGATATCGCGCTGAACGACAAACTCACGATGCGCGCCGCCGATTTCCCGGAACTGGCGTTCTACAAAGGGCACCGGCTGATTGTGACCGACGGCACGACGCTGCTCGGCGCCGACGACAAAGCCGGCATCGCCGAAATCATGACCGCAGCCGAATACCTGACGACCCACCCCGAAGCGAAACACGGCACGATCCGGATCGGGTTCACGCCGGACGAAGAGATCGGCCGCGGAGTGGATTTCTTCGACGTAGAGCGGTTCGGGGCGAAATTCGCCTACACGATGGACGGCGGCTTCGAAGGCGAGATCGAATACGAAAACTTCAACGCGGCCGCCGCCGAAATCGCCGTGCAGGGACGCAACATCCATCCTGGATACGCCAAAGACAAAATGATCAACGCTTTGCAGGTAGCCTGCGAAATCAACGCGCTGCTGCCCGCCGCCCAGCGTCCGGAACACACCGAGGGCTACGAAGGTTTTTATCATCTGGTCGGATTGGAAGGAACGGTCGAACGGGCTTCGCTGGAATACATCATCCGCGACCATTCGCACAAAAAGTTCAAAGCGAAAAAACGCTATCTCGCCGACGCCGTGGCGCTGCTCGGCGAGAAATACGGGGAAGGCGTCATCCGCCTGACGCTGAAGGACCAGTACTACAACATGCGCGAAAAAATCGAACCGTATCCCGAAGTGATCGAAAAGGCGATGGAAGCGATGCGGCAGGCAGGCGTCGCGCCGATCGTGCGTCCGATCCGCGGCGGCACGGACGGGGCGAGGCTATCGTACATGGGCCTGCCGTGCCCGAACCTGTTTACCGGCGGCATGAATTTCCACGGCAAATTCGAGTACTGTTCGGTCGACACGATGCAACGAGCCGTGCAAACCATTATAAACCTGGCCCGTATCTGGTCCGAATCCTGACAGACGCGCAGCCTTTCGTTTGCAGAAACTAAAAAAAATTAAAAAAATTTGCGGAAAACGCACCAACTTTACGGGAAATGCATATATTTGCCGCAGGAACATGAATGAAATGACAAACAACAGCGCATACGAACGTTTCGCAGCACTCCGGGCTTCCTGCCGGATGACGATGGGTATGTGCATGTCTTCCTGCTTACGCCGGATGTGATTCTGTTTGTCTGCCCCGCACCGATTCAAAACGACACAATCATAACGATCCGGCCTTCGAGCCGGATTTTTTTGTATCCCGAATTCACAAACCAATCAAAAAAATAAAACCATGAGCAAAAGAAATTATCACTTCGACACCCTGCAGGTTCACGCAGGACAGGCGCCCGACCCCACGACCGGTTCGCGCGCCGTTCCCATTTACCAGACCACGTCGTATGTCTTTTCGGACGCGCAGGAAGGCGCCGACCGGTTCGCTCTGAAGAAGTTCGGCAACATCTACACGCGACTGACCAATCCGACGACGGCCGTATTCGAAGACCGCATTGCGGCGCTCGAAGGCGGCACGGCGGCCGTAGCGACCGCATCGGGCCTGTCGGCGCAATTTTTGGCCATCAGCAACCTCGCCGAAGCCGGCGACAACATCGTCAGCACCTCGTACATCTACGGCGGCACGCACAATCAGTTCAAAGTCGCCCTGCGCCGTTTCGGTATCGAGGTACGGTTCGCCGACGGCGACGACGTACGGAGCATCGCTTCGCTGATCGATCCGAGAACGAAGGCGATCTATCTGGAAACCATCGGCAACCCGGAGTTCAACGTGCCCGACTTCGAACCGATCGTCGAACTGGCGCGTAAGCACGACATCGCCGTAATCACCGACAACACGTTCGGGGCCGGCGGTTACTTGTTCCGCCCGATCGAATGGGGCGTCAACGTCGTGACGCATTCGGCGACCAAATGGATCGGCGGACACGGCACCAGCCTCGGCGGCGTAGTGGTCGACGGCGGCAACTTCGACTGGGGCAACGGCAAATACCCGGCCTTCAGCGAACCGACCGAAAGCTACAACGGACTGAAAATATGGGAGGTATTCGGCAGCGACGGTCCCTTCGGCAACATCGCGTTCGCAATCCGCACGCGTGCCGAAGGACTGCGCGATCTGGGACCGTGCCTGAGCCCGTTCAATGCCTTTCAACTGCTGCAAGGCCTCGAAACGCTGTCGCTGCGAGTACAACGCAGCGTCGACAACACGCTGGAAATCGCGCAATGGCTCGAAAAACACCCGAAGGTCGAAAGCGTCAATTATCCCGGCCTCAAAAACAGTCCGCACCACGCGCTGGCAAAAAAATACCTGCGCCACGGCTTCGGCGGCGTACTGTCGTTCCGCGTCAAAGGCAACGCCGAACAGACGGCTCAGGTCATCAACCACCTGGAATTGATCAGCCACCTGGCCAACGTCGGCGACACGAAGTCGCTGATCATCCACCCGACATCGACGACGCATGCCCAGCTCAGCGAAGCCGAACAGCGCAAAGCCGGCGTCTTCCCGAACCTGCTGCGGCTATCGCTCGGCATCGAGGCGGTCGAAGACCTCAAAACCGACCTGGACGAAGCGTTACAGACCCTATAACCGCCTCCGGTTTCGGAAACCGATGTTCGAAAGGCCGTTCCCGGTTCGGGGACGGCCTTTCGCTTCTATCCGATATTCAACGCCGGAACCGACGATTCCGCACAGGCAATTTTACCCGACTCCGGCGTAAAACGGAAAACCCGCGAAATCCTTTCGTCCCACACCGAACGGAATCCGACGGAAACCGTCTCGTAATCTGCCGTTTTTTCTAAAATAGTTCGTACCTTTGGGATACCAAACCGATCCGGAATATGACCCCTGCTTTAGTCCTCGTTACCGTCGCGGCTTATTTTACCGTGCTGTTCGCAGTCGCCTACGTGACCGGACGGAAGGCCGATAACCAGGGATTTTTCGTCGGCAACCGGAAATCGCCGTGGTTCGTGGTCGCTTTCGCGATGATCGGATCGAGCATTTCGGGGGTTACGTTCATCTCGGTGCCGGGTTGGGTGGCGACCAGCCACTTTTCGTATATGCAGATGGTGCTCGGGTTTCTGACCGGGCAGTTGATCATCGCGTTCGTGCTGATCCCGCTGTTTTACCGGATGCGGCTCGTATCGATCTACGAATACCTCGAAAACCGCTTCGGAGCCTCCTCCTACAAAACCGGGGCATGGTTCTTCTTCATCTCGAAAATGCTCGGGGCGGCCGTGCGGATTTTCCTGGTCTGTATCGTCATGCAACTACTGGTTTTCGAACCGCTCGGCATCGGATTCGTCTGGAACGTCGCCGCCACGATGGCGCTCGTATGGCTCTACACGTTCCGCGGCGGCGTCAAATCGCTGATTTGGACCGATTCGCTCAAAACGTTCTGCCTCGTAGTAAGCGTCGTACTGTGTATCTGTTACATCGCGTCCGACCTGCAGCTCGGCTTCGGGCAGATGGTGCGGACGATCGCCGTCCACGACTATTCGCAGGTCTTCTTTTTCGACGATATAAACGACAAACGCTACTTTTTCAAGCAGTTCCTTGCGGGCGTTTTCACGGTGATCGCGATGAGCGGCCTCGACCAGGACATGATGCAGCGCAACCTGAGCTGCAAGAATTTCCGGGATTCGCAGAAAAACATCGTAACCAGCGGCATCCTGCAGCTGTTCGTGATCCTGCTGTTCCTGATGCTCGGAGTGTTGCTCTACACGTTCACCGAACGCAACGGCCTGCAGGTTCCGCAGAAAAGCGACGAATTGTTCCCGATGATCGCGACGCAGGGTTACTTCCCGGTGATCGTCGGTATTCTGTTCGTGCTCGGACTGATTTCGGCAGCCTATTCGGCGGCGGGGTCGGCGCTAACCTCGCTGACGACCTCGTTCACGGTCGATATTCTCGGAAGCACGAAAAAACACGACGAAACCCGGACGGCCCGCATCCGCAAGCGGGTGCACGTCGGCATGGCCGTCACGATGGGCGTCGTAATCCTGATCTTCAACGTGCTGAACAACACGAGCGTCATCGACGCCGTCTACGTGCTGGCCAGCTACACTTACGGTCCGATCCTCGGCATGTTCGCGTTCGGCATTTTCACCAAACGCCCGGTTCGGGACCGTTGGGTTCCGCTCGTCGCGCTGCTGTCTCCGGTGCTCTGTTTCGTACTGGACAGTCACTCGGAAACCTGGTTCAACGGTTATTCGTTCAGTTACGAACTTTTGATATTCAACGCATTATTTACATTTGCAGGCCTTTGCCTGCTAATCAGAAAAAAATGAAAATCATAAAAAAAACGCACGCAGTCCGTCTTGCGTTCCTGTTGTCGGGGTTCTTCGCGGCAACTCTGCCGCTGCAAGCCCAGCCGCTCCCGCAGGATGTCCGCGACCGGATCGGGGACCTGCTCACCGAAACGGCCCGCACGACGATCCGCTCGGGCCGTATTACGATCGACTCGGTGGCCGCAGACAAAAAAACGCTGGAACTCTATGCCGGCGAGAACTGCGCCTACATCCCGTTCCGCGAAGACAACGTCCGGAGAATTTACGACGGTATCCGAGAATTGCTGCCGGCCGGGTTCAAACGCAAGGAGATCGTCCTGTTCTCCGACGGAAAACGGATCGAGGAACTGATCCCCGCCCCGTTGCGCAGCAAAGCCGACCGCAGCCGAAAACGCTTCGTCACGAAATCGCCCGAGCCGCTGGTCACGCGGGCGGATCGGCCCTACCGGCCGACCGCCGGACTCGACGGACGCCACATCGCCCTGTGGCAAAGTCACGGATACTATTTCGAACCGAAACTGAACCGCTGGGAGTGGCAGCGGGCACGTATTTTCGAGATCGTCGAAGACCTCTACACGCAGAGCTACGTGCTGCCCTACCTGGTTCCGATGCTGGAAAACGCCGGGGCCTACGTCCTGATGCCGCGCGAACGCGACGTACAGACCGAAGAGGCAATCGCAGACAACGACCCGGCGATAGCGGGCGCGTCGCGTTACGAAGAGCGAAACGGGACGAAACCCTGGACGACCGGCGAGGAGCCCGGCTTCGCCTACAAACAATCCAGCTACAAGGACGCCGAGAACCCGTTCCGCGACGGAACGTTCCGGCAGGCCGTGACCGTAGGTCATCCGGACGACGTCAGCACGGCACGCTGGACGCCCGACATTCCGAAAGGCGGCCGGTATGCCGTTTACGTCTCCTATAAAACATTGCCGAACAGCACGGACGATGCGGTCTACACGGTTCGCCACAAAGGTGGAACGACCCGTTTCCGCATCAACCAAACGATGGGCGGCGGCACATGGATCTACCTCGGGCACTTCGATTTCGATGCGGGATGTTCCGAATCGGGCTGCGTTACGCTGAGCAATCTGTCGCATAAGACAGGTCGGATCGTCACGGCCGACGCCGTCAAAATCGGCGGCGGACAGGGCAACATCGCCCGGATCATGCCGGCCGAACAACGCAATCCGGAAATCGACTACGCATACGAGACCAGCGGCTATCCCCGTTTCACCGAAGGTGCGCGCTACTGGCTGCAATGGGCGGGATTTCCGGATTCGGTCTATTCGGCCACGGGGCATACGAACGACTACCGCGACGACTACCTGTGCCGCGGCCTGTGGGTGAACTACCTGATTGGCGGGACGAAGAACGCCCCCGACCGCGAAGGGCTGCACATTCCGGTCGACCTATCGCTGGCATTCCATTCCGACGCCGGAACGACGATGAACGACTCGATCATCGGCACGCTGGGCATCTATTATACGCACAAAGACGACGGACTCTACCCGAACGGCGCCTCCCGCGACCTGTCGCGCGACCTGACCGACCTGGTGCAATCGCAGATCGTATCGGATATACAGGCGTTGTACGAACCCGAATGGTCGCGTCGCGGCATGTGGGACAAAGCCTATTTCGAAGCGCACGTCCCGGAAGTGCCGGCCATGCTGCTCGAACTGCTGTCGCACCAGAATTTCGCCGACATGCGTTACGGCCTCGACCCGCGTTTCCGCTTTACGGTCAGCCGGGCGATTTATAAAGGCATCCTGCGGTTCCTGGCATTCCAGTACAAGCAGGATTGCGTCGTACAACCGCTGCCGGTCGACCATTTCCGGATCGCATTCGCGGGGCGGGACAGCGTCGAACTGAACTGGCAGCCGGTCGCCGACCCGCTGGAGCCGACCGCCCAGGCAGGACGATACGTGCTCTACACCCGGATCGGCGACGGCGGCTTCGACAACGGGGTGCCGGTCGCGGAAAACCGTATCAGGCTGTACCAGCAGCCCGGCAAAATATACAGTTACAAAGTGACGGCGCTGAACCGGGGCGGCGAAAGTTTCCCATCCGAGATCCTTTCGGCCTGCCGAGTTCCCGACGAGAAAGGGACGGTGCTGGTCATCAACGGATTCGACCGGATCAGCGCGCCGTACAGTTTCGTATGCGACTCGCTGGCCGGTTTTTACGATGAAATCGACCACGGCGTGCCGGATGGGCAGGACATCAGCTTTATCGGCAGCCAGTACGAATTCCGTCGTCCGGCGCCGTATGCCGACGACGATGCCGCCGGTTTCGGGGCCAGTCGCGCGGATTACGAGAAAGAGGTCATCGCCGGCAATACGTTCGATTATCCGGCCCTGCACGGCCGCTCGATCGTCAGCGCCGGATATTCGTTCGTGTCGTGCAGCAACGAATCGGTCATCGACGACGAGGTGAACCTCGGGGACTACCGAGCGGTCGATCTGATCCTCGGCAAGCAGCGCGAAACCGTCCTGGCGCGCGGAGCCTGTCCGCCGGAATTCCGGGCTTTCCCGCCCGAACTGCAACTGGCCCTCGCGGACTACTGCAACGGCGGGGGCAACCTGCTGGTCAGCGGCGCTTACGTGGGTTCCGACCTGTGGGAAAGCGACACGACCGGGGCATCGAAGGAATTCGCCGCCAACACGTTGAAATTCAAATTGCGTACCGGACGGGCGGCCGTTCGCGGCAGTGTCCGGAGCGTCGCCTCGCCGTACAAAACGCTGAAAGGAGATTACGACTACAACCACGAACTCAACGGCGATTGTTACGTCGTCGAATCGCCCGACGCTATCGAACCGGCTGCCGACGGCGCCTTCACAGTATTCCGTTATACGGAAAACAACCTCAGCGCGGGAGTGGCTTATAAAGGCGCGTACAAGGTCTGCACGCTCGGATTCCCGTTCGAGACCGTCCTTACGGACGAACGGCGCGACAGCCTGATGCGCGGGATTCTGGAATTTTTCGAACAACCATAACCCTTCGGACGAATGAACGCCGCTGAAAACAAACGCCTGCTGGCCCTCGATATCCTGCGCGGGATCACGATCGCAGGGATGATCCTGGTCAACAACCCGGGCAGTTGGAGCGCGATCTACGCCCCGCTGGAACACGCCTCGTGGAACGGACTGACGCCGACCGACCTGGTCTTTCCGTTTTTCATGTTCATCATGGGGGCATCGACCTACTTGTCGCTGAAAAAATTCGATTTCCGGTGCAGCCGCGCCACGGTCCGGAAAATCTTGCGGCGAGTACTGGTGATCTTCCTGATAGGCGTCGGGATCGGGTGGTTCTCAAGATTCTGCGGCACGTTCAACGCGCTGTCGGACGAAGGAGTTCCGTTTTGGGAACGGATCGGACGTTCGTGCTGGACGTTCGACCGGATGCGGATCCTCGGCGTGATGCAACGCCTGGCGCTGAGTTACGGCGCGGCGGCGCTGATCGCCGTAACGGTTCGCCACCGGCGCATCCCGTGGATCGCCGCGGGACTGCTCGCCGGTTATTTCGCGATCCTGCTATCGGGACACGGATTCGAAATTTCCGAACAAAACGTCGTCGGCATCGTCGACCGAGCAATACTCGGCCCGGCGCACATGTACCGTCAGGGCGATCTCGCCTTCGACCCGGAAGGATTGCTGAGTACGATCCCGTCGATCGCCCACGTGCTGATCGGATTCTGCTGCGGAGGACTGCTCGTCGGCGCACGGAACCTGACGGATAAAATCCAAAACCTGTTCCTCGTCGGATCGGCGCTGATGCTGTGCGGCTGGCTGCTGAGCTACGGCTGTCCGATCAACAAGAAAATCTGGTCGCCCACGTTCGTACTGGTCACCTGCGGCATGGCCTCGTCGCTGCTGGCGCTGTTGATCTGGACGATCGATGTCAAAGGTTACAGGCGCTGGAGCCGTTTTTTCGAATCGTTCGGCATCAATCCGCTGTTTCTGTACGTCTCGGCGGCCGTGCTCTCGATCCTGCTGAACAACATTCGCCTGCCGCACGGAGACGGCTTGCTAAGCCTGCACGGGTTCGCCTACTCGCTATGCCTGAAACCCGCGCTGGGCGACTACTTCGGTTCGCTGGTCTACGCGCTTCTATTCGTCGCGCTGAACTGGGGAATCGGTTATACGTTGTATAAACGGAAAATCTACATCAAAATATGATACTGCTTGCAGACAGCGGCTCGACCAAAACGGACTGGTGCGTAGCCGACGGCGCCGCGGAAATATGCCGGATCGCCACCCACGGAACCAACCCGTTTTTCCAGAGCGCCGACGAAATCGCCCGGGAAGTGGACGGCGGCCTGCTCCCGCAGCTTGGAAATCGTCCGATCGAACAGATCCGCTTTTACGGAGCCGGCTGCGCTTTCCCCGATAAGATCGCCGTGATCCGCGACGTCCTGGCCGCCCGTTTCACGGCGGCGGACATCGAAGTGGGCAGCGACATGCTGGCAGCCGCCCGCGCGCTGTGCGGCCGCAACGCCGGCATCGCCTGTATCCTCGGAACCGGCTCGAACTCCTGCCTGTACGACGGAACCGAAATTACGGCCAACGTCTCGCCGCTCGGATTCATCCTCGGCGACGAAGGCAGCGGGGCCGTTCTCGGCCGGACGCTGGTCGGCGATTGCCTGAAAAACCAGCTCCCGACAGGACTCAGAGAGAAATTTCTCTCGCGTTTCGGCTTGACGCCGGCCGATATTCTCGAACGGATTTACAAAAAAACCGTTCCCGAACCGTTTCCTCGCCGGCCTGTCGCCGTTTCTCGCGGAAAACCTCGACGTACCGGAAATCCGGACGCTGGTCAAAAACGGTTTCGCGAGCTTCCTGCGCCGGAACGTACTGCAATACCCCGACTGCCGCGAGCTTCCCGTGCATTTCACCGGATCGGTCGCCTATTATTATAAGGAGATCTTGGAAGAGACCGCCGTCGAATCCGGTCTGCGGATCGGGTCGATCGTCCGCACGCCGATGGAAGGACTCGTCCGTTACCATGCGAATCAATAACGATAACATATGACTTTCGTAAAAATTACCGAACAGGCGTCGCTGCACGACAACCTGGAACAAAAATCCGTCCGCGAGCTGCTGGAAGAGATCAACGAAGAAGACCGGAAAGTCCCGGAAGCGGTCGGCAAGGCGATCCCGCAGATCGAAAAACTGGTAACCGCCATCGTCGAGCGGATGCAGAAAGGAGGCCGCAACTT